>Ga0268262_10002786_pt1 | contig 19772 bp, 8 predicted proteins | sample TergutNc150P3_FD_190354 | JGI IMG/M metagenome (GOLD analysis project Ga0268262, IMG submission 190354) | Nasutitermes corniger P3 segment gut microbial community from laboratory colony in Florida, USA - Nc150 P3 (SPAdes) (version 2) | ecosystem: Host-associated > Arthropoda: Insects > Digestive... | reverse complement strand
AGATATAACGATAACGGCTGAGGCTGAAAATAAGCCGCCGGAAAAATATACGGTAACGTTTGCGGATACCGCTGACTATACGATAACCGTAAAAGACGGCGATAAAACAATCTCTTCCGGAGAAGCAGTTGACGACGGAACGGAGCTGACGATAACGGTAACGCCTGCATCAGACAAGGTCATAAAGGCAGTATATGTCAACGACGTTAAGTTGAGCAGTGCACCATATAAGTACACCATATATGGAGTAGATATAACGATAACGGCTGAGGCTGAAAATAAGCCGCCGGAAAAATATACGGTAACGTTTGCGGATACCGCTGACTATACGATAACCGTAAAAGACGGCGATAAAACAATCTCTTCCGGAGAAGCAGTTGACGACGGAACGGAGCTGACGATAACGGTAACGCCTGCATCAGACAAGGTCATAAAGGCAGTATATGTCAACGGCGTTAAGTTGAGCAGTGCACCATATAAGTACACCATACAAGGAGTAGATATAACGATAACGGCTGAGGCTGAAAATAAGCCGACAGATGGTATAAAAAAAGGTGATATATTCGGAGATGGAATTATAGATGCGCGCTGCACTAAAGCTGTACTCGACTATATATTGACCGGAGAGCTTCCTGGGGAAATCGAAGAGTCATGGTTTATAAAAGTTGCTGATATAGACGGTGACGGCGTAGTAGATATAGAAGATTTAATGGCTATTCGCAGATATCGTGCAGGAGTGCCCGGACCTCTCGGATTGCCGGAATAATGGATAAATTCAGAAAGGCGAAAAATTAAATGAAAAAAAAATTAAGTATAATCGCGGCAGTGCTGCTGCTGCTGATAAATATGCCGGCATTAGTTATATTTGCCGCTTCTGATATATTAATATCGGTCGGAACGGCAACCGGCAAAATCGGCGATACTGTGTCTGTGCCGGTAAATATAAGCGGACAGCCGACTATAGCTGGTTATGAGATGACGATAAATTTTGGCGGCGATAAGCTGCAATATACAGGATTTACAGCAAATGCCGGCTTGTTTCCCTCGCCTATGGGAACTAACGCAGCTGCGGCAAACACAAACGGCAAAGTAAAATTCATCGGAATGAACCTTGATGGATTATCTGCGGCAAACAGGACTGTTTCTGACGGCATATTGCTTACGCTGAATTTTAAAATATCAGCTGAAAGCGGCGATATTCCGTTAGAAATCACTGATGTAACTCTGCTTACGGCCGATAATAGCATTATCTCCGTGACAACTGCAAACGGGAAAATTTTGCAGACAAACAGCACACAGCAGACAAACAACGCGCCTCAGACAAACAGCACACAGCAGACAAACAACGCGCCTCAGACAAACAGCACACAGCAGACAAACAGCACACAGCAGACAAACAGCACGCCTCAGACAGATGAAAAAATCGATGGAGCGCTGAGTGAAATAGTGGAATTTAAACGTGAACCGTCGGAGCAAGACAGTAAATCTATCGAGGAAGCCGCCGAGCGGACAGTTGCAGTAGCGGCAGGTACTAAAAAACCAGCATATTGGGGCGTATGGACGCGTCAGGATAATAAAACCGTGTGGGGATTTGTGCCTGCAAAATGGACTGAAAAAGGCATATCGGTCTTAAGCGGAACGAGCAGTGAATATGTTGTTGTGGAATATGTCCCGAAATTTATTGACGTGGCAAAAACTGCTTGGTACTATGAAAGCGTAACGATTGCGGCTTCTAAGCTGTTAGTCAAAGGAATGAACACAGAGGGGACAATTTACAGTCCTGAAAATCAAGTGACGCGGGCAGAATTTATCACGATGATTGTCAGAGCACTGCGATTGACGGAAATCACTGGAAACACAGCTTATACCGACGTAAAATCTTCCGATTGGTTTTACGGAGATGTAAGAAAAGCAAAATCAGCAGGATTGCTGACGCTCTTGGGAGATACGGAGTTTAAGCCGAATCAGCCGATATTGCGCGAAGAAATGGCGTATATTTTGGCAAAGGCGGCGGAATATTGCAAAGTTTCGGCAAGCGGCCAAATTATTCTGAGCGAAAGATTTGCGGACACGGCAGATATTGACAGTAAATATATAAGATATATCGAATCTGCTGTAAACCTAAAATTGATGCAAGGCATGAGCGCGGCGAAATTTGAAGGTAAAGGCACGGTCACGCGTGCGCAAGCGGCGACAGTTCTCGTAAATATGTGCCGGACTTTCGGCTGGATTGATTGAAAAATTATTTTTTAAAAAAAGCAAAAATGCAAGCAATAATGCGGAGTTTGAGACTTGTGCCCAACTTGGGCACAAGTCTCATAAAACAAAATTTTAATCACCAAAATATATAAAAAAATTTAAAAAGGAAATATTTATTATGAAAAAATTTAAGTTTGTAAAGCATGTATATTTAATCTTAATGACAGCGGCTATTTTGGCGGGCGGAGCGGCGTTCGGCGCATGGAGTTCTTTAGCCTTAGATGCCGGCAGACAAAAATTATCTATAGCCAGCTTTAACACTCCGGACGCAAGAAAAGCGGAGTTCGAAAAGCAATTTCTGAAAAATAAAAACGCGATTCTGAAGCGGGCGGCTCACGTGCCGGCAAATTCCGCGCAAAGGCCGACTCCGCCGTCGGGAGACGACGGGCGTACTAACTGGGATTTTATTATTCCGGTAACGCACAAAACGACAGCTCCGGACGGATATGCTGAAATAAAAACTCAAGACGATCTGAATAATATAAGAGATAACCTGAGCGGCAAATTTATAATGATGAACGACATAACGATGGAAGACACGTGGATTCCGATCGGAGTCACCGAAGATCCTTTTACCGGAACGTTTGACGGCAACGGTTACGTAATAAAAAATATGAGGAGTGAGGCTTCAGACGGCAGGGTCGGATTGTTCGGAAAAATTTCAGGAGCGGCTGTCATGAACCTCGGAATGGAAAACGGCGGAACAGCATATGGCTCTTCGGAGAATGCGGAAATTGCGAAACACGGCGGAATAGTTGCCGAATCAGTAAATTCTTTGATAGATAATTGCCGGAACAAGGGCGATACAGGAAGATATTATGACGACGATTACGCTTATGATTACACTATAGATGCCGGCGGAATAGCCGCTTCTGTTTTGGGTGAGGCAAGCATCATTAAAAACTGCTATAATTCAGGCGATGTTTTCAATTCGGCATGGGCGGGCGGAATTACGGGATATATTTATTCCGGCTCTGTTGAAAATTGTTATAACACAGGGTATGTGCACGCCATCGGCTATGCAGGAGGAATTGCCGCAAAATTTACCGGAGAAATAAAGAAATGCTATAACTCCGGAGAGATATTCGGCGGTGATGCAGCGGGAGGCATAGTCGGATATAACTCAGGCATAGACGACGTGATAGAAAACTGCTGTAATACGGGCTCATTGGGAAACAACGATGAACATTCTTTCAGCGGCGGAATAATCGGAGTTATAGGCGGAGGACATTTGTCGAATTCTTATACCTCAAACACTGATGCTGGCGGCGGTATTTTCTCCGCGGCAGCTTATGATTACAGTGATAAAGACGGTTATAGTTCTCATGTTTATATCTCTAATTGCTATTATCCGAAAAATTTAGAAATTGATATGAAAAATGCCGAAGGTTTTCAGTATTTAAATCTTGACAATATAAAAGCTCTGAGCGAAACAGAAATGAAACAGAAAAAATCTTTCGCCGGGTTTGATTTTGAGGACGTTTGGAATATTGACGAGGGCAACGGTACGCCTTTTATCAGAAGCATGGCTAATGATTATATTTATTTAAGCGGCAAGGTCACGGACGCTTCGACAGGCTCGCCTATAGCGGACGCAAATATAATTTTAAGAATTTGGAACGAAAATTCTGAAAATCCCGCTTTCGAGGAGAGAATTTCGAGCGATAAAAACGGGGAATATTCGGCGTGGATTCTGCCCGGGACGATTAGTATAAGAGCGACTAAAAGAGGATATTACAGCTTCAGCAACGGAAGCGGAGAAAAATTTACAGGAGATAAAAGCGGATATAATATTTCATTGGAGCGGGAACAATCGGACGAAGAGCCGCCTTTATATTTAAGCGGCACTACTTTTTACTATGTGGAAACTGATAAAGACGGAACAGAAAAAAAGATATCTGTCAGAGGCGTCACAATCGAAGTCGAATCTTATGACAAGCAAGGGATAAGTTTCATAGAAACGACTTCAAGCTCAATTCCCGCTAACGCCAGCAGCGCGAGCAGGTTCAGAGCGGGTTTTCACCCGGGAGAAGTAAGAATCGTCGCGCAGAAAGAAGGATATAAAAGCGTCTATATTCAGGATTATTTGAACGAAAACCAAGATAACTACGAAATTTTGATAGAACCGCTGTTCGAACGGATTTATATTGAGCTTGACGTAAAATCTGTTCAGCCTCACATAAAAGGGGTCGAACCGGTGAAAAGCGAAGTGTCAAATTTCGGCAACCTAAGATTTGAGCTTATTGATAAAACTGACAGCAGCGCGGAATTAATTTTCGATGAAGATTTTACTGTTTCCGGAAATAATCTGATAATCATGAAAGCATCCGAAATCGTAAAAGACGAGAACGGTGATACTTGGAATGCCGGCGATATAGAGGGACACACGCTTGAGATAATCATAACGGATATTTCAGGCAAAATGGGAGTTGCATCAGCTTCTTTCAAGTTCACTCGAGAAGAGGCTGTACCTGAGCTTTCGCTTGTGTTTACAGAACAGGGAAAATGGCAGACTGCAGGCACTCCCGATGAGAGCTTAGAAAGCACCATGGTTCTGCTTTTCGGCGAAGACGGCGGATTTATAGAAAGGTTTGTGCCTGTAAACAGATATTTTGACGGCAGACAGCTCCAAGAGGGAAATTATAAGCTCGTATTCATAGAAAATTATCCGACTTTGCAGCAAGTGCCGAATATAAATTATTTCAGCGAAAACGGCTTTTCTGAAGATACAGACTATATTTTAAAATCTGTAAGAATAGAAGACGGGATAATCTCAGTCGTTGATATTATAAGCGTTCCGTTGTTTTACTCTTCCGGCTCTTCGATAGAATATCTGAATTTAGACGAAACGTCTTTAACATTAAACAGATACAGAACCCCAAAAGATTATTCTGTGCTTGCCGTCCTGCGTTTTTCTGTTGACAAAGAGCATATAATGCCCGGTACTGACGTTAAAATTCGTGTGACGCTGACGGAAAATTGCGTTATTTACGGAAATAACAGCCCGATATGGCTTGACGGAAAACGGCTTGACCAAAAGCAAATCAGCATATCAGGCAAAAATATTGATATAACTATCCCGGAAAAAAGCGTAAGCGGAAACCTGCAGTTTTATATAATCGCGACTGAGTATGGAGAAAATACTTTAAGTGCGTCGCTGAGTTTCGATAATGATGACAGCGTAAGAATTAGGCGGCCTATAGGCACGGTGAGTTTTTTCGCATACCAGCTTGAAATAACAAATCTTCCGGCGCGCGTAATCAGAAATCAATATACGATTACTGGAAATTCCCATGCCGGCAGTTGGATTTCAGTATATGTTGACGGAGTTGAAGTAAAACCGGCAGTAAAAGCCAATTCAGCGGGAAGCTGGAGAAAAACTATTGTTTTGTCAGGAGATATCGGCGAAACGGTTTATAATATAAGGGCGGAGGTATCGCTTTTAAATGCAAATCCGACGGATGAACTCGAATTGGTTTGCGAAATTTCAGAAACTCCCGTTCCCGCCGTCTCCGGTTTAAACTTTGGGATAAGAAATAATAATAATGATTTTTACGGCGGAGTATCTGTCAAACATGAAGGCGGGGAATGGGTTGACGAGAAATATCTCCCGCGCGGTCTTAAAATTACGCAGCCGTTTGGTTATATGCGCTACGTAAAAGAGAATCCGTGGTTTATCGGAGATGAGCGCGAAATGATTTCATTTAAGGTTTCGTTTACTGAAGATTTAGCGGAAAATTCAAAAGCGGTGGTAGCAGCCTATGACGGTTCCGGAATGATAATCGCCTATGTTGCGCTGAATTATAACCGTGAAACGCAGATGTGGGAAGGCAGACGCAATTTTCATGACAATCAGCTTCCGCAGACGCTGGCGGTATTATATACCGTTACTGTCGGAAATTCATCAGAAGAATTTGAAAGCGAAAATATCAGCTTGTCAAGCAGGCTTGACCCGTCCGGATTCGTTTACGAAGCTGTGGCGTCAAATAGATTATCGGACGCTGAAGTTACGCTGCGGCAAATAAACGATGATGAAACAACTGAAGAATGGAATGCCGAAGAGTATAACCAAATCAATCCCGTTTATACCAGAGATGACGGCAGTTATATGTGGGATATACCGAGCGGAAAATATCAGGTGAGCGTTTTGAAAGACGGTTATGAAACGTCTCAAAGCGAGCCGCGTGAAGTTCCTCCTCCGTATACCGGCGTTAATATAGGGCTTATATCTCACGAAGCCCCCCGAATATTAAGCGCGGAAGTATCTGAAGATTATGGCTTTATAGAAATAAAATTCAGCAAATATATGGACATTTCAATGATTAGCAAAGAAAATGTAATATTGACGGGATATTCAAAAGGTTATAGTATAGAGTTTATGGATGCGGAAGAATCGCCTGACGATAATTCTGAAATTTATGCGAGTATTATGCGTTTGTATCCGAATGACGGCGGCAAATTCGAATTTGAAGGCAGCGTACGGCTGAAGATAAACGCGGGAGTCAAAAGCTATGCGGGGATTGTTATGGCTTCAGAATATCTGCAGCGTTTATCTGATGCGGCAATTGACTGGGACGACGAAAATGTTGAAATCGACAGAAAAACCGGTTTCGTTACGGGAATCACTCCCGGCGAAAAGGCGAAAGTCGGAAATATCAGAAACAGCCTTGTAGTGAACGGAGAAAAAAATGACGCTGCCGCACTGAAATTTTTTAACGTCAAAGGCGAGCTTTTGGGAGAAGACGATAATATCGGTACAGGGTCGTATATAACGCCTGAATACGATGAAAATGATAAATTGGTGATTATAATTATATACGGAGACGTAACCGGAAGCGGCAGAATAGATACGGATTCGTTACAAGCTCTTCTCAAATATATCATGAGCGGAAATACCGGCGGAATGGACTCAGAGATATTCCGTAAAGCCGCTGAAATAACCAAAGACGGCAAAATAGATATAGAGGATGTTATGGCCATACGAAGATATATATCAGGAAAAAAAGGGCCTCTCGGACTCAAGTGACAAAACGGCACGCACAAGATGACGAATATATGTCTATGACACGATAACGGCAGAAAATTGCCGAAAAGCTGCTGCAAAACTGTAAAAGCGGTTTGTTAGCAGCTTTTTTACAGTTCAAGTGAAAATACAAAATTATATCTGTTTTTTTGACAAATATTTATCTAATAAAACATATCATATTTTGTCAGAAACCGTATCAAGATTTGTCAGAAAGCATATCAGGCAAAAACACATTAAAGCTCCATTTTATCTGCTAAAAATCTATTTTTATTTTAATTTTACTCTGATTCTGTATAATTATATAGACCAGTTTGGCAGGGTAATGAAATTTATCTTAAAGTTTTTACCTTTTCCAGCGTTCGCGTACTTTTTCATCATCATCAGGGACTTTTTCACTCTCTTTTTTCGGGACATAAGCCTGATACTGCAAAAGAACATTCATTCGGTGATGAGAACCGCCCTTGAAAATTAAATCAGGATTTACGCGATAAACTCCGCCGTTAATTTTCACTAAAAAGTTTGCCTCAATTAGTGTCGGGATAACTCTCTTGACAGTATCTATAGATATTCCAGAATTTTTAGCCATCTGCCTAAAAGTCATCGGAATTAGGTTATCTGACGACATCTGTTCTAATAACCACAAAGCAAAACGCGTCTTTTGGTTTCCAATCATATCCATAGATAAAATAATATGCTGAAGCCAAATTTTGTGGAAATTTGCGTCTCTGTCCTCGATAGAAATTACTTGCATATCTTCTAAAGAGCCTGTTCGCTGATTGATATACGTTTCTGTCCCGATAACCTTTATTTTTTTACGCGTCGTCTGATATTTCTGATTTTTAACATTTTTATTTTCCCCAATTTTTTCCATGTAAATCCCCCTAAAAAAATTTTACAATACTCACTAAAATATACAAAAAATTTACTATAAAATTATTATACCACACAAATGTATAGAAGTCAAGCATTATCTTGTAAAGATTTTATCTGCTGTAATAGTGGCAATTCTGCACCCAAAACAGGGCAATTTTGCACACAAGCAAAAATCGACTTCTTTCCCATTCTATCTGCCTAAAGTAAAAAAACCCTCCGAATTCACTCTTTCTATATAACTATATAGACCAGTTTGGCAGGGTAATAAAATTTTTCTTAAAGTTTGCACCTGCACAGCACAAACTTTTCGTTTTTGTTTTTTTCGTGTCGTCGTTGTACGGCGGACTCTCTCTCCGCGCCTCACCGAACTGCGTGCGCATAAAAAAACCGTTATTCTATTTTTTTGGCAACTTTTTATGATTAGTGATTTTTAAATCCTGAAAATCAGCTTGATATTCAGCGTCTTGTTCTGAAAGTGCCAAAACAACATTTGCCGGAAATTTAAAATATTTTCGATTGTTCCACCATGATTTCCAGTAAACTTTGTCGTTGATTGCAAATACATTACTTGAACCTGACTTTAAAATGACGATAAATCCGCTATCTTTCAAAATTTTAAGATTTCTCGCAATAGTTGCGTGCCCTACGTCTAAGAGTTCTTCAAGCACCTTATACGAACACATTACGGCGTTATACTCGTCCATTTGATCAATCAAAAATAGCAGAATTGCACTTGCTTTCGGGTATTTTATTGCAAGCCATATCAACTCTTTTGTATGTTCGTTGTTAAACTGTGTCCATCGACTGAACGGACTGCCTTTCTCTCGCTTTCTGCGCTCCCGCTCTTTCTTTTCCTCATCTTTAAGCTGTTTTTGTCTTTCCTCGAATGACATACTACTATCATCGAAAATATTTTTTTCGTCTGTAACTATCATCGTGCATATACCCCCTATTTTTATAATACAACAAGTATATAATATAAAACTTGAAGTTTTCAAGCGGTATTACCAAAAATTCACAAAAACGATACAATTAGTCTATGATTATGATACTTAATGTCCCCATATGTATCATAATTAATGATACATGTACAGAACATTTATTCGCTATAAAATCCCCATTCTTCCATACCTTTGAGGTTTTTGCCGCTGTTTTCTCTCTTATGTCTTCTCTTGCCCACGAACACGACCCGAACACAACCAGTTTTGAACTGCAAAAATTTCAATCGCTCCGCCGCCTGCCGGCCGTCCAAGCTATTCGCCAACCGCTGGAACTGAGCTTTTTCCGCTTGTCGCTTGTGGTGCGTTTTAAGGGGGTGATTTTGCGTTTTTTGAATGGGGGGGTACATTTTGCCCGTTTTTATGATTCGCGACGCACCTACCCCCCTAAAAATGCAAATTAACGCTATATGAAGCGGTCAGCGAAAAAAGCGCGGACAAATTCCGCCTAAAAAAGAAAATCTCGAAATTAAATTGCGCATCCTTGCATCGTGATTTTTCTGGCCCCGGGAAACCGGGGGCCAATGGTTGTTTTTCGCGGAGCGAAAAACTTCCTTTTTGCCGCGCTCTGCGCGGCGTGCGCCTGCGGGCGCAGGACTATAACCAGCTGACATCAAACCAGTCGCCAACCGCTCACATTCGTTCGCTCTGGCTTATTTGCGCTCCATGCCGCGCGGCGAATATGCCGCTTAGTCGAAAACCGAAGGGTGCGATGTAAAAAAGCGTTCTTAAGAGGGTTTTCTCCCTCGCGGTAGCCGGACCTGCGGGAGGGTCTTTTTGGTTTATGGCTGGATAATCGAAAAAAATACCGAGTTTTCCGTTGGATCTGAGGTTTTTTTATGGTCAGAGTGTCCAAAAGCGTTTGATGAATCTTCATAGACAAATATTATACAAACCCCAAAATTTAACTGTGACAAGCGATTATCGCGCAGCGATAACGCGCGGAGCAGTTGTCGTCACGTCGAGAGTCAGAACTCACCTCAGGATAGAGGCACAATTTGGTTTTGAGGTTCACTTGAATTATGCTAAATCCTGCGCCCGCAGGCGCACGCCGCGCAAAGCGCGGCAAAAGGAAGTTTTTCGCAAAGCGAAAAACAACCATGACCCCCGGGACCGGCAAAGATCGATAGGCTGTAAGTGCAATTTAGTTTCGAGATTCACTTAAATTATGCTAAATCCTGCGCCCGCAGGCGCACGCCGCGCAGAGCGCGGCAAAAAGGAAGTTTTTCGCGGAGCGAAAAACAACCATGGCCCCGGGGTTCCCGGGGCGAAAAAATTTTTTTTTTTGTAAAAAAAGGTTAAAGCGATTTGGGTTCGCAGGCGGAATTTGTCCGCGCTTTTTTCGCTGACCGCTTCATATAGCGTTAATTTGCATTTTAAGGGGGGTTTTAGGGGGGCAGGTGCGTCGCGAATCATAAAAACGGGTCAAAGTACCCCACGCTCAAAAAACGCAAAATCACCCCCTTAAAACGCTCAATAGGCGATACCGGGTTTTTAGACGGAATTTTTCCGTGCTCTGTTGGCCGACCACACATTTTTTTGCGGAGCGAAAAACAACCATAGTCCCCGGGAACCCGGGACCGGAAAAAAATTGTGAAATCAAAAAATCGAAGCTGGAAAAAATGGTTGAAGCTTTGAAATGGTGAACCCCCAATTTCGATAAAAAACACATATAATATATATAATATGTATAGTGTTTTTTCCAATTTCATTTGTTGCCCATTTTACCTGCAAGATCTCGCCTTTTTTTTAGGCGGAAGAACACACAGTTATTGCACCTATCGCACACAGTTATTGCACCTCGAAATTTTGTTCTAAAAGCTCAACTTATTTGTTCGGAAATTATTTTCTTTTACAGTCACTTGCTGCCCATTTTGCCTTAATTTTTTTGCAGGCTCATGTTGGATAATAATTACATTTTTCGCAAAAATTAAACCATATTTTTCCACCGAGCGCACACAGTTATTGCACCCAAATACTTGTTCTGAATACTTGTGCAATAATTTTCAGAAATATTTTCCAATATCCGCTTATTGCCCATTTTACCTTAACTTTTTTGCTGGCTTACACTGGATATTAACCGAATTTATGGAAAAAAATCGCAGAAAAAAATTTTTCCATCCCACACACTTATTGCACCTGAATGCTTGTTCGCCCTTTTTAGAACAAAATTTCTATGCTATTTTCTGCATAATATTAGATTATATCTTTAATTATGGAAACTATGGAAAAAAATCCTATGGAAAAAATCGAAGCATTTTTGTTAAACGGGCGCACACATCAGAACAAAATTTCTATCCCTTTGCAGGCATTGCCTTCTCTGAATTCTTTAGAATTTTTAATATATTTACTCTCTATTTTCCATAATTTTAAAATCTCTTTTATATATTTTCTGTATCTGTCCCGTTCAGTATCATGCGTTATAACAATTCCCGTCTCCTCAAAAATAGTTTCATAAAAAATTTTATTAACCATTTTCTGACTATATTTCATATTTTCTATCCGGCGTATCAAATATTCTTTTATCAGCATGATTTTATCACTGTTTCGCACAGTTTTTTTGGTATTAAGCAATTTTAACGGCACTGAAATAATTTGATTTGTCATCTGCGCGTATTGATATAAAATCGGTGTGCTGAGTATTCTGTAAGCCTCGACTTTTTTGCCTCCGGTTTCCGCGATTAAAACTTCAGCGTTGAGCAAATTTGTGTCTATCGTCGTTTTATCAGTATTAAACCCCCGCGCCTTTGCTTCTTCCGTAAAATCCACTTTTAATCGCAGAAAGCGGCTTTTGTCAAGGCTGTTTCTAACAGCCTCAATTTCTTTTTCACCGGGTGTTTCATGCTCTGTCATACCGTTCATAGTTCTGCAAATCATCGCCGGAGTTATAATATTATTTCCCGCATTGTACAACGAACACACCGAGTTATGCACTACTCTGTCATGCGCTGTAAACTCGCGGCTGCCAATCATGGTTATATTTTTATCCTCGTAAGTCAGCGAATTATACGTCAGCACTTCGCCTTTTTTGCCGGGATTTATAACCGCAAGTGCTATTTCGCCTTTGTCCGTAAAATTTTTTGTTATTTCGTTTGATAATTTATTGTTCGGGATATTATAAATTTTCGGCGTCCTGCTTTTTAAGACTGCTTTTGACATGAGCTCTTTAAATTTTTCGAAAGCGGCTCGTTCTTTTTCCTCTTCAGCGAACTTCTCAATAAAATCTTTGTTTTTCATAAGTTCCTCAAGCGTCATGCTTTTGTATTGCGGATACCGCGCGCTTATGAATTCCATAATTTCCATAAACAAACTCGCATTTTCAGAATCGAATTTATTTCGCATCAGGTTCTCTTTTGTTTTCTTGTCCATCGATTATTATTCCTTTCGTATTTTTTTAAATATTATCATCGCCGTGCGGCGAACCGACATTCAGCATTATATCATAAATTAAACAATCATGCAAAGCGGTTTTAATAAATTTATTTAAAAATCTTTTATATTTTAAGTTGACAAATAAATATATATGTGATATAATGAATCGACATAAGTATAGCTTATGAGTATGAGCATAGTTTGTGAATATATAGAAAGGGGATGTATAGTGGTTATATCTGTGACGAACCAAAAGGGCGGCGTTGCTAAAACAACCTGCACTCATAATTTAGGTGCCGCATTGGCGCATAAAGACAGAAAAGTCTTGCTGATAGATTTCGACAGTCAGGCAAGCCTTACTATTTCTGCAGGCATTGAACCTCTCGATGCTGAAAATAATATAGTTTCAATTATGCGGAAAAACGCTAAGCCTATAAAAGAGTGCGTGAAAAACCTGAAACCTAATTTGGATATAGTCACCTCAATCGTTGACCTTGCGCAGATTGAAACGGAGATGATGACAAGAGCAAGCAGAGAAAAAATTTTAGACAGAGCATTATCTCCGATAAAAAACGAGTATGACTATATACTTATTGATTGTCCTCCTCAGCTTAGTATTCTGACGATAAATGCGCTTTCGTGCGCCGACGGGGTTATAATCCCGGTGAAAACTGATTATCTCGCATACAGAGGACTGAAACAGCTTGAAGATACTATCGCGGAGATAAAAGAATTAGTCAACCCTGAATTGAAAAATATAGGAGTTTTAGCAACTTTATACGAAATGAAAATAAAGGACGATAACGAAATATTGCATGAACTTCAAAAAAAATACAGAGTATTAGGAATTATAAAGAAGCTCGCGCTTGCCAAAAAAGGCGTTTATGACGGGTTATCAGTGGTGGAACAAAATCCGTCAAGTGAAATTGCCGCAGAATATATGAGAATAGCCGATATAATAATAAATATGTGAAAGTGAGATATGATTATGGGATTAGAGGAGAGAGAAACCAAGCGCAGACAGAGTATCATCGGAACAATAATTTCTGACGAAAAAGAAAGTCAAAGCGAAGAAATTACGGCACAGAAAAATGCGGTGATTATCGCTGCGAAACCGAAAGCAGAGACAAGAAGCAAAAAAATAAATCTGCTGATACCTCCGTCATTGCATGAAAAGGCTCAAAAAAAATGCCGTAAAATAGGCATTTCATTAAACGAATGTATCAACCAGTTTTTAAATAATTGGGTATAGATATTGATTATGCGTATACGTTATATATAGACAGATGTATATATATCATAGCTTATATGTATAAGTATATAATTGAGGGCTGTTCTTTTGCAACAGCCCTCAATTTTTTGCTTTTACTTTCTGAATTTATCCGTTATTCCGGCAATCCGAGAGGTCCGGGAACTCCTTTGATATATCTGCTGATAGCCATCAAGTCTTCTATGTCTATGATGGGTTTGCCGTCCGTTTCGCCTGTTTTGATTATATTAGCGGCTTCAAGAAACATGTCTTCATCTACAGTTACTTTCTCCGGCAATTTACGGCGCATAATATATTCGAATACAGCTGTTGCATCGTCTGCGTCTATCTTTCCATCATAATTTACATCGCCTAATTTTACTACCGGCTTATCTTTTAAGGCTGCCGTTATATTTGCATCTGCACCCGCAACTGTATACGTTGTGCCGCTGATAGCAGTGCCGTTGACAAGAATTTTATCTAAAACTTTATCGGCACTCAGCGATGTCACCGTTATCGTCAGTTCCGTTTCGTCATCAACCTTTGTTCCGGATGTGATTGGTTTATCGCCGTCTTTTACCGTTATAGTATAATCAGCGGTATCCGTAAACGTCACCGTATATTGTTCTGTCGGCTTATCTTTTACGGTTGCCGTTATATTTACATCTTCACCCGCGACTTTATACGTTGTGCCGGTAATAGCAGTACCGTTGACAGAGATTTTATCTAAAACTTTATCGGCACTTGCCGGTGTCACCGTTATCGTCAGCTCCGTTCCGTCGTCAACCGATGTTCCGGAAGCGATTGCTTCTTCGCCAGCTTTTACCGTTATCGTATAATCATCCGTGTCATCAAACGTAACCTTATATTGGTCAACCTCAATCGTAATCTTGCCGTTTACACTTTTTGAAGGCACTTCATCGTTGTTAGCTTTCACAAATTTTAAATCTGTTATCTCCAGCATAGTGTCGCCTTTTCCTGCCAATATTGTGAACCTTAGCGTACTCAATACGCCGTCCTCGAGCGTAAAGTCCTCTAAGTCGCTCTTTGCCACACTGAATGTGATACGCCCGTCTTTATTTGCGTTATTAACATTCGTAACAATGTTTAAATCAAAATCAAATTGACCGCGTGTATAGCCTGTATATTGCAATTTGGTTATGTCAAATTCTATCGTCATGTCATAACCCGTTATAGTCGGCTGTCCGCTTATATTAACCGGCACTGATACCGTATCACCGCTTCTGCCGGTTGCCGACCCCACAGTTATCGTTGCATCTTCCGCAGAAACTGTAACCGTAAACATTACACTCGCCAGTATGATAAATGTGATTATACTAATTATTTTTAAACTTTTTTTCATAAAAATTTTTCCTCCATATAATTTAATTTATAATTTAATTTGTTTATAGGGGGCAACATATACCCCCTATAATGCTTTTTATTTTATTTTTATCGCTTGATTATTAATTGCCTACCGCATAATTTAACAAGTCAATGACAAGTGATATACCTGTTTTTCCGGTATTTATTGCCAATTTCTGTGCATCGTTAAAATCAATGTTTCTTACATTGTAATTTAAAACATTAATAGCATCAGATATTCCGACTTTTCCTGCGCCGGTTACGTCATATTTTACCACTATCACGTATTCTCTGACAGTATTGCCGCTGCCGTCTTTTACGATCAGCTTCGAGCCGGTGCCGACTTTTCCGTCGCCTATCGGTGTGCCGTCTGCTTTAACCACATCAGCACTATATCCTGAGCGAACCGCAGCTTTTACATCGTCGGCAAATATTCCGGTTAAACCTCCGGCAAATCCTGTAATATAGGACACGCCGCCTTTTTCTACTATTTCGCCGTTTGCAGGAGGTGTAACGATTACGGTGCCGCCGCCGTTAGTCCAGTCAGAGCCCATCGGTTTATCCGCATAATTTTTAACCGCGCCGCTGATTGTGATTTCAACCGAGCTGCCTTCTGCGAAACCGCCCGAAACTGCAAATCCGTCTTCGTCCGCAGGATAAATCACCATAGTTCTCGCATAAGTCCTTGACGGGTCAATCCTATCGTCACGCGCCGCGCCTTCAGCGTCAGGGAACTGAATCTGAAAATTGCTCGTTTCTGCGCCGTTTACTTTAATTTTAACGTTATTTTTGTTCAGCGTCGCAATGTCCATATATTGGCTGAACGTCACTTTCAGGTCTTTAGAACCGAAATTGTTTTCAACCTCTGCGCTAACTACTGTCGGTGACGCTGTAGACGTCAAGCCCACGTTTACATCAACCTGCGGAGGAAGCACTTTCAGCCAATGTCTGCCGTCGCTGTCCGTGATACTTGTGCCGTCGTCTTTAGGATTGTTATATCTCGTTTCATAGCCTTCTTTTTTAAATTCTACGAGATACGCGCCGAAACCTACTGCAAATTCATAATATCCTTCAGCATTTGTAAACATCGGGTTGTCCTGCTCGTCTTCAGAGGTGTCTTCCCACAATCTCTTGTCTCCTGCAAGAGTGCGGGTATCGTTATCGGGGTCATATACGCCGTCTAAATCCTGCGTCCACAGCGTTACTTCCACGTCTTGGATTCTATTCGATTCAACCGCTTCATAGACATATCCCGACGGGTCGTAATATGAGTTTATAAAGCAATATTCGCTTTCAACGTATTTGTTATTGCTTGAATTTCCATATATTACATATACGCTGTCAACATTGCCCGTAAACCAATCGATATTATTAACTCCGAAACTTTCCCTTGCCGTCCAGTATTCTCCATTTTCGTCTTTGTTTGCAAGCTCTGTAATACCCAAATCTCTGCCGAACGGGTCTTTAGCAACAAGCCAAACTTGGTCGGCTTCAGTATTGCCCGTATTTTCAAGTTTTACGTCGAATTCATACGGAACGCGTTCTGCGGGATACAGTGACTTATAGCCTCTGTCAGATGGATCTGTATAGTCAAAGGATACGCGTCCGTCTCTGCGATACCCATCCGCGCCGTCAAACCACGTATAAACACCGTCATTAGTGCCGTTAAGCCATGTCCAATTCCAATATCCGCCAGTTTTCGTAACGGAGTAATCATATTCCCAGTTGCCGTTTGCATCCTGTCTTAAGTCGTAATCCCAATTACTGGAATAGTCATATTCGCGCCATTCATACCAGCAAACGTTTCTTCCGTATTGTCTATGGTTTATATGGGTGTGTTCCCAATATCCGCCGACTTTAAAGTCGCTGTAGTCGACTTCCCACCAGTACCAGCCGTCTTCTTCGTGGAGTACAAGATTGTAATCTCCTTCCATTCTGCCGCTTGTAACGTCAATCTTTTTGATACTCGGCAAAGTGTGGACTTGTTTGTCGATATCGTCAGGCACTCCGTGAATCAGCGTGTATACGTCGGAATGTCCGTCGTTTCTGCTGCTTACAGCCTGAATTGTATACTCTGTCGTTACGATGTCTTCACCGAGCATGACGATCAAGTTCCATTCGCCTTTGGAGTTTGCTTTAGCTGACGGCTTTTGTTCAACGCCGTTGACCAATACGCTTACCCATGCGCCGGGATATGCCGTTCCGATGACCCTAAAGGTGTCGTCCGTTGTCGATGCGTAAGGATCTTCGGGCATGTTTATTATATTGACCTCATAAGCCGCATATTCAGACACGCCTATTAATCTTGAAAGTTCCGTAGCATTAACGACTGAGCCGTCATCTCTCGTAAAATAAATCGTCGCTGTTACGGCATGCATGCCTTCCGCTCCTGCCGTTGCATAAACCTGTATCGTTGAGCTAATATCCCAATCCATAGATTTTTTATCTTCCGGAGCGTTTACGGGCACGTTTACCGTGATTATTTTGCCCGATTTTGTGAACTCGCTATTTGCAAGCCTTGTGCCGTTGAGAGTTACATAGTTCATATAATGGTCGAAATCCTGCGATAATTCTATATCGACTCTTACTGTTTTGTTCGTGTCGATATAGCTCAAAAGGCTTTTATTAATTGCAACCTCAACAGTCGCTGTGACTTTCATTTCGAGGAAACCCCTTGATTTATCCAATTTCAGGGAAGTCCTTGTGAAATCCAAGTATCTGAAATTCACGTCATACGACGGCAGTTTCTGATTCGCCAAGTTTATCGATTCGATAACTCCGTCTTTGATTGTGACAACTTCTGTGATACGCCCATATGCGTCTTCGCCGTTGCCTTCAAGAGCGGCAATATTCGGAATCTGACGTATATTCGGATAATTTTCAACGAAAACTACTGTATACGTTCCGGCTTTAATCTGCCTGCCCGTAAATTTGCTGTCCGGAGACGGCATAAATCTGTCGAGGAAATCGCCGTTGGCATCGAAAACCAACGCCATGCCGTTTTCAAAATTTGAACCGCTGTTAAATTTTGTGCTCTCCCATGTGCCTTGCTCTTTAAAGTCGAACTTCAGATTTGCTACTGCCGCCGCCTCGTTCGGTTTTCTCGTAAACGTAAAATCGGCACTCTTTGTATTGTCCGTGATCTCTTTAGTTTTATCTTGGGGTATATATTTTACCGTAAGCCTGAGATTATTGCCGGTTTCTATAGAACCGCCTATAAACCTGTCTTTCTGAATTTCAGTCCTGACAGATTTGCCGGAAACCGCAAGAAATAAATCCCCGTATTCATACGTTACGCCTACGATATTGCCTTCTCTGTCATAAAGTGTAATTTCTTTAGTGATTTCAGCGGAAATCGAATAATCTTTGTTATATTCCAATATTCCGTTGTTTGCCCAAGAGCTTGTATTCTGCAGAGCAAATCCGAAATCCCTCGTATCTTTGACTATAGTTTTTGCGCCGCTTGCCCCGTCAAAAGACGGCTGTATGCGGTTTATCTCCATCGGGAAATATATATCGTCAAACATAGCCTCAAGAACTATTTCCAATCCGAGATAGCTTTTTTCGAGATTAAGCTCAAGATAAACTGTTCTGAAGCCTTCTTTGGAAGCCGTAATTTTTACGATTCCCGCGAAGAACTGCGCAGTAAACGAGCTGCTCTTGTTTAAATTTGCCGCATAAGAGCTTTTGGTTACGTCAATAAAAATATGACCTTCAGGACTGACAGATTCAACTGTAATATCAACGCCGCCCACTGCTCTTTTAGTTACGCTTTTAACTTCGCCTGTCTCCTGATCTATTGTTACTTCCTCGTAAGTCGTGATACCTTTCAGCACGCGGTCCGGCGGAGGTCCGGGCTTTCTGTTAAGATAAATGATAAAGTTATCTATCCATCTGTCTTCTTCCGTGCTGCCGTCAGCTTTGTTCTGCATAAATCTGTTCTCGCCGTAAACTCCTTTGAGCGCATAGGTGCTGAAACCGAACGAAGTCGCCATTAAAGTAAGTTCAGTCGGCAGTATCCACGTAGTAAATTTACCGTCTTTATCGCTCGTCGTGCTGAATTCGTACGGAGTATCTTCAGACGAACCGCGGACTGTCACGGAGATTTCAGCGTCCGCAACGACATATCTGTTTCTATCAGTGGTATAATCGTCGTCAGAACCGTAAACCGTTCCGCTGAATCTTACATAGTCGTGTGCCAAACCTCTCAAAGTAGGCGTGCTTACGCTCTCTTTGATGTCCCAGATGCCCGTAAAATTGAAACCTTCAAACGAATTCTGCTGTTTCATCTGCGCATCCGTCAGTTTCGCCGCGTTGTCTACTATTGCGTTCTCCATCGGGTTCGCGGAGTCCGCGCTGTCAGGTATAATGTCGCTGACATAATTGGCAAAAGCCGCAGGATAATAAGCATTTTTGATCTCGGCGACATACGCATGACCAAAATTATTCAAGTTGCCTGCAACAAGTCCGCCGTAATGCGCTTTATTTGTGTTGACAGAGCTGTAATTGTAGGAGTTTTCTATTGATAAAGTGACCATTAAACCGACTAATCCGCCCGCAAATCCTGTGCCGCCGGATCCGTCGTCTGTCTTGACAGTGCCTGTGTTGTAAGAATTTTCAATTTTGTTGC
>Ga0268262_10002785_pt1 | contig 19796 bp, 12 predicted proteins | sample TergutNc150P3_FD_190354 | JGI IMG/M metagenome (GOLD analysis project Ga0268262, IMG submission 190354) | Nasutitermes corniger P3 segment gut microbial community from laboratory colony in Florida, USA - Nc150 P3 (SPAdes) (version 2) | ecosystem: Host-associated > Arthropoda: Insects >... | reverse complement strand
TACAAAAAGCTGGAATGGTTTAACGGCCAGTATATCAGGATGAAAAGCAACACAGAACTCGCGGCCCTTTCTCTGCCTTTGGCTATTGAACAGGGGCTTTTCGGAAGCCCTTCCCAAAAACCCGATCCCGACCAGGAAACGCTTTACATTGCCGCCATGCCCCTGGTAAAGGAACGGGCGGTGTTTTTAACGGAGATACCTGGAAAGCTCCGCTATCTCTTCACCGAGCCCGCTTTGCCCCAAAAGGAAGAATTCTTTCCCAAAAAAGCTGATCTGGCAGAAACCCTGGAATTGCTAAAAAAAGCGCGTACAATTACAGGCTCCCTGGCGGAAGCGCCAAGCGATGAGGAAGCGGAAAGCCTGGTCAAATCATTCGCCGAAAAAGAAGGGCTAAAACTGGGAGACCTAATGATGCCGCTGCGGGTAGCGATAACAGGCGAGCGGGTAAGCCCTCCCCTCTTTGGGAGTCTTCGCCTGCTTGGAAGCGAAAAGGCCCTGGCAAGGGTGGATAGGGCGCTGGAAGCGCTGGGGTAAAGCCCGGTTTCAATTCCTGTTCTTTACATAATTATTCGCGAGTCCCGCGGCATCCTCAAAATTGCTTTGCAACAAATGCAGGCCGATACTATCCAGCAGTTCCTTAACAGGGCGCTGCCATTTTCTTTGTCCCAACTCAGTCAGGGCCTTATTGGCGGTAATTTGATCATACTCCTCGCAGGCCTTTTGTATAACAAGAAGTTTTTCTTCCAGATACGCGCGTGCGCTCTCCGTATCTTCTCCCCCGGCGTCACCGTCATCTTCCCCGGGTTTGTTTTTTTCGATCATCTCACGCAGCGCTTCCAGAAATGCCGGAGTTTCGGCCGTCATTGCCTTTATGTCTTCCGCCTGCCCCGCCTGTTCCAGTTTAAGCGCGACATCGGAAAGGCCGGTTTCCCCGATATTCGCAAGCGCGCTTTTCATCGCGTGGACATTGATAATAAACATATGTATGTCATCGATACCGCTATATCCGTTCGAGTGTATCGCGCTAAGACTCTCCAGGGCCTTTTCAGCGTCCAGCACGAACAAAGCCGCCAAATTATGGTAGGAAGCCGGATGTTCCTCTGTGGCGGCGGATTTTGCCATACTGTTCTTAAGCGCCTGCTGCCGTGCGGAATCAAGCACTTCAGGCGGCTGTTTGTCGCGTATCAGCTTATTAAGCGTAAGGTTCAACTGGCGTATGTCTATCGGTTTGGAAATAAAACCGTCAAACCCGTTTTTCATGAACATTTCCGCCTGCCCTGTCAGAGCGTTAGCCGTCAGGGCAACGATAGGACGCACATACCCCAGGCCGCGTATAATTTTTGCCGCTTCAATGCCGTCCATTTTGGGCATCATGTGATCCATAAATATGATGTCGAAGACAGCGCCGTTTTTGATTTTTTCAACCGCCTCAAACCCGCTTTTCGCGGTTTCCACCGACAGGCCGTAGGGAGTCATCAGTCCTCTGGCGACATAGATGTTCGATTCCACATCGTCCACTATCAGAACTTTGCCATAGGGCATATACTCGCGTACAATCTGAGGCGCCTTTTTCAGCTGCTCCGCTTTGCCTAAATGGAACTGCTTAAGGTTTTCCGCCATTACCTTGCCCAGGACAGCTTCGCCGATAACCGTCTGAGGCAGACGCACGGTAAATGTCGAGCCCTTGCCTGGTTCGCTGTCCACAAAAATCTCACCGTTCATAATGTGGACGAGATGCTTCGTAATGCTCATACCCAAGCCCGAACCCACGGTTGTGCGGTTGGCTTCCGAATTAAAGCGCGTGTATTCATCAAAGAGCTTATCCAGCTGTTCAGCCGACATGCCCTGCCCTGTGTCGCTCACACTGAAAACGATTGTTACCTGCGCATCTTTTTCCTGCGGCTCGTATTCCGCGGCTATCGAAAACGTAACCTCGCCTTCTTCCGTATATTTAAAGGCATTGGAAAGCAGATTATTTAAAATTTGTTTGATGCGAAGCTCGTCTCCGTACAGCGTCGTCGGGATCTTCTCATCCACCTGAAGGTTAAAATTAATGGGCTTACTGTCGTATCGCATGGCGTTGAGATGTACGGTGTCGTTAATCAGGCTTGGGACATCATAGGCGGCCGGTGACAGTTCAAGCTTGCCGGCCTCAATTTTTGACAGGTCAAGTATGTCGTTGATGATGCCCATTAACAAATAACCTGAATTGTAAATCTCGCCAAAAGCATCCTGCGTATCAGGCGAAAGAGTTGAGTTCTCCAGTTGAATTTCGGTGATGCCCAGGATCGCGTTCATCGGCGTGCGTATCTCGTGGCTCATCTTTGCCAGGAAGCTGCTTTTGTCTTTGTTGGCCTGAATTGCCTGCTCTTTTGCGGTAATCAATTCGGTTACATCGACTGAATGTTCTATTAGGACATTTCTTCCGTCAGACCATTCTATATACCGCGTGGTATTACGATACGTACGGTTCGTAACGGAGTTCTGCATTTCCCACACGATAGTACTGCCCGGTTCCTTATCAAGCTGATAGCAGGGGCAGAATTCGCATATCCCATCTTTACCTTCCAGAAAAGTTTTATAGCAAAGCTTCCCGATGCAGTCGTCTTCAATTTTGAAATGGTTCCTCATGTAATCATTTACAAAGAGAATTTCACCGGTATGCGGAACGGAAACATAAATCAGCGCGTCAAGGCCGTTAAGAATATTTTCCAGAATGTGGCTGGCAGCTTCCGCGTCGGCATGTTTTTTTGCCATAAGCTTCAGGTTGGTAACATCCTGTACCACCTCGATATAACCCATCGTTTTTTCATTCAGATCCTTAAGTATTGCAATATCGACCTGATAGGATGAATCCCCTTCGTTAAAATACGTCTGTTTAAGTCCCCTTCTCGCGCAGGCGATACCGCAGTCCGGCGTATTACAGATGTCGGCTCCCCAATTATTGCACGGCTTGCCTATGGCGTCTTTAAGCGTTATTCCAATAAATTTCTCAACCGCCGTATTTATAAATGTCCAGTTTGTATCCGCGTCTGTAACGGTTATGGGCAGCGGTATCGCGTTAAGAATTGAATTATACCAATGGGCCATAGCCTGGGTTTTTTCGTTCTCCCTGTGTATCTCGTCGAGCATTGCTTTAAGCTCGCGCAAATCACGCAGGTATCCCACAAGAATAAAATCATTTTTGTACTCAATACGGACAAGCGTAGCTTCGCACGGTATTGGCTCGCCGTTCAGCTTTTGGTGCATCCATTCACAGCGGTAATAGCCCGTTTCAAACGCTTTGCTAAATAACTCGAAAGCCTTATCCTTTGACAGGCTTCCGTCCGGCTGGTACTCGGGCGAAAGCTCGAAAAACCTGTCGTAACATTCTTTTTTGCTCGACAATCCAAACATCTTTACCGCTTCCTGGTTGCAATCGATGATGTTAACATTTTTTTCCCAAAGAATCGCGCAAATAGGAGCGGTGTCAAGCATGAGCCGCGTTCGCTCATCCACCTCACGCACTTTGGCGCTTTGTATATTGCGCTCTACGGCGCTGCCCATCATCAAGCCAACGGATGTTAGTATACGGATTTCTTCATCCGAGAAAGCCCGTTCCCGATGGCAGTCGTTAATGCCAAAGAATCCCCAAAAAGCGCCTTCCAGGAAAATTGGGATAAGCACAATGGATTTTATTTCAAATGAATCCAAAAAAGCCCGCTCATCTTCCGGCATCATGGAGACCATCCCCGTTACATGTTTCCCGCTTAAAAATATGTCTCCCCATTCGGGTCTTAAGCTGGTCGGTTGACGCAAACCTATGGGAACCGGCTTGGTATTGCGGCCATAGTCGCTGAGCCATTCATAACGGTGAACAAAATACAGTTCTCCATCGGTTACTTCATTGCACCAAATTTGGACACGGTCGATATCCATGCAGCTTCCCACAAGCTCAAAACTCTTCAACAGCGAAGTTTCAAACGATTTTTCATCATTAACAGACAACAGGACGCCTGCCGCGTTATTTACCATACTCAACATACGTTCCCGCTGCTCAATTTCATTGATCATTTTCTTTATCTCGGTCAAATCACGAATATAGCCGGCTATATAAAAATCGTTGTCAAATTTAACGCGCACAAGAATAATTTCGCAGGGTATGGGCTCTCCGTTCAGTTTACGGTGAGTCCATTCAAAACGGCAGTAACCATCGGCCATAGTTATAGCGTCAAATTTCGCAATCTTTTCGCTTGATAGTATTCCGTCCGGCTGATACTCAGGTGAAAGCTGAAAAAACTTTTCCAGATATTCCTGTTTGCTTGACAATCCAAACAGATTGAGCGCGCTCTCATTACACTCAAAATAACTGAAATCATCATTGTGAATATTGGCGCTGAAAGGCATGGAGTTAAAAATTACCAACATGCGTTCTTCCGCCCTTCTCCGCTCGGCGAAGGTACGCAGCAATATCGTTACGAATACCGTTACCAGCGCCGCGCCCAGCGTAATGAGCCCTATCCTTATTACGGAGAGAGTCTTTATTGCCTGCGTACCGCTTTTCTCTTTTACGATGCGCTGTATGTCCGCCATTTCAACGCCGACAAACAGAATGCCGATGACCTCGTTTGTATCTGGCTGAAAAATCGGCCGGTACATGGTCAGGTAATCCTTACCCAGAATAACGGCCCTCCCGATGTATTCCGCTCCGGATTGAACCGGCGTGTACGCGGCGCTCGCGGGCTCCAGAAAAGTATCCACCGCGCGGTCTCCCTCCGGATAGTAAATATTTGTAACCACGCGGCGGTATTCGTCGTCTTCCTTCTCAAAAATTGTCGCGGCAATGCCAAGATCACGCGACAGGCGATCTACAAGGTCATAGTGGTATGCGAGCGAAGAACCCCGTTCGTCCGTCAATTCGCCGTCCGACAGGCGCAGATCGCCGTTTTCCGCCTTAAGCAAAGACGCAAAATGCATCATGTCGCCTTTTAGTTTGTTTTCCGCCATGACAACGGCGACTTCGAGATTCATGGCTTCCAGGCGTGAAATGCCCATAATCGACAGCGCAATGATTGCCAGGAAAATAATAACCGTAGCTACGCCTATTATTATTAGGCTTTTGCTTAAATGCTCCCTGTCATTACCCTTTCGTCGAATAGCGCCCATCGTTTTTCCCTTCCTCTCTATTGGCATACAACTTCTCGCACCGCTTTGAGCTGATCCTGCACTTCAAGAAATACTTCCACAATCCTGGGGTCAAAATGCTTCCCGGCGTTGGCTTTAATGATGTTAATCGCTTCCTCGACGGAAAACGCTTCTTTATATGACCGTTTGGAAACAAGCGCGTCGTATACGTCAACAATCGCCATTATACGTCCCTGAAGCGGGATGTTCGTTCCCGCAAGCCCGTGCGGATAGCCGGTTCCGTCCCATCTTTCATGGTGGTATTCCGCGAACAGTTTCGCGTTATTCAGGAATTCCACTTCGCCCGTTTGCTCGATCATTTTGTCGATCATCCGCGCCCCTTCCGTAGTGTGCAATTTCATCTTCTCGTATTCATCATTGTCCAATTTTGCCGGCTTGTTCAAAATCGTGTCATGGATATGAATTTTCCCCATATCATGCAGCCGGGCCGATGAAGCGACCATATCCAGCACCCATCCGTTTATTTCATCAAGGTATACACCGCGTTCACCCATCGCTTTTATCAGTATTTTGATACACGCCGCCGTCCTGTCGTTGTGGCCGCCCGTTTCATTGTCGCGTTCCTCAATTACATCCGCCAAAACGTTTATTATGCCGTCCTGAAGCCGCCTGATCTGTTCCGTCCGCTTGTGAACCAGCTCATCTATATCCAAATGCGTTTTAATGCGGTTGAGCAGCACCGGAGGGGAGAACGGTTTTGAAATATAGTCTATAACGCCGAGTTCAAAGCCCCGAGCTTCAATTGCGGCGTCCGTATTACTGGTCAGAAATATTACGGGGATAGCCGCATATAAAGGACTTGATTTTAGGTATAACAAAGCTTCGAACCCGTCCATCTCTGGCATTTTAATATCCAGCAGGATTAGGTCCGGGGTAATTTTTTTTAAAAGATCAAGCATTTTCATGGCCGACGACATTGTATATACCTGATAATAATTTTCCAGCGCGTTTTTCGCCGTTAACAGGTTGGTCAAGTTGTCGTCTACCACGAAAATTTTTTTCATAGCTCTGCCACGGTTCGCGAAAATCTCCATATCCATATATAAATATAACAAAAATTATAAATAAAATAGGCTATAAAAAGTTGCGGTTTTGATTTTACGTCATAAATATCGGATGGCACAGGCTTCATTCGCCTACTTATTTCTCAACAGTGTAATTGTCTTTAGTAACCGTAATCCTGTATTCAACGCCGCGAAGGGTCACGGAAAAACATACTTTTTTCCAGTGTTTCGGAAGGCGGGGAACAATTCGTATAGCGCCGTTTTCGACGGAAAATCCGCAGAAACCACGGATTGCCGTCATCCAGGCCCCCCCGTTTGCCGCGGGGTGAGTGCCGCCAATGTAAATGAGGCCCGCAAAATGCTTTGATTTGCCGGTAATGTCGATCTCGGCGCTTTTTATAAAGAAAGGATAAGCCCAGTCGCTGTTGCCGGTCTCGCAGGAAAGCAGGGCGTACATACAGGAAGATAAACTGGAGCCGTGTTCCGTCCTCGGTTCGTAAAAATCCAGGTTGGCCTTTTTCACCTCAATCGGGTGATCGTCGCCAAAAAGCGCCAGCATGGTTACAACGTCGGCCTGTTTGATGATCTGCGTCGCGGTCGCGACGCCCCCGCCCCCGCCCCAGTACTCTTTCGGGTCTTTCAGCCGCGACTTGACAGTATCCAGGGTACAGTCCTCCAGGCGGAAATAGCCGTCGAACTGTTCGATTATGCCCCGTTTATCCGGCTTGGGAAGGTAGAATTGCTTCATTACCGTTTCCATAAACAGGCGATCGCCGTTAAAATCAATGCGCTTAATCAAAGCGGCGATAAATTCGGGGTTGCTTTTTTGTAATATTTCGATGAAATTACGGGCGGTCTCAAAAACAGAGAATATTATCCTGTTGGTAAAGGCGTTGTTATGTACGCGCTCATGGTATTCATCGGGGCCTATGACATCCAGCGCCTCGTAGCGTTTACGCTCCGGCGAAAAGTACAGGTACGACAGGAAAAAACGCGCCGCTTCAAGAATGAGTTCCATTGCCCCCTCGGTGAGGATGGAAAGATCACCGGTACAATCAACGTATTTTTGTATGGAATACACAATGTCGGCGCTGATGTGAACCTGTTTGTCGCGGAAATAAGTCCGCACGGGACGGCCGGTGAACACGTCGGTTACGTTGAAATCCGAGCAGGCGTCGTCCCCGTTTTCCTGGCTTTCCCAGGCAAAGAAAGCCCCACGGTAACCGTATTCCGCGGCCTTTCGTTTTGCCCCCGGCAGGGTCTGAATCCTGTAGCGGATGAACTGGGCCGCGAGTTCCGGCCTGACGGCGAGAAAATAAGGCGCGATAAACATTTCCGTATCCCAAAAGATAGCGCCCTTGTAAGTCTGCCCAGAAAGCCCCCGCGCGGGTATCGAAAGGGCCCTGCCAGTTCGCCCGCAATGCCGCGGGGCTATAATCCAGAGATGGTAAAGGCTGTAGCGAAGGCTGCGCTGGGCATAGTCGTCTCCCTCGATGATTACATCCCCGGCGCGCCATATTTTATCCCATTGATCCTTGTGCCGCTTCAGCAAGCCGTCCCAGCCTTCCTTCAACGCGGCGTTAACCTGATTTTCCGCGGCCTGGATGGGATTTTTCGCGTTTATATCAAGGCCGGAGTAAATCGCCCCGTAAACAAAAAATTCTATCTCGCCTTTTCCGTCCAGATCGATGGTGTAAACGGAAAAAACCCCGTCCTCCCCTTCGACTGTTTTTCCTTCCCATGACGAGGCGGTGCCGGAAGCGGGAACCAGGACGGAAAAAACGGCCAGAGGGATCTTTTGTTCCAGCGTTTCGCAGGAAAGCCCCAGAACCGGATCCGCCGGGAGCACCGGCTGAATAAAGCGAAAATTCCCCAGATGAGGGCCGTTTAGGTCGCGTATAGCGCGATTTATCCCCTGTTTTATTACTAAGCGGCAGGAAACATCGGCGCTGATCCCGTAACGCATACAGAGCAGATGCACGTTTTCCATGTGGGCGTAACGTTCCGCCTGAATCGTTACCGTTCCCCCGGTATTATCGTTAAGCCGCCAGCTTGTGCGGCGGGAATAAATTCCATAGCGAAAATTAAGAGCCTGCTCATGGGAGACGGTATTACCGTTGCCGGCTTTTAGGGGCAAGCCGGCGGCGCTTACCAGCGTGTAAAGCGGGTCCGGGGAATTGACCGGTTCGCGCCACAAATCGCCCTGCCTGTCGTAAAGGCCGCTTAGGATCGTGGCCGGCATATCCGCCGCTTCCGCCTCGTCTACCACTCCCCGGCGGCCAAGGTAGCCGTTACCGGTAAGCAGGCGGTTGCCGTTTTGCAGGGCGTCTTCTTCGGTTCGCCCGTCGTCGCTTATGTCCCAGTCATTCAGGCGGTACACAGGGGAACCCTCAGGCCGTTGGAATCGAAATTATACGGCTTGCCGTATATCAAAAGAGGTATCGCTTCACTTACCGGATCATCCGTGGACAACGCCACTTCCCCGGCGGATACCCTGACGCGGATATGCGCGCCGCGGTAGAAGATCCTGAACTCGTATTCCGTCCATTGCCGGGGAAGGCCAGGGTTCAGAACAAGCTCCCCGCTTTCGCCATCCGGCGCGCTGTCGCTGCGAAGGCCGCCAAAGCCGTACACAATGTTCATCCACGCGGCGGCAATGCTGGTGGTGTGCAGCCCTTCGGCGGTGTTGCGGTTGTAGTTGTCCAGATCCATCCGCGTCGCGAAAGCAAAAAAACGGAAAGCGTCAGCCTGTTTTTCAATTTCAGAGGCAATTATGGAATGTATTGAGGGCGAAAGCGAAGACTCGTGTATGGTTCTTGGTTCGTAGAATTCATAATTTATCCGCTTAACTTCTTCGGAAAATTCCCGGCTGTATAAAAACAAAAACATCAGCACGTCCGGCTGTTTAAGCATATCGGTTCGATAAATACGGTCATAAGACCAGTTATTGTAGAGTGGAAAATCGGTAACGGGAATTTGGGATATTTCGATGTGGGGAAGGTTAAAATACCCTTCGTGCTGCTCAAAGAGTTTTGTTTTTTCATCGTAAAGGATGATCATTTTGTCGGCGCAGTTTTTAAAATTGTCCCGTTCAGTTTCCGTAAGGCCTGTTTTTTTGCGAAGAGCCGAATATTTATCAGGCGCGTGTTTTTCCATTTCATTTAAGGTTTTTACGGTGTATTCAAAAGTTTTCTTCGCCATAAAATTGGTGTAACAATTATGGTTAACCATCATGTGAAACTCATCGGGGCCCATAACCGCGTAGAAACCAAAACCCGTACCGTTCCATGAGCCGCGGGATTCAAGAAAACGGCTTATCTCCACCAGCATTTCCGCGCCGCGGTCGTACAGGAATTCCCTGTCCCCGCTTACCCTGGCATAATGGGAAATGCCGAACGCGACGCCGGTACTGGGCTGGAATTGCAGACTAGCGTGCTGCCACAGATTGCAGCCTTCCTCGCCGTTCAGCGTTGCTATAGGATAACAGGCACCCCGGCAGTCAAGCGCAAGGGCTCTTTCCTTTGCCGCGCCAAGCGTTTTGTAACGGTAATCCAGCAGGTTCCGCGCCGCCTGCGGATTGGAAAAAATATAAAAGGGAAGGCAGTAAGTTTCCGTATCCCAAAAGGTGTGGCCGTTGTAAGATTCGCCGGTAAGGCCCTTGGCTCCGATATTGTTGGAAGGATCATAGCCGTGGTAAGTCTGATGCATCTGGAAAATACAGAACCTTATTCCCTGCTGGTTTAGCGGATCCCCTTCTATGCGGATATCGGCGTTTTCCCAGAAAGCGCCCCAATACTTGCGCTGTTGTTCCAGCACCTGGTTAAAATCAGGCAAGCTGCCTGTTAGGGCGGCCCAACCTTTTTCCCAGACAGGCCCGGCGGCGGCGTCACGCTCTTTTTGCGCGTAATTATAAACGCTTTTTTCTATCCAGCCTTCGCCGCCGTTATTTAAAGACAGAACAATTTCATAACCCGCCGATTTTTCTTCTTCTTTTTTGCTACACGTGGCGCCGCTTGATTTCCAGGTAAAACCGGAAAAGACCTGCTGTCCCGTGCGTATGGTTTGCGCCTGTATTGCCGCGCCGTTATCAAACCACTCTTTCCGTACCGTGTTCCAGTAGTTTCTTTTACCCCAGCCGTGAATAGTGTTAAAATCATTGGCAATAACGGCAGTAAGATTAACATCGCCGCCTGAAACTTTAAAATGGATTTTTTGAAAAGCCCTGTGCGCGTCTTCCATATCGAGAAAACGGATAAATTCAACGTGAATAACAGGGCCGCTATGGGTATGCCAGTCAAAACTTCGGCAAAGGCTGCCCTGCCGCATGTCCAGCGCACGGCGGAAATTTCTTGTTTCTGAGGAAGCCATATCAAGCGCCTCGTCCCCGGCGCGGATTTCCGTGCAAAGCCAGTCAACGGCGTTTACCATAAAATGCGTTTTGGTAACTATGCCCTTGTAGCTTTTATCAAGATCGACTTCTTCGTAAATGCCGTTAAAGTAACTGCCGCGCAGGGATTCCGCCGATGTGCCTTCCTCGGCGTAGCCCCGGATCCCCATGTATTCGTTCCCAAGGGAAAACACCGATTCCGAAACCATGTTTCGGTCTTTGTGCCAGCCTTCCTCTACAATCCGCCAAGGATCGGCCAGTCCGTCATCGCCAAGGAGATATGCGTCCGCGCTTTTAGGCATGATAATGTATCCTTAACTCAATTTCCGCTGATACCCGCTTTCAGCGAAATTTGGGTAATGTATTTCTGGAATATAAAAAACAGGATAATGGGCGGCACAAGCGAAAATACGATTGCCCGCAGAACATCCACGTCATTTGTCCTGCCTTCCTTGAACTGGAACAGCCTGACCATTACCGTTTCAAGATTGGTGCCTCTCAAGGTCAGGTAAGGCAGCAGGAAATCGGACCAGGCGGCGTTTATCGCGTACAGGACGATTACCATAATTATTGCCTGGCTTAAAGGGATGGCAATTTTTACAAAAATGGTAAAGTCCTTCGCGCCGTCTATTCTTGCCGCCTCAATGAGGGATTGGGGAAGATCGTCAAAGAAATTTTTGAAAAGTATGACGAAGAAAGCGTTCGCGCCTATACTTAACCAAATGGGAAAAAAAGAACCGGTAAGGCGCAACCGGGAAATATTCAGAAACAGGGGAACAATACTTACGGTACCGGGGATCAGAAGGCTCCACATAACCATCCCTAAAATTATCTGCGAGCCCTTCGGCTTTACCTTTGAAAGGACGTAGCCCAAAAGCCCGTTAAAGAAAACCGCGCAAACGACGCTTCCGACAACGGATATAAGCGAATTGCGATAGTACTTGAAAAAATACAGCTGGCCCCATGTAACAACGTAATAATTAAAATTGAAGGCTTTTGGAAGTATCGTCGGTTCCCGCACAAACTCCCGAATGTCTTTAAAACCTGAAAGGACAAGCCATATCACGGGGGCTATTCCGAGAAAGGCGACAAAAAAGCCAATTATCATAATGATATAGTAAAAAACACGAACAGAACCTTGCGCGAGATCAAAGTCGCGGATTAACCCGTTATTTTCCTGAGCTTTAGCCATTTTGAACTCCTATGCGTCCTGCCGCTTGCTGAGCTTGAAGTAAGCCACGGTAAGGATCACCAGTATAAGGCTGATAATTACCGAAACCGCCGCCGCTTTTGGATAATCGAACCTTTCAAAGGCGAACTTGAACACCAGATGCATAACCGATATGGAAGCGTTATTAGGCCCGCCGTTGGTCATAACCAAAGGCTCGTAGAGAATTTGGAACACGGCGATTATCTGCAAGATCAGGAGTGTCCGCGCAAGGTTGTAAATACAGGGCAGGGTAATATGCCTTAGGCGTTTAAAAATACCGGCCCCGTCCATAATAGCCGCCTCGTACAGTTCAGGATCGATCCCCTGCAAGCCGGCAATGTATATAAGAGTGGTCGCGCCGGCCGCCTTCCAGGTCAAAACCATAACTATTAACGGAATCGTCCATCGGGGATTGGTAAGCCAGGGCTGGGGCCCGATGCCCACCTTGCCCAGAACGATGTTAAAAATGCCGGTATTTCCCGGCCGGAAAATAAAGCCCCACAATAAGACCATGGCCAGGCCGGGAATTACGTTGGGAATATACACGCTGGTTCTGATAACCGACTTGCTTCTTCCCCGTATTTCGTTGATGATCACCGCCAGCACTATAGGAACCAGAAAACCGATGATGAGCGACCAGAAGGTATAAGTAAAGGTATTCCGCAGCGCGGGCCAAAAATCAGGATGTTGAAACACATCCATGTAATTTAAGAACCCCACAAACTCGGTCAGGCGGATTCCCCTGGCTCTATACAGGGACATCCGCACGCCCTCAATCAGGGGTTCCCATACGAAAAAGGCAAACAGGATAACGGGCGGCAGCATTAGCAGCCAGCCTGAAATGTTTTTTTTGAATAATACGCCGCCCTTATCCATAATTCACCTTCCTTATCTATTTACGGTCTGATCCAGCAAAGTCTGGAAATTCCGCTGTGCGGTATCCAGCAGAGCCTGAGGATTGGCATTCCTGTCAGTAAGAACCGCCTGCAAGCATTTGGTCAGCTCGGCGTAGAGGTCCTGGGTTTGGACGGGTTCCTCAGGTTTCAGGTTCCCGGATTTCGCCACCGCGGCGTAGTAATCATTGAAGAGCCTCATGTCAACGTTCGCGAAGGCGTCACGGGCATCCTGCTTGGCTTTCAGATAGGCCGCGTCGGTCCACGCAGGCACGTCGGGAATATTCGGTATGCCGGCGTTCTTGTTTTTCTGCGCATCGGCCCTAAGCCCCGCAATGGTGTCGGCGTTAACAATCGGCCCACGGCCCATGATTTCCAGATAGCGCAGGGCGGCGGTTATCTGTTCGGAAGTGGCGTTGGGCGCGAACATATAGGGTGTGCCGCCCATCAGGGAGAATTGGCCTTTTGGACCCGCGGGAACCGGAACTATAGAAACGTCGCCGACCGGCAGGCCGTAATTTTCCGTAGGCTGGTTAACCCCGTCCTGGGCGCCAATATACATAGCCGCCGCTCCGGTGCCGATGGCCCGCCAACCGGAACTCCAGTCTTCGTTGGTGGGATCCGGCGTAAGCACGTCGTACCTCCACTTGAGGTCTTTTACGTACTGAAGGGCCGCGACAGCCTCAGGCGAGTTGAGCTGGCCGTACCACTTACCGTTGCGCTGTACCTCAAAGACCGCTCCAAAGCCCCAGGCTATGTTGGTAAAATGCCAGCCGCCGGCGTTATCCTTGGCAAGAAGGCAAAGGCCCGAGCTGCCGGTTTTCTGCTTGATGGTCTGGGCAATCGTGGCCAGTTCGTCCCAGGTCTTGGGATACTGCGGAATACCGTTGCGGTCCACGAGCCCCGCTTTGCGGAACAGATCCACATTCAAATAAAGGCCCAGGGCGTACGCGTCACGGGGAAGGCCGTAGATTTTGCCGTCTCTGGACAACAGGGACATCATGGCGGGGCTCATCTTCGCGTCCCAGCCAAATTGCTTGATCTCTTTGGTGATGTCCGCTACAAGGTTGTTCCTTATCAGCTTGTCGGGCTCGGTAAACCACGACTCAAAGACCGTGGGGGCCACTCCCGCTTCCGCCAAAGCCAGATAGGTATCCACCGCGTAGGTATAATGCGCCTGCTGGAGGTCAACATTTGGATACTGGGCGTTGAATTTTTTAACAAATTCCCTGTGCATGGCAATGGTGGCAGGCTGAGTGTCCTCCGGCCAAATCCCCAACCTTACTACGGTCTTGTTTGAACTGCTGCTGCTACTTCCCCCCCCGGCAAAGGCCAGGGACGCGGTGCAGAGCAGCACCAATACAAGAACTCCTAAACGTGAAAGCTTTCTCATTAGCTTCCTCCTTAATAAATTTATATATTCACACGGACAAGCCGTGCAAACCGCTGTTTAGTTCCCCGCATCATTCATAAAGCTCAATTTCCGCTGCCTGGCCGTTGCCGGCGCCTGTATTCGCGGTGAACACGAGCTGTACGTACCGGGTGGTTACGTTAACCGGAATAACCACGGTGTTCGCGTTGGCCTCGGGGTCAAAAATATAATCCGCCTGGGGCACAAGGGTAGTCCAGGTTGCGCCGTCATTGCCTGTTTTAACCTCAATGCGCTGGGTACGCTTGGCCCACATGCGCTGCGGGTTCAGTTTTACAACTACGGTTGATATTTTGGTCGGGCTTACAAGGTCCACATGAATGGTTCCCGGCCAGGCTTGCGCGGCGCCTTCCCAATAGGAAGAAACATCGCCGTCTACGGCCTTGTTCGCGGTCCACACGTCAATTCTGCTGGAAGCAACCACAGGCTTGCCCAGTGCCAGGTTCTGGCGGCCGCCGGAATCAAACGCCTGGACTGTATTGCCGCCGCTCGAAGGCAGCATCAAAAGCGGGCTGACGGAAAAATCATATTTGATTCCCGCGGCCCGCACCGCGTCTCTTAATCCCTGGGCGTCACCGGCGAAAATCAGGTTATAGATGTTGGCAACCTGGCTTTTTTGCGCGTTTGTCGCTTTTCCATCCACCTGTATCTTGTACAGCTCTATGGGAATTCGCAGATCGTTGTAGCCAAAAGGAAAACTCGGCTCCCATTCGGCGCGTCTGTCCTGAATAAATTCCAGATCGGTATATCCCCGTTCAATGGTCGGCTCAATAATGGTTCCCTCGCCGTAATCGTTCCAGGTCTGTATCTGAATCACATTGGCCCGGGCCTTTTCCGCCGCCGTCCATGTCAGCTTGAAGGTCTCGCCGTTGGAATAATCAAGGTATCCGTAACTCTGTCGGCCGGCCTGGGCGTATATGTCATGGAAGGCCGGAACAGCGGTGCCTACCACATAAGGTTTGTTTTCCTGCTTCCGGTAGAACTCGTTCAGGTACTTTACCAGATCGGTAATGCTCAGTTTTCCGGCGACGGAAAGGTGCATCGGGCTCCAGTTTTTGGTTCCGTCGGCCCAGTTCGTTCTGTTGTCCAGGTCTACAAAGAAGGGCCTGTCTTTCAGGTCGGCCCAGATCGCGTCCCACTCTGACTTTTGGTAGAAAAACTGCGGCCCAAAGCACAGCACCAGCGGCCGTCCGCTTTCTTTGACATATTCCTTGTCGGTAAACCAGTGCTGGCCCATCCAGTCAAAGGTATCTTTGGCGGTTTTAATGCCCTGATCCTTGGCGACAACGCCGAAATCTATAAGGTGCTTGACGCTCTGATCCTCGTAGCAGATGGCGTATTTAAGCCCCCGCTTTTTGATCATATCGATCATCGCCAGGGTTGCCTGATGAATCGGCTTGTAGTCTATGCCTTCGGTAATGCCGTACCAGTCAAAAATCACCCCGTCTATGCCGGCTATTTTCATCAGCGCAAGCTGATAGTCCAGCACCGCCGGATCCGAGGAATCGTAATTGCCCGTCAGGGGATAATAATGGGAAGCGATATTTGCCCTGCCGTCGGGAAGTATCTGTTCGGGATCGAAAGCCGCTCCCCCTTCCTGCCAGTGAAAGCCGTATTTCTGAAACCAGGGCATATAATGGGCCAAAACCAGAGGCTGCTTATCCTGCCTTTGAGACGGCTCGGCTATGTTAAGCTGCGTGTAAGCGGCTTCAAACTGTTTCGTGTAGTCTACCGGAGCCTCTTCCTTCTTTGACGATGATGTGGCGGTGCAAGCTGCGCCCAACACCAGAACGATAATCGATACCGCCCAAAAACTGTCTTTCATGCCTGCCTCCGAAAGGTTTAACGTTAAACTGGATTATCGTTAGTATAACCCCCTATTTTTTAGCTGTCAACATTTTTTTTTATTTTTGTGATTTTTTCGGGTTTTTCAGATTTGCCTGACGGAGTTCCGCTCGACCAATTTCACCGGCATGGTAATATTCAGGGGCAATTCCTTCTTTCCCTCAAGAAAATCCGCCATAAGCCCAGCCGCGACTATCCCTTTTTCTTCGGCGTCCTGATGGATTGTCGTCAAGGGCGGCGAGGTCGCGCGGCTGTAATAAATATCGTCAAACCCGATTATCGAGATGTCGGCTGGTATACGCCGCCCTGTCTGGGTCAAGCCGGAAATTATACCCGCGGCCAGTATGTCCGCTGTGGCAAATACCGCGCTGAAGTCTTTCCTGCCGCCCAAAACACGGCCCAGGGCGATTCCCTCGTCCAGGGTAATTTCCTGCTGGCACACGTTTTTCGGCATATAGGGAATGTGGTTTTTTTTTAGCGCGGCTTTGTAGCCCCTGAGCCGCTCTTCGATAACGCCGCGCCTTTGAATGGGCGGCGAGGCAAAAATAATGTCCCGGTGCCCCTTGTCGATAAGGTACTGGGTTGCCATAAAGCCGCCCTCGTAATCATCCAGCCGGATGTTAAAGATCCGGCTGTTTTTGATATAGCTGTCCAAAAGCACTATAGGTTTATTTGCTTCCAAAAGCCGGGCAAAAAATGTGTCCTTAAACAAACCGGTTAAAATGAGGCCGTCAAGGTTCCAGTTGTTGAAAAGCGAATACAGTTCCCCTTCGTCGGCTACGGTACGTACCATCATGTAATACCCCCGTTCCCGCAGCTTTTTCTCGATGCCGCCCAGGAGCGCGCCGTGAAAGGGGTCCTGAAAAAAACTGATCGGCTGGGACTGTATCAGGTGGTTTATCACCCCGATTATCCGTGAAGATCTGTTGACCAGTGCCCGGGCGGACAGATTTGGGGTATAATTATGCTTACGGATTATGGCGTTGATCCGGTCAAGCGTTTCCATCGCTACCCGGCGGCTCCTGCCATGGATTACATTTGATACTGTGGTTACACTGACCCCGGCTTCGTGGGCAATGTCCTTTATGGTAGGCATAATTTTTCTATTTTATCCGGCTATTGTCGTGTAGACAAGCTAGACGGTTCCTGAAAACAGCCCTATTTCCAACAGTTCCCCGAATGAGCGGATAGTGTAGTCGGCTTTCGCATAGCCGGCGGCATCGCCGATAGCGACCGCTGTCATACCCGCGGCCTTTGCCGCGTCTATTCCCGCGACAGCGTCTTCAACTACCGCGCAGTCATTCGGCGTTATGCCCAGGAAAGAAGCGGCTTTTAAAAACACTTCCGGGTCCGGTTTTGAGCGGGTTATGTTATTTCCGTCCGAAACCGCGTCAAACGCGCCGCTTAACTGTACCTTTTCAAGTATAAAGCCGGCGTTTCTGCTGGAAGAGCCGATGGCCAGCCTAAAGCCCCTTTGGCGCAGTTTGTCCAGCGTGGCGCGCACCTCATCTGAAACATCGGCGGGAGTCATGGCATCCAGAAGCAGGCGGTAGGCATTGTTCTTTTCTTCCATAAGCGCTTCTTTTTCCGCCGCGCCCAGTTTGCCGTTATAGCGCTCAAGAATAATTTCAAGGCTTCCGGCGCGGCTCACACCGCGCAGGCGGTTGTTAATAGCCTCGTCGAAATAAACCCCGAGTTTATCGGCTGTTTTTTTCCACGCCTGGTAATGGAATTTGTCGGTAAAAACCAGTACCCCGTCCATATCAAAAATAAGCGCTTTCATTGTTTTATTATATCGTTTAACCCGCTAAAAACTTCGCCAAGATCTTCATAACGCATAGCCGCCCGACTGTCCAGTGGAGTCGGCATATTATTCACGATAACAATTTCACCGCCCCTTGACAATGTGTATTGGGGCATTGAGGCGGCGGGGTAAACCGTAAGGCTGGTTCCAAGAACCAGCATAAGGTCCGACTTCTGGGCCTCGTCGGTCGCTTCCCTTAGAGCGTCAAACGGAAGGCTTTCGCCGAAAAATGTAATCGCGGGTTTCAGTACCTTACCGCATTTGGGGCATTTGGGGAGCTCCCCGGAGCGGACAATAGCCGCGGCTTCATCAAAGCTCATACGCACGCCGGCGCAGCGCAGGCAATAATGCGTTTTTGGGGAGCCGTGAATTTCAATAACCTTTACAGAACCCGCTTTTGTGTGCAAAAGATCGATGTTCTGCGTTATCAGGGCTTTTAGAAACTTGAGCTTTTCAAGTTCGGCCAGGACGTTATGCACGATTGAAGGGCTTTTTTCATCAATATTATAAATGAGCTCCCGCGAGGCTTTGTAATAAAAAGAAGGGTCTTCTTCAAAATAGTTTATGTCAAAAATTTTTTCGGCGTCAACGTCGTTATAAAGGCCGTTTTTTCCACGGAAATCCCGAATCCCCGAAAGCGTGCTGACCCCCGCGCCTGTAAGAGCCGTGCAGTGCTTTGCGCCCTTAATTTTTTCGAAAAGCTCTTCGATAGACTTTTTATTGCAGCCGGCCATTTTTAAAGCACCTGGCCTGAAACGTAACTATCAAATAGGGTTATCATCGCGTTATTTTTAAAGAGCGTGGCGTATTTCCTTGCGCTGACCCCAAGAGAATCTTCCAGGTCGGGATCGGCTCCGGATTTTACCAGCATTTCTACAATTTCCTGGTCTCCGGCGCCTACCGACACAACCAGCGCGGATTGTCCGTCTTTGTCCCGGATGTTTGTGTCCGCTCCGGCTTCAATAAGAGCTTTTACCAGCGGCGCGTGTTTTTTCATCGCGCCGTCAAACAGAGCCGTAGAACCCCTGTCCTCGGATACCAGGTTCACCTGGGCGCCGGAATCAAGCAGAAGCTTCAAGGTATTTAAGCTCCCGTTTCTGGCGCAAATGCTAAGCAGGGGAACTCCTTTTTTGTCCTTTGTATCCGGCGAAAAACCGGCTGCCAAAAAGAGAGAAACATCATCGACTTTATCTTCGGCGACACACTGGGCAAGAGCGTCGTCTGTAGGCGGAATACCATTGTCAAGCAGGCCTTGCCGGGCATGGTTTGTTTCCCACGCGGCTTCATTTATTTTGGAAGTTTTATGTTCAGAAGTAAGGTAGCTAAACAATTCATCTTCAGTCTTTAAAAATCTAAAACAGAAAGCATATACATCGGGAATTGTTATTTTGGCCTTTTCCCCGATTATAAAGATCGGAAGATGCGAGCCGCAAAAAAAGCCTGCCAGAAAGTCTACCCAGCCCGGCCCAAGCGGCGAAAGAATCGTTACATGGGTAATATTTTCAATGTTTCTCCGCCCATCCTCCCCGGGTTTGATAAGAATTGTATCCGAGGAAATTCCGGTTTTCTTGAAAAAGGACAAAAGCACGGAGGCTGTTTCTTTCTCTTCTTCCGAATAAATAAGTAATACTTTCATATCTCTTTATTACATTAACGGAAAATAGTTACTTTCTCTTTACTTATACTTGCCTGATCGAATTTATTATTGCATAATAGGAGTTACCTTATGGAAAAGAAAACCCCTCTCTATAATTGGCACGAAGCAAACGGCGGAAAGATAGTCCCTTTTGGGGGCTACCTTCTTCCCGTACAGTTTGAAACAGGAGTCATTGCCGAACACTGCGCCGTTCGGGAAAAAGCCGGTCTTTTTGACGTTTCCCACATGGGTGAATTTGTAATTTCGGGCGCGGGAGCGTTTAACGCCATTCAGAGGCTTTTAACCAATGATTTTACCAACATGACAGTCGGCCGGGTTCGTTATACAACCATGTGTAACGATAACGGGGGAATCCTCGACGACCTTGTTGTCTACAAAATGGG
>Ga0268262_10002784_pt1 | contig 19797 bp, 14 predicted proteins | sample TergutNc150P3_FD_190354 | JGI IMG/M metagenome (GOLD analysis project Ga0268262, IMG submission 190354) | Nasutitermes corniger P3 segment gut microbial community from laboratory colony in Florida, USA - Nc150 P3 (SPAdes) (version 2) | ecosystem: Host-associated > Arthropoda: Insects >... | reverse complement strand
TTTTCCGCAATCTCCCTTATTGACGGCGGGAATGAATGAACCTTCAGGTATTTGATGATAAAGGAGAGGATTTCATTTTGACGTTCTGTTAATCCTTTCATTATTTTTCCTTAATACTGTTTTTCATACTAAATGCAGGCGTTTATCAGCATAATTACAATCGAGCATGCTGCGCCGTTGTAATACAATATTTTCTCAATTTAGCGTGAAGGTTACTCGGGTAAATCCCGATAGCCTCCGCTGTCCTTGATATTATACCATTATTTTTCAATAATTGGAATTCCAAATAGTATTTTTCAAAGCTTTCTTTTGCGTCGTTAAAATTCTTTTCAAAAATATCCTCAGACAGCGTATTTCCCGTATTTTGGGTATTTTTTATCTTTTTATCCAATAATTTTTGAAGATCATCACCCGTTATAACATCGCCGCCGTGCATTACCGCAATACGTTCCGACAGATTTTTTAATTCCCGTATATTTCCCGGCCAGTCATGAGCGGCAAGAATATCCAAAGCGCTTGCTTCAAGTGTAATTTCCCTGTGTAAATTTTTCAAAAAATGCATGAGCAGGATTGGAATGTCTTCAAGGCGTTCTCTCAGCGGTTTAACATGGATGGGAATAACATTCAATCTGAAAAAAAGATCCTGCCTGAACCTGCCTTCATTACAGGCTTTTTCCAGATCATGATTTGTCGCCGCTATGATGCGCACGTCTGTTTCTATGGTTTTTTCACCGCCGATACGTTCAATTTTCTGCTCCTGAATAACGCGTAAAACTTTTGCCTGTGCTGAAAGGCTCATATCGCCGATTTCATCAAGGAAGAGAGTTCCGCCGTGAGCCAATTCAAAGCGCCCCTTGCGCCGTGATATCGCGTCCGTAAAAGCGCCTTTTTCATGGCCGAAGAGTTCGCTTTCTATTAATGTTTCGGGTATTGCGGCGCAATTTACGTCGACAAACGGATTTTCCGCCCGATTAGAGGCAAGGTGAATCGCCCTCGCTATTATTTCTTTTCCTGTGCCGTTTTCTCCGGTAATCAAAATACGGGCATCGCTTTCCGCAGCCTGACTGATTATTTCCCGGATTTTTTTTATAGCATCGCTTGTCCCTATTATTTCTTCGCTGTTAATGCCGCTTATTTTTTTTAAATTTTTGTTTTCTTTTCTCAGTTTTCGTATCGCAAGAGCGTTTCTGCAAATTGTAAGAATTTTGTCAAGGGAAAGAGGTTTTTCCAGAAAATCAAAAGCTCCCAGTTTTACCGCACGGACTGCCATATCAATATTTGCGTGACCTGAGATCATTACTATTTCTATCATCTGCCATTCTTTTTTTATTTTTTCCAGAGCTTCAATACCGCCGAGTTTCGGCAGCAGCACATCAAGAAAAACAAGATCGATTAGTTCGTTATTGAGAATTTCAATTCCTGCAACAGCGTCCTCTGCCGTAAAAACTTTGTATTTTTCATCTTCAAGAATGGAAGCAAGAGTATGTCTTATGCCGGGCTCATCATCAATGATTAGGATAGTTGACATTAATTCCCTTCCGCAGGTAAGTCGATATAAAACGTAGTTCCCATGCCTTCCGCCGAATTAAACCAGATTGCGCCGCCGTGATCATTTACAATCCGTTCAACAATCGGAAGCCCAAGACCTGTGCCTGTTTCTTTTGTTGTAAAATAGGGAGTAAAAACAAGATAGGCATTCTGCTTGTCTATACCTTTGCCGGAATCTTTTATGCTTATTCTGCAATAGGAAATGTCACGCTTCTTTACTAAGTCTGTGCGAATTTCTATTAAACCTGAACCATCCATTGCGTCAATGGCGTTGATAATCAGGTTTGTCAAAATTTGCGACAGCCGGTTCTTGTCAATTTTAATTAACAGACCCGCTTCCACATAATCAATATTGAATTTAACATCGTGATAAGAACTTGAATAGGTATTTACTATTTCTTCTACCTGTTCCCGCAGGTTTGTCCATGTTTTTGACGGTTCCATCGGTTTTGACAATGTCTTGAATTCATTAAGAAGCGTGGATAATCCTTCTGTTTCCTGAATAATAGCCATCATCGAACTTTCCAGTATTTCACCGATGCTTTCAGGTTCATTGCGCCACCTGCGCAGAACTCTTTCCGCGGAAAGTTTAATCGGGGTAAGCGGATTTTTTATTTCATGAGCAAGCTGCTGCGCCATGTTCTGCCAGATTGAGATTTTCTCGCTCTTTACTAAAGCGGCACGAGATTTTTCCAAATCCTGCACCATTGCGTTAAATGAACGGATAAGAAGGCCAAGTTCGTCATTGCGCCGGGACAGTATCTGAATTGAAAAATTCCCTTCAGCGACACGGCGTGTCGCTTCCGTTAACTCCACAATCGGGTGAGTTATACGGCGTGTAAACGAAATGGCAATTATCACTGTCATAAGAAGGGTAGGAAGGAAAAACACCACATAATAATAAACCAGAAGCGGGCTTATGTTTTCTTTTAACAGGTTTATTTTCTCAAAATGTTTCGCTTGATTTTCAAGAACATCCCTTCCCCAATCAAAATCGCCGCCAAGTCCGTAGCTTATAACCCGATTTATATACGGCGACGGTCTTTGCACATAACGAATTGTATCCTCGTCACGGGGCAGTTCCCTTGCGGGAAATCCGCTTTCGGCGGACGGCGGGGAAGGCAGACGGAACTTTTCGTCGCCTGCAAATAAGCTTTCTTCCCAGATTTCGTTTACAAGGAGGAACATCTGTACGGATACGATATTCTGCGGTAATTTCGCGTTCTGCGCAGTGTAATTGACGCGGGAAAAATCATTTTGCCTTAGAATGTTTTCAAAGTTTTCAAGATGAAGGGAATAATTTCCTGCGATAAAATTGTTCGCCGCCCTGACCGATGATATACTGTCAAGACCGTGCCAAAAACTGACAATTTCTTTCAGAGCGACGCCTGTTATCAATGTAACAGGCGTTATGGAAAATACAACAATAACAATAAAGTAGGCAAGAAGCCTTGCGTTGAATTTGCTTCCCGGACGGCGGGCGATAAAATCAGTAAACAAAGAGAAAACAGAAACTCCCAGCACAATCATCAACGCCGCAGGAATGGTAAAGAATACCACCAGATTTAAATTGTCCGGCACTTCTCCGTTCTGTAAAGTTTCAACAAAAAAAGTCCGTGAAAAAAAGATTGTAAGAACACAAAGAAGCGCATAAATAAGTATAAGAACCCGTACTCTTATGAATGAATACTTGGGCAGTGTTTTGTTTTTTTTCAAAGTATCTCACTCTTCTTCAAATTTTGATTCAAACAGCCTTACTATTGTATCTACCGCATCTTCTTCATCTTCCCCGTCCGCTATTATCTTTAATACCGTTCCATATGACGCTCCGAGGGTAATAATACCCATTATGGATTTAGCGTTAATACGATCGTTGTTTTTTTCCATATATATATTCGACTTAAAGTTTTTTGTTGTCTGAACTAGTATAGCCGAAGGTCTGGCGTGAATGCCCGCTCTGTTTGATACTGTAATTGTTTGTTCAGTCATAAATACCTTATATTATATCTTCTTGTCCAAAGAATACCGAACGGGCGGCATCGCTCTCGATCCACTTAAGTATATTTTTGTTAAATTCTCTGGCGGCATGATACCCCATTGATTTGAGCCTTTCGTTCATAGCGGCGGTTTCTATTATGATTGGGACATTCCTTCCCGGTTTTACGGGTATCAGCAGTTTGGGGACTTTTACTCCCAAAAGCTCAATAGTTTGATCTTCAGATCCGAGTCTGTCATAATTTGCCGAATTGTCCCATTCTTTGAGTTCTACTACAAGCTGGATTTCATTGCGATCTCTGATGGCTCTTACTCCGAAAAGATGGGTTATATTGATTATTCCGGGGCCTCGAATTTCCATGTGATGACCGATGATCCTGTTCGCTCCGGCTCCCATCAACGTGTTTCCGTATATACAGTTAATTTCCACAACGTCATCGGCTACCAGTCGGTGTCCCCGGTGTATGAGTTCAAGAGCGGTTTCGCTTTTTCCTACGCCTGACTCACCCTGAATAAGAATGCCAAGCCCGTAGACTTCAACAAGCACGCCGTGAACAATCTGACGGGGTGAGAAAATCCTTGAAAGTATGCGCATTATTCTGGCGGAAAAATCCGCAGACCCAAGCTCTGTTTGCAGTATGGGGCACTTGGCTCTTTCGGCTATTTCGGCAAATTCCTTATGAGGTCTTAAGTTATGGGTAAAAATACAGCAAGGCATCTCATAACTGAACATTTGCTCAATTACGTCCGTCTTACCTTCGTGTTCCAGCTTGCGTAAATATGCGGCTTCGCCCCGTCCGAAAAGCTGGATTCTTTGATTGGCGAAATCCTCAAAAAAGCCCATTATAGCGCCCATTGGCCTGTTCAAATCGGGAATGTCAATCGGTTTGCTCAATCCCATTCTGCCGCCGATACAGCGCAAATTGAGTGAATTGTGCTCTTTTAGGTCGAGATCGATTAGGTCGAGTACGGTAAATACCCTGTCCGCCATGTGCTCATTGTATAGGAAATGAGGTTTATGTGCAATGTAGCGATTAAAGTCATATCTGTCTTACGGCGCAGGGCAAAGCTCTGGCGGTGCTTTATGTCGTAGCCTTTATTGAATGCACGCCAAGATCACCGCAAGGGCTTTGTCATGTGCCTGCAAACGCAATCTTGAATAATTCCATATATCAATATATATTAACAAAAGAGGTATATATGAATAAAAGAGCTTTTGTTGTTTTTTTATTATCGGTTTCTCTTGTTATTTCAGGATTAGGTTCATGCCTTTCAAATCGGGGGCTTAATAATACTCACAATTCAAGAAACAGCCTTGATTGGGAAGGAGTTTATACCGGAACAATTCCGTCAGCCAGCGGATCGGGCATTAATGTTCGCCTGAAACTCAATACAGATCAGAGTTTTGAATTAAGATATGAATACATTGGCAGACCCGATAGTACGTTTAACTGTACAGGATCATTTCAATGGGATAAAAATGAGAATATTGTTATCTTAAAAATAGATGATGTTCCGCCTTACTATAAAGTAGCCGAGAATATGCTGATCCAATTGGACATGAAAGGGAAACCGATTCAAGGTAACATGGCAGAAAATTACGTGTTAAAAAAAGAACTCTGAGCCAAGTACTGTTCCATAGACGGTAAAAAACTGTATTTGTATTTTTAGGGAATAATTATTTTTTCAAGGAGATACCGAACAATGGAACTTGTAAAAACGGGAAAATTCAAAGATGTTTATAAATTGCCGGACGGTAATTATCTGCTTAAATTCAAGGATATAGTTCCGAAACAGCTAACCTGTGAATCTGAACAATGCGGCAGTGTAATCGAACCGGTTGAAGGAACAGGTGCGAGCGCTTTAAAAATGTCGGTTTATTTTTTTGATCATGTTAAAAACGCTAATATACCTACGCACTTTTTAAGCGCCGACTTGTTAAAGAATGAAATGATTGTCCATCCGGCAAAACTGTTCGGAAACGGACTCAAATTTGTTTTACGCTATAAAGCTGAGGGGTGTTTTATCAAAAGATTCGGGGCTTACTCAAAAGAAGGCGATGCGCTGCCGAAAATATTCGAGGTAACATTAAAGGACGATGCCCGTGAAAATCCTCCTGCCGCAAAAGAAATACTAATGGCGCTCAATCTTCTTTCTCACAGTCAATTCGACGAAATACATGACAAAACCGTAAGAATCTGCGACATAGTATACGAGGATCTAAAAAACAAGGGACTGGAACTTTTCGACATTAAGGTTGAATTCGGTATTGTAGACGGTAAAATCGCTTTAATTGACGAGATAAGCGCACGAAATATGCGGGTTTTCAAAGACGGTAAAAAACTGGATTTTCTTGAAATATCCGGCTTGTTTTAATTAGTCATTATTTACCTTTTTTTATATTAAAAATAACCTATAAATTCTATATCTTCCATAAAATGAAAAAATAGTATAATATTTCTATATTATGATACATTTTGCTCAACGCAAAAAGTCTATTAATAGTAATAATCCTTCTGTTTCAACCATAACAGAGACTTCCAATATGCCGACAGATCAAGACTTAATTCGCGCCGGAGCGCTGCTGGCCAGAGAAAGGAATTTTAAAGACCTTGTTAATGTTTTTGTAGAACAGGCGCAGGATATTTCACGAGTAGACCTTGCGGCTTTTTATGTTTTAAAAGATACAGATGACAGGAAAAGCGACCTTAAACTTTCTTTTAAAAGGGGAAGGTATTCTGTACCGGAAACTATCTCCGGCAGCAGTGAATTGATATGTTTTATCCGCGATTGTAAAGAAGCGCTTATTTTTAACAACAAGGAATCTTCCCGGCAAGGCGGAGCATTTCTAAAGGAAGTCCTTATAAATCCCGAGATGAAAAGCGGAATGGCTCTCCCGATTGTAAGTCCTCGCCGCGAAATCGGTGTTTTATTTACAGGAGCGCAGACATCTTGTTTCTTTAACCGCCGCCGGTTCCACTTTCTGGATTCCTACACAAAACTTGCAGCCGGAGTAATGCAGACTTCGCTGCTTTTCGGAGAGACACGGGAGGCTTCTAAAAAAATCGACTCTCTTGAGAGGTATCAGGATTTTGTTTTTAACTCAATGACAAATATGATTATCACAACAGACGCGGAGGGACAGGTATACTACTTTAACGAACCTGCAGCCGAAGCCATGGGGTTAAAAGAAGAAGACTTGGGACGTAATTTGGAAAATACTTTCCGTAATTCCCTTTCATCAAAAACCGTAAAGACAATTCTCAAAAGTCTGGAAAACGGAAATGAAATACTGGGACTTGAAGGAATCTACCGTAAAGAAGGCAAGGAACTGGATTATTCCCTGAATGTAACGCCTCTTAGAACTCCGCGCGGCAGAAAAGAAGGATTAACGCTTCTTTTTACAAATCAAACCCGCGAGAAGGAATTGAAACAGACAGTGCAGGTTGTAAGCGAAGAACGACGTATCATTAAAGATATGTTCGCGCGTTATATGTCTAATGAAGTAATGACAAGACTTATGGAAACCCCGGACAGTGTAAAACTGGGAGGAGACAAAAGAGAAGCAACTGTATTCTTTGCGGATATACGCGGATATACAAGTTTCTCTGAAGGCCGCGATCCCGAAGTTATCGTAGAAATCCTTAATGAATATTTCAGCGAAGCAGTTGAACATGTTGTGCAGTATAAAGGTTATATCGACAAATTTATCGGTGATTGTATCATGGCCGTATGGGGCGTTCCCATGATGCCGGAAAAAGATGACGCAATAAACGCTGTTTCCTGCGCAATTGCAATTCAAAATCTGGTGCGTTCTACAAAAAGAAAATTCTTCCGCAGGGATGCTTCGCGCCTGCGTATAGGTATAGGTATTAACACAGGGCCCCTGGTTGCGGGAAATCTTGGAAGCATGCAGCGTATGGATTACTCGGTTATCGGTGATACTGTCAATCTCGCATCCCGGCTGGAAGGTGTTGCTGAGGCTGATGAAATAATTATTTCCCAGACAACTCGGAATCAAATCGGAGACGTATTCAATCTTGAAAAAAGAGATTCAGTCCGCGTTAAAGGAAAAGAAAAACCAATACAGATATACAATGTACTGGGTTTAAAATAGATTGGAAAAAAGGATGGAAAACGATGACAAATTTCTTTAATTCTTTACTTGGAACAAATATCCCGCTCTGGGTATTAATTACATCTCCCGTTGTATTAATTCTTTTGGTGCTTTTTTTATTGTGGTTTGTACATACGCGTATTTTTAAATTCCGTTTGCGCAGAATTGTCAAAACACAGGGAACACCTCAAAGCGAAGAAGCTGTCAGTATATTTGTAAAACACTACCCGCCTGAAAAACTTGTACGCTATTCACGGCGTATGGAAAGATACTCACGCCATATGGGGACACAGATTGTTATGGAAACAGGTCTTACAGGTAAATGGATTCAAAAAATTACAAATTCAACATTACCGACTGCCGTTGACCTGCGCCGTGTTCTCCTGTACTGCCCAAGTTCGTCAGTGTTTAAAGCTTATCTTGCGGCAGAACAGCATCCGCGGCTGCGCCGTGTCTTTACGGACTGGATGAAGAATGAGGGTGAAGAAAAAGTAATCCGGCTTTTATCCGAAACTTGCAGGGGTGAAGAATTTGAGCCTGACTTTGGAAAAAGTTTTCTGGAAAATAACGGTGCGCTTCTCCGTGAGTTAACAGGAGAACCTGAATGGTACGCGCGTTATTTTGCTTACAAAATATTAATCCATGATAAAGAAGAACTTACGCAAAGAACTCTTGAAGCCGGCCTGAATGATTCTCATTCTCTTGTCAGAAAAATTTTGACAGAAAATATCAGCGGAGACAAGGAAAAAATATGGGAAGTATTATGGGAAAAGTTAATCCATGATCCCGTATATGAAGTACGTGAAACAGCGAGAAAACGTATCGCAAAAGAATTTACAGACGTTTACAGCCTGAAAGATAAAAAACTTAATGTAGAAGAAACATTCAGAATTCTAGAATTGCTTGATTCTGATTCTCAGGAAGACAAGACTTTCGCCATGTCAATTCTTCAAAGCGAAAACAAGGAACTTCAATATCCTGCCGCTGTATTCCTTGAAAAATGCGGAGTGTTCTCTTCGTTCCTGGCAAAGAATACGCTTGATGATCCCGGCAGCATAGAAAACAGCGTGCGGCTTTTAAGACACGCTATGAACGTAAACGTTTCCGGTTTTTTAACAGATTATCCGTCAAGTGACGGCGCTCCTCTTTTTGTAGTTGCCAATCTTCTTGCAATAGGAAATGCGCCGCATGAAAGTATCAGTATTCTGGCAAAAAAAGTATTCAACTTTTTTAATAATAAAAAAATTGAACCTTCAAACAAGGAAATATACACAAAAACCCTTGAAGCAATTTTAACAAAAGGAAACGTCAGGTCATTTGAGCTTTTGGCGGAAGAACTAACACGCAGAGAAAATGCTCCCGCTTTTCTTGAATTGCTTCTTCCGTGTCTCCCGGTAAATGCCGAGTTAATATTTCCTCCCATACTTTTCCGCTTTTTGGAAAATGTTAGTTTTCCCACACGAGAAGAACTTGTAAAAATATTGGGAACTTTCAAAGCTGACATTGTTTTACCTGAAGTATTTCACATTTTAAACAGCAGCCGTTCAAAATTCCCGCATATAGTCCGCATTTCCGCGCTTAAAATACTGGGACTTTTACGCTTGCCGTTCTGTCTTCAGAGAGTACTTGAAAGTCTCCCGACTTTTAGGGAAGAAGAAATAAAAGAATTCGCGACTCTGTTTTTGGATTATCCAAGCGAAATATTTGAAGATAAAACAAGAACGCTTCTTGCGTCACCTGACGCAAGAATAAGAGCTTCAATAATTTCGATTCTTCCGCTTGTAAAGAACGACAGCTTTATGAAAGAAATCCGGTCATCACTGAAAGATGTTGATCCTGATGTGCGTGTTGCCGCAATCAAGGCTCTTTTGGGGTTTGGTGAAATAAAACTGCTTAATCAGGAAACGTCAATGTTGCACGATCCTGTTGAAAGAGTGCGTCTTGCTACCGCAGAAGTTATTGCAAGGCACGGGAATAACGCGGCAATTGAAATATTGAAAAATATTACGGTTGATCCCAACGAAACCGAAGTAGTAAAAATAGGCGTAATCGCCGGATTGGGACAAGCGGCAAACTCGGAAGGTATTCCTATACTTGTCTCGGTTCTTGATTCGCAGGAAGAATTCCGGGAACACGCAGTAAAAGCCCTGTCAATGAGAACAACAAAACGCGACATTACCCAGTTAATAGAAATTTTTAAAGACGCTGAACCTCAACTCAGAGAAAAATTGATTCCGGTATTTAAGGGACAGGGAAGAAAAGCAGAGCCGGCTATCTTGGAAATATTGAAAGATGAAGTTGCGTCATTTAAACCGTATCTGGTAAAAATTCTTGAAGAGACAGGATATGTAGACGAGGCAAAGAGGCAGTTATCCAACAGAAATGTAGATGTCAGGAGAGAAGCCGCCGCATTGCTTTCGCTTCTTGATACGCTTCCTGCTTTCCGCGGCCTTGTAATGGCTGCAAAAGATCCCGATCAGGAAGTGCGGGTGTGCGTAGTCAAAGCATTGGAAAAATTAAAAAATTCTCAAAGCCATGACATTCTTGATAAACTTAAAGAAGACCCGGACAGCCGTGTGCGGAAATACACATATTGGGCTTTGGAAAGACTTGATTCTCTTGCAATGGAATAAAAACCTTTAGAATACCCCATTTCCGGACTGCGATATATCAAGGATTGTGGGCTTGACAAAAAGTTTTATTTTTTATATAAATAAATTATCTTACAGCAAAGGCGCTGTGGACTTACGTCTGCGGCGTCTTTTTTTGTTTTTTATGAAACTTTCAGGAAGCGTTGTTTCCTGTTCGAATAAAAAGTATGGTCTCAAGGCCATGCAGAGGAGAGGTTAAATATGAAGAAAATCCCGGAATTATTTGGAAGCATGGTCTTTAATAACGAGGTAATGAAAGCGCGGCTTCCGAAGGAAATCTACAAAGCGCTGAAAAAAACAATGTCGCAGGGTACACATCTGGAACTTGACGTTGCCAATGCTGTTGCCGCTTCCATGAAAGACTGGGCTGTCGAAAAAGGCGCTACTCATTTTACGCATTGGTTCCAGCCAATGACAGGCACTACGGCTGAAAAACACGACAGCTTTATTTTACCGTCAGGAGACGGAAAAGTTATCATGGAGTTTTCAGGAGCGGAATTGATACGCGGTGAGCCTGATGCTTCCAGTTTTCCTTCAGGCGGTTTACGCGCCACTTTTGAAGCGAGGGGTTATACCGTTTGGGACACAACTTCGTATGCCTTTATCAAGGACGGAACACTATGTATTCCAACCGCCTTTTGTTCGTACTCAGGCGAAGCGCTTGATAAAAAGACACCCTTATTGCGCTCTATGGAAGCTGTTGATAAACAGGCACTGCGAGTACTCAAGCTCTTTGGCAACACATCGGCTCAGCGTGTCATAGCGGAAGTCGGTCCCGAACAGGAATATTTCCTTATTGATAAAGAGATGTTCCTGCTGCGCCCTGATTTAATCTATACCGGACGGACTCTGTTCGGAGCGCGTCCGCCTAAAGGACAGGAGCTTGAGGATCACTATTTCGGAGCGATCAAACCAAGAGTATCCGCTTTTATGAAGGAACTTGATGAAGAACTATGGAAGCTCGGTGTCTGCGCCAAAACCAAACACAACGAAGTCGCTCCCGCACAGCACGAACTTGCGCCTATCTATACAACGACAAGTATCGCCACCGACCACAATCAATTGATGATGGAATTGATGAAGAGTATCGCAAACAAGCATGGGCTTGCCTGTTTGCTTCATGAGAAACCGTTTGCCGGCGTCAACGGAAGCGGAAAGCATAATAACTGGTCTATCAGCACCGATACAGGAATTAACCTGCTCAAACCCGGAAAAACGCCGCATGACAACGCGCAGTTTTTATTGTTTTTGGTTGCGGTAATTAAGGCGGTGGATGAGTATCAGGATGTGTTAAGAGTTTCAACGGCAAGCGCCGGAAACGATCACCGATTAGGCGCAAACGAGGCGCCTCCCGCCATCGTATCAGTATTTCTCGGAGAAGAATTGACTGAGATTCTTGAATCGATTGAAGCGGGAACAAGTTACCAAGGTAAAGAAAAACGCCACATGGAAATTGGCGTAACGGCTCTTCCGCACTTCCCGAAGGATTCAACCGACCGTAACCGTACATCACCTTTTGCGTTTACCGGAAACAAGTTTGAGTTCCGTATGCTTGGTTCCTCTTTTTCAATAGCGGGACCAAATATTGTATTGAATACGGTAATTGCGGAAGTCTTGCGACAGTTTGCGGATCGTCTGGAAAAAGCCAAAGATTTTAACAGTGATTTGGCGGCGCTTATCAAAAGCACATACCACGAACACAAGAGAATCATTTTTAACGGCAATAATTACTCCGAAGAATGGTTAACGGAGGCTCAAAAACGCGGATTGTCAAACCATAAGACCACTGTAGAAGCGCTTCCCGAATTTATTTCACCGAAAAGCATTGAACTGTTTACCAAGCACCACGTTTTCACCGAAGCGGAAATTCGCTCGCGGTATGAAATACTAATGGAAGGCTATTGCAAAACCATTCACATAGAAGCGCTTACTATGGTAGATATGGTCAAGGGCGAAATAATGCCCGCCTGCATAGATTACCAAAACGATTTAGCGAAACTACTGCAGCGAAAAAAAGCCTGCGGCGATTATGATGTTTCGCTGGAAGAACATTTGTTGGGTAATATTGCGAAACTGACATCATGTATGCTCAAAAATTTGTCTACGCTGGAAAAAGCTCTTTTAGAATCAAAAGAGGAGCGGAAGATTTTGGCTCAGGCGCAGTTCTACCGCAACAGCATCTTTGCCGCAATGTCGGAATTAAGGCTGGTTGTTGACGAGCTTGAAACGCTTGTCGCAAGAAAACACTGGCCATTCCCGGTATACGGCGAGATACTTTTCAGCGTTATATAATATCCTGACATATAAGTGGTCGGGATTTACACAACACACAAAGGCGTGTGTTCCCATGGGGAGCACACGCCTTAATTTTTTATTAGGAGGATTTTATGGAATTTTCTTCAGTTGACACCATGTGGGTACTCATAGGAGCCGCTCTTGTATTCTTTATGCAGGCTGGTTTCGCTATGGTAGAAACAGGCTTTACGCGGGCTAAAAATGCCGGGAATATCGTCATGAAAAACTTGATGGATTTCTCAATCGGCACCCCAACCTACTGGTTAGTCGGGTTTGGCATCATGTTTGGAACCAATAGTGCCATCAATGGCTTTATCGGTAACTTCGACTTTATGGTCAGGGGAAATTACGATGACACTTTCCCCACGATGGCCTTGTTGATCTTCCAGACGGTATTCTGCGCGACAGCCGCAACCATCGTATCAGGAGCAATGGCGGAGAGGACAAAGTTTTCGGCTTATTGTATTTACAGCTTCCTCATTAGCGCCCTGATTTATCCCATCTCCGGCCATTGGATATGGGGCGGCGGCTGGCTTGGAGAGCTCGGCTTCCATGACTTTGCCGGTTCTACCACAGTACACATGGTCGGCGGTGTAGCGTCCCTTGTCGGCGCTGCAATTGTTGGTGCCCGTATCGGTAAGTATTCCGAAAAAGGCGAATCGCGGGCAATTCCCGGACACAGCTTAACGCTCGGCGCTCTCGGTGTTTTCATTCTCTGGTTCGCGTGGTTTGGTTTTAACGGCGCTTCTACTGTTTCCATGACAGGTGATAACATCGTATCTGCCAGTAAAATTTTCGTTACAACAAACTTAGCGGCAGCAACAGCGGCTGTCTTTACCATGTTTATTACATGGATCCGCTACAAAAAACCTGATGTATCGATGACATTAAACGGCGCCCTTGCCGGCCTTGTGGCAATTACCGCGGGGTGTGACGCGGTATCGCCATTCGGCGCATTCATCATCGGCATCGTGGCGTCGTTTGTTATCGTATTTGGAATTGAATTTGTAGACAAAGTAATCAAGGTTGACGATCCTGTCGGAGCAATCGGCGTACACGGTCTTGCCGGAGCGGCGGGAACCATTCTTACAGGTATACTCGCGCTTCCAGGCAGTCAGGAAGACCCAAGTTTATTCGGTTTAGCTTACGGCGGCGGATGGAAGATGGTCGGAATTCAGACTCTCGGCGTTGTTGCAGTAGCGGCATGGGTAGCGGTAACAATGGGCATCATCTTTACGATAATCAAGAAAACAATCGGTCTGCGCGTTTCGCCAGCCGAAGAAATTATTGGTATGGATATTACTGAGCATAACCTCGAAAGCAGTTATGCAGACTTTATGATTGCTACGACCGTCGAGGCCGATAAGAGCGAAGCAGTTCCTGCCAATGTAGCTATCCCTGTTGTAAATAACTCAAAGCCCGGCGCAAAAATGACAAAGATTACGATCATTACCAAGCAGGAAAGACTTACGGCGCTTCACACCGCTCTTGACAGTATAGGTATTACAGGTCTTACGGTTACCAACGTTCTGGGTCATGGAATGCAAAAGGGAAATGTAGAGTATTACCGCGGCGCTCCTGTAAATATCAGGCTGCTGCCAAAAGTTCAGGTTGATTTAGTCGTATGTAAAATACCGCCTGAAACTGTTATAAACACCGTGAAGAAGGTATTATATACCGGAAAAATCGGAGACGGTAAAATATTTATTTCCGACATTGAAAACGTAGTTAAAGTACGGACAGGAGAAGTCGGATACGACGCTTTACAGGATAACGAATAGCGTTATTCTTTATTCGTGTTGAGGGGTTTAATGCCTTTTACGTTTTTTCGTTTGCGCGTCAAAAAATCGGCGAAGCTTCGAGCGTTAAAAGGATTAAACCCCAAGATAAATACCCAATTATAAGTACATTGGAATAAAAGACATTGCACAGTTGATTTATCATTGACTTTTCGGAATTTCTAAGATAAAATATACATATTATGAACCTAAAAACAGTTCTTACTCCAGATACAATAGACCTTCACTTGAAAGGCTCATCCAAAGAAGAAATAATCAACGAGTTGCTTGATATTCTTGTTAGAACAGGGAAGATACAGGACAGAGCGGCGGCATTAAGCGCGGTAATGGACAGGGAAGAAAAAATGTCCACAGGCATGAAACACGGCATAGCAATTCCGCACGGTAAATGCGCATCCACACAGGATTTAGTTGCCTGTATCGGAATTTCCGAAAAACCTGTAGAGTTTGATTCCCTTGATCATGAGCCATGCAGAATTTTTATAATGACTCTTTCACCTGTGGAAAAAACAGGACCGCATTTGCAGTTTCTTGCTGAAGTGAGTCTTTTATTTAAAAGCTCGGAAAAACGTAAAGAAATTCTTGAAGCAAAAACGCCGGAAGAAATCCTGAAAATACTGGCGGAGTAATGACCCCCGGATAAAAGGGGACGCAATGCAAATAAAAGAAAATCTAATTCTCGATGATGAAGGCAGAACGCTTATTTTACGCGGAGTAAATTTGGGTGGTGATTCCAAAATACCGTTCTGTAAACCCGGTGATGAAATTTCTCCTTCGTTCCTCGACAGAAAAATGCCGGTTTCCTTCACAGGCAGGCCTTTTCCCCTTGAAGAAGCGGAGAGTCATTTTAAACGGTTAAAAAAATCAGGAATGACCTTCCTGCGGCTTCTTGTTACATGGGAAGCAATTGAACATGAGGGGCCGGGAATTTACGATGAAGCGTATTTGGCATATCTCAGGAAAATTCTTTTGGCAGCCGAGAAGGAAAATATCAGCGTCTTTATCGATCCTCATCAGGATGTTTGGAGCAGATGGTCAGGCGGAGACGGCGCTCCCGCATGGACAATGGAAAAACTCGGCATGGATACGGACATGTTCGACAGAAGCGGCGCCGCTGTTACAAAACAGCGTTATGGTCTGTACCACAACAATGCTCAATACCCAAAAATGCTCTGGCCGAGCAATTACAATCGTTACGTAGCGGCGACCATGTTCAGTTTATTTTTTGCAGGTAACGCTTACGCTCCTGATTTAAAAATTGAAAATGAAAATGTACAGGACTGGCTGCAAAACCGCTGCATCGCCGCTTTTCGCCATACACAGCGCCGCCTGAAAAATTGCGCCGCCATAAAAGGCTGGGGAGCGATAAATGAGCCGCACTTTGGTTTTATCGGACATTCAGATCTTGAGCAAATTGAAGAAAATGTAATACCGACAGGCCCCCGCCCAAGTCCTTGGCAGACTATACAGGCGGCGTCAGGATATTCCGTAAAAGTACCTGTATACAGCGTCTTTGGAAAAAAAATCTCGCATTATGAAACTTTTAATCCTGAAGGCATATCGCTGTTTAAAGAAGGTTTTAGCTGTCCATGGAAACAGGTGGGCGTATGGCAGGATTCAAATGAACCAAAACTTTTACGCAGAGATCACTTCAACAAATATAATGAGAGGCGTCCTGTTTTTACAGATGATTTTTTAAAGCCGTTTATTGTCAAATTTATAAATACAATGAAGGAAGCGGATGAACACACCTTTTTCTTTATTGAAGGACTGCCGGGATGTACAAAGGCGGATTCACACATATCATGGAACGAAAACGATCCGCCCAATGTTATAAATGCATTTCACTGGTACGACGGCTTTTCTCTTTTTACAAAAAGTTTCCGGCCGTGGTTTACGCTTAATGCCGACAATGTAAAATTAGTTCTGGGTAAAAAAAACGTAATAGCGTGCTTTACTGATTGTCTTGCAAAAGGGATTGAGCATACAGTACGGAAAATGAAGAATAAGCCTTCCTTGCTGGGAGAATTCGGACTTGCGTTTGATATGAACAAACGTAAGGCTTTTAAAACCGGTAATTATTCGTTACAGGAAAAAGCCCTGTCCATGTACTACGACGCCGTTGACGCAAATATGCTTCATTCGACTATCTGGAATTATTCCGCAAGCAATACGAATAAATACGGGGACGGCTGGAACGATGAAGACCTTTCTATTTTTTCCGAAGGTATGGAAAGAGCAACAGCAGGCTGGAAGCGCCCGTATCCAATGGCTGTAGCGGGAAAACTAATAAGTTTTAAATGGGATACAAAACGCAAAGAATTCACTTGCCGCTTTGAAGCGGACAGCAATATAAAAGCTCCGAGTATAATTTACCTGCCTGCGGAAACTTTAGGAGCTTCATTAAAAATAGAAACCTGCGGTTTGCGTTATGAACATAACAGGGAAGAACAGCGGTTATTGGTTTACAATGACGATTACAGCGGAGAAGCTATAATTAAGGCGCGGTTATAATAAGGCTGAGAAACAACTTCTTCACTTTCAGTAACAGGGTTGGCTTTAGCAATGCGTGTTTCTTCTTCTTTTATAAGACGGACATGGAAACGGCTTTCTATTTTTCTCCTGTTTTCCAAAATCCTGCTGATGTAATTTAATGTTGCTTCAGGCGCTCCGATAGTTTTTACTTTTCCTGCACCGGCATTGTACATTGCAAGAGCGGAAACTTCATTGTTCCCTGAATTAAGACAATGGCGCATATGGGCAATACCGTAGTATGCGTTTTTATCAACATCAAAAAAAACCTGGATATCAAGATTGGGAAAAGATTTGTTATTAAGCTGAAACAATCCGCGGTCAATGCTTCCGTCACGATTATACCGGTTTACCGCATTTGGGTTAAACTTGCTTTCTTCCCAGCTTAACGCAAAGGCAAGCGATGCAGGAACATTAAATTTATCAGCATTTTCCAGAATAGCTTTTACAATTTTCCTGTTCGGACATATATAGGAGAAAAAATCTATCACCCATTCACGGTATTCAGGATTACGATAATACTCCAGAACAGGATCTTGAATATTATCAATTTCCGATAACGAGAAATTCCATTCCTCTTCTTCAGGTTCATCTGCTGCAATGATTTCAAGAGGTGGTGGTAGAGGAGAAGGCATTTTATAAACGCCGGTATTTACCGCAATCAACGCGCATAAAAACATAGAGCAAAATACTCCGAAAAATACAGGTATTACCGCTTCTATTCTTGCTTCACGAAAATTCATTTTTCTATCGCCCGGACTCTTATAATTCCTTCCACTTTAAGGATTTTCTCCAGCACAGCGCCTGAAATTTGCTGTTCGGTGTCAATGATGTTATACGCATATTCGTCACGATGATGATTAATAAGGTCTGTTATATTTATGTTTGCGCCGGCAAGAAGGGTTGTAATCTGTCCTACCATATTTGGAATATTTTTATTTATAACAAGCAGTCTGTTGGGAGCTCGCTGGTCAAGTTTACAACGGGGGAAATTCACCGAGTTTCGTATCGCTCCCGCTTCAAGGTAATCCATTATCTGTTTGACAGCCATTACGGCGCAGTTATCCTCCGCTTCAGGCGTGGACGCTCCGAGATGCGGAATGCCGATGACTTTTTTATTTGCCAACAACTCAACCGTGGGAAAGTCCGTAACATAGGAACTGAGTTTTCCCGATTCCAGCGCTTCAACAATATCCTTATCCTTTACAAGCGCATTACGTGAAAAGTTGATCACACGGGCGTCTTTCTTCATGATGCGGAATTTTTCCGCGTCCAAAAGCCCTTTGGTATTGTCGCCTAACGGAATGTGCAATGTTATATAATCGGACTTCATAAGCAAACTTTCAAGAGTATCGGCACGTACAACTTCACGCGAAAGATTCCACGCGGCGTCTACGGAAATGTAAGGATCGTAACCGATAACGTCCATGCCGAGAGCGATAGCGTCATTGGCGACCATTACGCCGATTGCGCCGAGCCCTACCACGCCGAGCGTTTTGCCTTTAAGTTCAGGCCCCGTAAATCTGGACTTCTCTTTTTCCACCAAATCCGCAACATCGGCCTTATCGGCAACTGAAGCAGTCCAGTTAATGCCGCCTACAATGTCTCTTGATGAAATAAGCAAGGCCGCAAGAGTCAGTTCTTTGACCGCGTTTGCGTTTGCGCCGGGAGTATTGAACACGACTACTCCCTTTTCACTGCACCGTTGAACGGGAATATTGTTGTAACCAGCTCCCGCTCTGGCAATCGCCAGTACGGAAGAAGGAATCTCCGCGCTGTTCATGTCAGCGCTGCGTACAAGAACGGCGTCCGGGTTCGGAATATCGCTTGCAATTTCATACTTGTCCCGTGGGAAAAGCTCCAGCCCCAGTGGGGAAATTTTGTTCAATGTCTGAATACGAAACATATTTCTTCCTTAAGTGTAATGTTATGACTGGCTTTCAAACTTCTTCATGAAGCTGATTAACGCCTTTACTCCGTCAAGCGGCATGGCGTTATAGATACTCGCTCTCATGCCGCCGACCAGCCTGTGTCCAGCAAGATTGATAAGACCTGCCGCTGCCGCTTCTTTTACAAACCGTTTTTCAATTTCGCCTTTCTTCGTTTCGTCCTGCTCATTCGGAATAAACGGAATGTTCATCAAGCTGCGATACTGTTTGTCCACAGGAGAATAAAACATCTTTGAATTCTCAAGATAGTCATATAAAAGCTCGGCTTTCTCGCGGTTAATTTTTCCCATCGCTTCCACGCCGCCCAGATTTTTCAGCCATTCAAGAACAAGCCCTATTATGTAAATGCCGTAGCAGGGCGGAGTATTGTACATTGAGCCTTCGGCGGCGTGAATATCGTAACGAAGCAAGAGAGGAGTCCAGTCGGGAGCCTTGCCGATTAAATCTTCACGGACAATGACAACGGTTGTTCCCGCAGGCCCGAGGTTTTTCTGTGCGCCCGCATAAAGAATGCCGAACTTGCCTACGTCCAACGGTTCGGAAAGTATACAACTTGAAATATCCGAAACAAGGGGGACAGAACCTGTATCAGGCAGTTTGTCCCATTTGGTTCCGACAATGGTATTGTTAAGCGTTATGTGATAATAGGCGTCGTCCGCAGCAGGAGCGGGAGGCGCGGGAATGTAAGAATAAGCCTTGTCTTTGGAACTTGCCCTGACATCGACAGAGGCGTACTTTGCCGCTTCTTTTGCCGCTTTATCGGCCCAAATGCCCGTATCAATATATGAACACTTTTTGCCGCTGCCGGGGGCATCGCCTGCCGCTATGTTAAGGGGGATCATTGAAAACTGAAGTGAAGCGCCGCCCTGTAAAAAAAGCACCTTGTAATTGGAAGGGATACCCATTAATTC
>Ga0268262_10002783_pt1 | contig 19803 bp, 17 predicted proteins | sample TergutNc150P3_FD_190354 | JGI IMG/M metagenome (GOLD analysis project Ga0268262, IMG submission 190354) | Nasutitermes corniger P3 segment gut microbial community from laboratory colony in Florida, USA - Nc150 P3 (SPAdes) (version 2) | ecosystem: Host-associated > Arthropoda: Insects >... | reverse complement strand
GTGCATTTTCGCAAAAATATTTTAAGGAAGTCAAGGCTTTTGGGCATTCCTGTATTTCGTCAAAAATGAGCAAAGTCTCTTTTTCGTCTATTTTTTCCCCTGTTTCAATTTCAACTGCTTTTACAATGCGAGCTATGTCAAAATCTTGTTCAAAAATTCCTTTTGCCCTCTCGTTGTTGTCAAAATTCAAATAAGCAGAATTCTTGTAATGCAATCTGCCAAATTCACGCATTGCCCAGGTTTTCCCCACCTGCCTAGCCCCTTGCAAAACAAGAGGCTTCCTATATCTGGAATCCTTCCATTTTTGCAAATTTTCCATAAAATAGCGAATCATGTGTATAAATATACAAAAATTCTCAGGAAAAAGGTGTAAGTTTTGCACATTTTTCCCAAATCACCACTTCTTCGCCTGACCCACAAAAACAATATCGCCTAAAGCGGTTGTTAGGGCAGGGCAGCCATCCCCACTCAAAGCACAGGTTTCTATCACTTTTTGCTTGTGCTTCACAAATTCCTTTTTTGCTTTTGAAATATCCAAATCGCTTTTGTTAAGGGCAACTATAAATTTTTTCTCTAGCAATTTGGGGTGAAATGCTTCCAATTCTTTTTTTAACATGCAATAAGATTTCCAAGCGTTTTCTTCAAAACCGTCTATTACAAAAAGCAGGGCTTTGGTTCTCTCTATGTGCCTCAAAAACCGATGCCCTAAACCTTTGCCCTCGCTTGCACCTTCAATTAAGCCCGGAATATCTGCAATCACAAAACTTCGGTTTTTTATTCGCACAATGCCTAATATGGGTTCTATGGTTGTGAAAGGGTAGTCTGCTACTTTGGGTTTTGCGCTTGAGATTTTGCGGACAAGAGAGGATTTGCCAGCATTTGGAAAACCTACCAAGCCCACATCTGCCATTAATTTAAGTTCCAAATTCAAAATTCGCTTTTCACCTGGTTTGCCGCTGGTGTGCTGCCTGGGCGCTCTGTTTGTTGCGGAAGAAAATCTGGAGTTTCCAAGACCGCCAGCTCCACCCCTTGCCGCCATCCAAGTTGCACCCGCCTCCGTTAAATCCGTTAGAATTCTGCCCTCTCCATCGCGAACTATCGTTCCCATCGGGACATCCACATAAACATCTTTGCCGCTTTTCCCTGTTCGGTTTGCCGTTTCGCCTGTTGCTCCAGCTTCTGCCGCATATCTGTAAATATTTCCCATATCCAAAAGCGTGGTGTATTGCTCGTATGCCCGCAGATAAACGCTGCCGCCATCGCCGCCATCGCCGCCATCTGGACCTCCTAGAGGAACGTGCTTTTCCCTGCGAAAACTGCATATCCCTCCGCCGCCCCTGCCAGAAACAACTTCAATTTTTTTTTCGTCTAAAAACATTCACACCCCGTCAGCTTCGCTGCCACCCCGCTAGGAGCGGGGAGTTTGCGTATTTAGTTTCATGGATTAACTTCACATTTAGGGGATTTCTCCACCAGCTTTCCCTGTTCCACGGATATCAGTCCGGTGCTCTTGTTTGCGCCGTTGTCTGCCCAAACTATTTTTCCATAAACGCCTTTATATTCTTTTTTTTGAAAAATTTCCGCTGGCAGAGATTGCGGGGTTTCGCTTTGCGCGAGGCTTTGCAATGCTTGGTTCACAATGCGTATTGCATCGTAGCTTAATCCGGCAACTTTATTTTCGTCTGGGTCTCTTTGCCATTTGTTTTTGAATCTTTCGGTAAAGGATTTTTGCTCGTTGCCATCGGAATAAAAAGCTATGCTGAACACAGAGCCTTCTGCTTGTTTTTTTGCATTAGCCAAAAATTCTCTGCCATACCATCCAGAAGAACCGAGCAAATTGCCAACTCTCACTTTGTTAAAGGCAACTTGGGCAGTCATCAGCCCTGCATCGGCGGGGTTTGAGCTGGGGATGAAAATTGCCGGAAAGAGCATTGTGGAATCTTCAAGCCAAGATTCTCTTTTGGGGAGAAAAGAAACATTGCTGCTCCCTTTGCTCATATTCATGCGGCGGGTATCTAGCTTTAGCTTGCGGTCTCTCAATAGCTTGAATTCGTTTTGATAATCTGGCAAGCCTTCGGCGTAATTTTGCGTTACCAAGATTGTTCCGCCTTTGCGTTCAACAACGCGCTGAAATTCATCTGCCATCAAGGAGCCATAATCACCCAAAGGAGCCATTATTGCAAACTCGCTTATTTTTAGACAATTCATGGCATAATCAGCAATGGTATAGGCAAGCCGCGCCGAGCTTACGTTTAGTTGGAAAATGTTTTTTCCCATTTCTGCAATGCCATCATCTGTGGCTGTGGGAGTTATCACCGGAATATACGGATATTTTTCGCTCATCCAAGCTGCCACGGTAGCGGCACTTGCCGAGAGCAGAGGTCCTATTATCGCTATAATGGAATCTTGGTAAAGAGCTTGCTTAACTTTGGAAAGAGCGGTTGAGGGGTCTGCTCTGTCGTTTGCAATTTGGATTTTCACCTTGTTTTTCAAACTGTCTGCATAAAGCAAAACGCCTTCCACCATATAATTTCCAAGCTCGGAATGGCTACCGGAAAGAGGTGCCAAAACCAAAATCACCGGATACCCAGCACCCCTGCCTTCCAACGCGCTTTTAAGCCTTTCGGCTTTATCCGTTAAATCTGGATTATTTTTTTTAGCTTCATTATACCAATAATTTGCTGCCTTATAGCGACCTTCTTTTTGCATTCTCTGCCCAAGGTTCAACTGAGCGAATCCCTTTGATGTTTTATCGCCTATGCCTTTTTCCAGCAGGCTTTGCAATTCGTTGGCGGAGAGCAAATCTGCGGAAAAAATCTGCGCAAGCAAATCACGTGCCTGAGCCGCTGCTACAGGGTTTTTTGTGTAAGCTAAAACGCGGCGGAGAGTTTCTGCCCCTATGTATGGGTTTCTCTCCAAAACGCTAGAGACAGCCAAGGCGGTTTCAACACGGGCGCGGTAACGGCTTTTTGGGAAAAAATCCAAAAACTGGTTGGCATAGCGTTCAACTTCGCCGGCTTTGCCCAGCCTAAGGCAATTTTCAATATATAATACAACTGCTTTTTCCTGTTCCCCTGGTTTCCAGCGTTCTTTCATAAAGGCTTCCAGTCCAGGGTTTGCCCCTGCAAAGTCGCCAGCTTGGATTTTTTTCGCAATTTCATTGTAACTAGGCGCTGCAAGCACAAAAGAAGCAAAAAACGATAAAAATATGAAAATAACGCGCATTTAGGGGGAAAAATAGAAAATTTTTTGACAATTATGTGATTTTTTTCTATATTTATGGGACATAAAATTTAACAAAGGAGTTTTTATGAAAAAAGTTCTAGTCGCAGCTCTTTTCTGTGCAGTATCCTCTTTCGCAACTTGGGATTATTTTCCCGTAAAAGAAGCGGGAAAAGGCGAAGCAAAAGTCGGTTTTGGGTACCTGATTAACGCAGGTGGAGAAGAAAAGTTCTCCGTTATAGGAGCAGAGTTTGGTGCTCGCTATTCTATAATTGAAGGTTTGGAAGCCGCTTTATATGTGCCTTTTATGCTTTCCGCTTCTTATGATGGCGAAAGCTGCAAAGCAGAAGGCGATACTGTATGCCCACCAAGCTATGGACAGCCAACTATCGGCGTTCGCTACTGGTTGCCATTTGGTCTTGGCATAGCTCTTGACGTTGACCTACCATTTCAAGGTGATGCCTTTGCTGGCTTCGAAAAGGATGCCGCAAAAGGGACTCCTCTAAATTTCCACCCTGCAATACAATACTCAACTAACTTGACCACTGAATTATCTGTTGGTGCCGAAGTTGGCGTATCCATTTATGGAGAAAACAGCGAGACCAAATTGAAAGATGGCATGGATTTGGGCATAGGTGTGGAATTTGATTACGAAATCGGTTCAATTACTCCTTATGTTGGCGTAGATGTAGCCTTGGGACTTGGAAAACCTACTTATGACGGCAAAGACATCCCAGATAGTGAAGCTGCCAAAACAGGTATTGATGTTGGAATTGGATCCACATTTAAGATAAGCGACAGTATGGCAGCTGATGTTGGCGTAATTTTGGGTTTTGGCGGACGTTATGAAAGCGAAGAGTTTAACGAAACAACACTTAAAGTAGAAACAAAAAGCGTAATGCCAATCACCATTCAAGCACACTTCTCTTACAACTTCTAAAATTATTCTCTAATTATATCCTCCCATTTCGCTATGGGAGGATTTTTTTGTGTTTATTTTTGTATATTATAATGTATGAATACTTTTCTAGGTCTATTCGGTATTTTTGACCGCGCAATGCGGCTTCGCGAAGAACCGCTCTTGGCGGATATTTACGCCGATGTATATAGCCTTAGGAACTCCAGCCCTGAGGATTTGCTTTCGACGAAACAAAACAGTATTGCTACTAGGTATGTGGGACCCGAAAAAGACAAAGAAAATTTTATCAAGGACAAGCGAAATATGGAAGCAGATTTTTGTAGTGCGTTCGGTGCGGCAAAGCAGAGGCTTGAGTCTTAAGCTATGGCAACACGGCAACAAATGCAAGCCAGCACCGATGGCAGACAAACAGCGGTTGGAATTATGGTGCAAGAAAGCCTACTTCCCTCTCCAGAAGATTTGTCTAAGTTCAAAAGCATAGATGAAACCATAGTTAAATGGATGATGCAACACGCCGATAAAGAACAGGCTACGCGGATTATGGCGGTGGAATCGGCGATAAAAAACGATGCAGAAAAAATTTCGCTTGCCAAAAAAGAACAAGGCATTGTGCTGACTTCCCTTTGGCTCGCATTTCTCATAGCAATTTCGTTCATAGCCTTGTCTGGCATTTTGATTTATTCTGGAATGGAAATAGCTGGTTCTGTTTTTGGTGGAGCGGCATTGCTGCTATGTGTGCAGGCTTTTCTGAAATTTGGCAGAAAGCAAAAACAGTAACAAGGTTCTTTTTCTATATTTCAAAAGCATAGAATCAACATAGGGGGCTATTTTATGAAAAAAATTCTAGCAATTGCTCTTATTTGTGCCGCATCTGCTTTTGCCGGATGGGATTATTTTCCTATAATTGAATATGGCAAAGGAGAGGCTAAGGTAGCTTATGTGGAATATCGTCAAGGAAATGGAGGGGGTGGAAGATCTGGCTCTGGTTTGCAGGATTTTAAAATCCGCTACAGCCCTATGGAAAATTTAGAAGTAATGTCTAAATATAGAGGAGATAGACTCGGCAACTATGTGCTTGGGGCGCGTTATCAAGTTATGCCAGATATAAGCGCAGGCTTAGACCTCGGTTTTCCAATTCCAGAAACCGCTGGAAGCATAACCCCAAATGCCCAGTACTCAATGCCTTTAACAGAGGCACTCGTATATGGCAGCAATATTGGGATAAGCATTTACTCCGAAAACGCCAATAAATATAAACGCGGCGTGGATTTAAACGCTGGGGCTGAGCTGGATTTGACTATGGGTAAAAACATCATAACCTTTGGTCTTGATATTAACACGGGTTTAACTCAGTCAAAAAATAATGGCAACAAAATACCTTTGAAAGATGATGCTGGTGGTAGAGGCATCGAATTTGTGCCAAAGATTGGCTATGTGGCAAAAGCCGAGAACCTATCTTTGGGAACCAACATCGGCATGGCTTTCGGCGAAGACGCGGGTCACGACAACTACGCAACTTTCATAAACGTGGAATTTGCGGTTAAATTCTAACTCTTAAACACCACAGTAAATGTGCTTCCCTTTCCTGGGGAGCTTTTCAATATTATGGAGGCTTTGTGGGCATCGGCGGTGCGTTTCACAATGGCAAGGCCTAAGCCAGAGCCTTTTGTTTCTCTTGTGGATTCGTCTCCAACCCTGTAGAAACCCTCAAATATATTTTTTTGCTCGTTTGCTGGAATGCCTTTGCCAGTGTCTTCAACGGAAAGGGAGATTCCCTGCGAAACTGTTTGCAGCTTAACAAAGATATGCCCTTCTGCGGTATATTTAATGGCATTGTCCACCAAGTTTTGAATAAGGCTGTAAATTGACGAATAGTCCCCTGTTATGTGCAAATCTTTTTCTATTTCGCTTTTTATTTCCAAACTCTTGCTCTTTGCAATAACATCCAAAGAATCGCAAACCTTATTAACGCATTCTGATAAATTCAAAGTTTCCCAGCGAAAAACCTGGCTGCCGCTTTCCATTCTGGTATAATTCAAAATAGCATCTATAAGGCTTTCAAGGCGGGAGGTTTCTTTTAATATAACGCCTGTGTGGGAAATTATTTTTTCGGGTTTATTAACTCGTCCGCTGTTCATAAGCTCGGAATACATTTTTATGGAAGTCAAGGGTGTTTTAAGTTCGTGAGAAATTGTGGAGAGAAAATTGTCTTTCATAATCCTCAGCCGCCTCTCCTGAGAAAATCCCCTATACACAACCACAACGCCAATCACGGGAATAATCAAAGAAAAAATGAGAATCAAAGAGAGAAAATTTATCCATTTTTTTGATTCCTTTCTAACAGAAGCACTGTCTTCGTCAATTAAAATTTCCCACTCCCCAAAAGGATATTCGCCAGAGAGAAAATATGGAATATAGCTCCATTCCTTTGCGGTTTCTTTAATCAACCCGCTAATTTTTTCCGTATAATAAGCAGAATCCACTTTCGCTATTATTGCGTTTTTAACAGACATATCCAAATAAGGAATCGCTAAAAAAAACTCGGCTTTGTCCTTAATGAAAAAATACCCCTCATTTGAATAAGAAGCGTAATTCCCAATGGCAAGCAAAAAATCCTTGTGTTCCCTGTAAGTGCTTAAATTTTGCAAAAGTCTTTTTGCTTCATTCAATTTTTTCCAGAATTTTTCCCGCTCCGCCTTGCTCAAATTTTCCTCGGAAAGAATATCATTCAACATTCTCTCAAAAAAATAACTATTCCAATCCAAACGCTGGGTGGTAGGGTTTTGCAAAAAAGAATCTATATGCTGCAAGGCATATTCTCCGGCTTCCGCAAATTTTTTAGCTTTTTGCAAATTCAAAAATTCCTTTAAAGCAAGTGCCTCGCTGTTTTCCAGCAAGTAAATCTCATCTGAGCTTTCTTCGTCCAGTTTTGGGTAGTGCAGGTTGCCATCTTCAAAAACATATATGGAAATTATTCCTGCTGGCAGGGAATCTTGCAAAAAATCTTCGCTACTGACAAATGTTTTAACATTGTCGGCTAGTTTTTCTTCTTCTTTTTTAAAAGTTTCAATAACAGAAATTTTGAGGTTTGTCTTTGCGCTTTCGTAATTTTTTTCTGCTATCCATTCTTCGTTTTTAATGCGCCCGTAGCCTATAAAGGCAAGTGCCATAGTTGCAAGCAAAATGCCGGCTAAAAATAAAAGCAATTTGAGCGGAACCGCTAGCGAAGCAATTCTGCGAACCATATACCAGCATCTGGAAAATTAGTAAATATAAGCACGCCGGCAAAAAGTACTGTGCAGGCACACAGCCCTAGGAAAAATAAAAAAGCCATTATACGAAAGAGCAAGGGATTTTTCATGGGTGTTATTTCACAGGTTGATGGGTTAAAGAAACTGGAGTGCCAATATCTATTTTATCGGTTGCGTTATAAATTTCTCTTATTAAAACAATGGATTTTACATTATCAGAATGCACCACCAAACCTCTGCCTAAAAGCTTTGGCGGCAAAGCTGAGTCTCTTTTGTCGAAGCTCCAAAAAGCCACTGCGCTACCTGGCACATAATTATTCTTTTTGCCATCGCTTATTAAAGTGTATGAATATAGTTTTGCCGATATGTTCTTATCCAAAACCAAAAGAACGCTGGACATTTCTTCTGCCTTTACTTGCTTAATGGGTTTATAAGAACTCACGGAAATGAGATTAACTGGCATTTGTGGGCGGCAAAGAGCTTTTTCCAAGGAAAGCAATTGAAAAGACTGCACTATAAATGCGCGTGTAAGAGAATCGCCAACGCCCGTTACCTTTGCAAAAGCTGCCAAGCGGTAAATAAAATATTCGTCCGTGGTTCCATAAGAATTTGGAAAGGAAACCGTTTCTGTGCTCCAAAGTTCCGCAATATCGCCAGCTTTTAATTTTGGGAAATTTCTTTTGCCATACCCAAGAAGTATTTCGTGTTCCAAAGAGTGGTAAATGGGTTTGTTAGCCTCATTGCTCAGTACTCGGTATAAGTTTGAATTTTTGCCGCGACCTGTCACTGGTTCTAGCATAGGCATCAATCTTTGGTAATAGGAATTGAAGATACGCGGTTTTTCGGGCTTTCTATAAACGTTGCCTGCCGCATCTTTGAAGTCATCTTTGGAGACATTTTTAGAAGCATCGTTGGGATCGGGTCTTCCTGTGTTGCTTCTCACGGTTCTCCTATTTCTGTCGTAATCTCCTTTGCCTGAGAGTTGCCATTCGCCAATTTCTGGGCAAGGATCATCTCCTGGAATGCAGATGGAATCGCCTGGGTAAATCCAGTGGGGGTCTTCAATATGCCTGTTTACACTCCATAAGTCTGGCCACAGAAATGGGTCTTTCAAAAACTCACCGCTCAAGTCCCAAAGGGTATCTCCCTTTTGAACCCTGTATGCGAGCGCGAGCAAGGCGCAGGCAGCGAGCAGCAAAACAGATTTCTTCATTTCCTAACCTATTTTCACACTTGGCACGTGCCAAATCTCATCGTTGTATTGCTTTATCGTGCGGTCGGAACTGAATTCTCCCATGCGAGCTACGTTCAAAATAGCTTTGCGAGTCCAGAGTTTTTTGTCTGAGTATTCGTTGGAAACTAGGTCTTGAGTTTCTACATAAGAGGGGAAATCTGCAAGGAGCAAATATTGGTCTTTGAAAAGCAAGCTCTCAACCACTGGCGCAAACGGACATTCTGGATAATTAAGCGAGCGAATGAAATCCAGAACTTCGCGAATGTCGCTGGAAGATTCATAGTATTCCCTTGGGTTGTAGCCCTGCGAAACTATTCTCTGAACTTCTTCAACCGTTTTTCCAAATATGTAAATGTTTTCGCGCCCAACAGCCTCGCACATTTCAACATTTGCGCCATCTAGCGTTCCAATTGTGAGCGCTCCGTTAAGGGCAAACTTCATATTGCCTGTGCCGCTGGCTTCTGTGCCTGCCGTTGAAATTTGCTCGGAAAGGTCTGCTGCTGGAATTATTTTTTCCGCATAGGAAACGCGGTAATTTTCAAGGAACAAAAGCTGCAAAACGCCCTTTGCGCGAGGTTCTTCTTTTATTCTATCGGCTACAACATTTATGAGCCAAATTATCTGCTTTGCCATCCAATATCCTGGAGCAGACTTTCCGCCTATTAAAATGGTTCTTGGCTGAACAGTTTGCCCTTTTTGAATGCGTTTGAGCAGGTAAATTGCGTGCATTATGTTTAAAAGCTGCCTTTTGTATTCGTGCATACGCTTTACTTGAACGTCAAAAAGGGAATCTGGATTTATTATATCTATTCCCTGAACATTTTTGATGGTGCTTATCAGTTTCTTTTTGTTCTCTGTTTTGGCTTGAACAAAACTTTCCTGAAATGCAGCATCGTCTATAAAGTTCTCTATCTTTTTTATATTGCTCAAATCGCCAATCCACGAGTCTCCTATTTTTTTGCTGATAGCGAGAGACATGGCGGGATTTGCCTTTGCAACCCAGCGGCGCGGAGTTACGCCATTTGTTTTGTTGTTGAAGCGTTCGGGCCACAGCTCGTAAAAATCTTTGAACAGGTTTGTTTTTAAAAGCTCGCTGTGAAGCGCGGCAACTCCATTAACGCTGTGCGAGCCTATAACGGATAGATAGCCCATGCGAACCATTTTTTCATCGCCTTCCTGTATTATGGACATACGGACAACGCGGTCGTTTTCGCCGGGCCATTTTGCCCAAACGGATTCAAGGAATTTCGCATTGATTTCGTATATGATTTGCAGGTGGCGAGGCAACAATTCCTCAAATAGGTGAACCGACCATTTTTCCAAAGCCTCTGGCATAAGGGTGTGATTTGTATAGGCAAAAATCTGGGTGGTTATGCTCCAAGCATCAGTCCAAGAGAGTTTGTAAATATCAACCAGCAAACGCATAAGCTCTGGAATTGCTATTGCAGGGTGAGTATCGTTCAACTGTATTGCGATTTTCTTTGGGAGATTGGCTAAAAGATTTCTGCGTTCAGCGTGTTCAAGATTTAAGAGCGTTAAGCCAGAAGAGGAAATCTTGTTCACTTTTGCCAATTTTTCAATGGCGGCTTGAACATCGTTGCCGCGTTCATAGCGGCGGATAATATCTTGAAGCGAAGCCGCGCAGAGGAAATATTGCTGTTTTAAGCGAAGTTTCTTTCCATTTACGGAAGAATCATTTGGATACAACACTTTTGTTATGGATTCCCATTCTTCCATTTTGGAGGTTGCATCCACATACCTGCCTTCGTTGAAAGTTTGCAAATTGAAGTTATTTGACTGTGCGCTCCAAAGGCGGAGCGTATTTACCGTATTGTTTCTGTAGCCCGGAATTGGAGTATCGTAAGGCATGGCTTCCACGCTTTCGGCGGCGTGCCAGTAGTGGCGGATTTCGCCATTTACGTTGAAAGTTTCAACAGTGCCTCCGAACTTGACCTGCATAACGCCTGCCGTGCGGGCAAACTCCCAAGGGTTTGGATAGCGGAGCCATTCATCCGGGAATTCTTTTTGCTGACCGTTTTCAATTTTTTGGTTGAACATTCCAAATTCATAGCGAAGCCCCATACCCAAGGCTGGGAGTTCCAAAGAAGCCATTGAATCTAAGAAACAGGCAGCCAAACGCCCCAAGCCTCCATTGCCAAGCCCAGCATCGCGCTCAATATCTCTAACTTCTTCTAAATTCATGCCCAGTTCTCCAAGGGCTTCGGCTACTTCTTTTTCTGCATCTATGTTCAAAACAGCGTTGCCAAGCGAGCGCCCCATTAAGAATTCGAGTGATAAGTAGTAAATGCGCTTTACATTCTGCTTGTAATACGTTTGCTGTGTTTTTATCCAGCGGTCAATAAGGCGGTCGCGCACTGCGTAGGCTATTGCCTGGAATTTTTCGTAATCGGCAGCTTCATAACGGTCGCGAGCGAGCGTATGGTGCAAGTGCATATTGAAAGATTCTATAAATGCTTTTTTTGAGCTTTCCAAATCCACAACATCCATAACAGATTCTTCAGCTGCGTGCTTTTTGGAAGCGGTACCTTTTGCTGCCATATTAGTCTCCTAAAAGTGAGGTTATGGAAAAGATAGAAATTTAAAACAATATATGTACGGCGATGCCGCCGAGTAACAAGGCTCCGCCTGTTGCGTAGAGGATGTTTCGCATAGACTGGGCATCTTGTGCTTTTTTGTAGTTTTTTTTGTATTCATTTCCTTCTTTTTTCAAAGATACGGCTTCGTTGTAATAGTCTTTCATCTGGGAGTTTTGGTATATTCCAACGCCAAGCGCGGCGGCTCCAAGAACGTCCAAGCCTATGGCTACCCAAAGAGAATTGTTGCTTTTCTTTGGCTCGGCTGGCACATTGGCTGGTATGCTCTTGGGGTCTTCTTTTGCAGGTTCTGCGATTTTTATTTGTTCGGCAGGCGGTTCGGCTTTGGCATTCTCTGGTTCGCCTTTTTTGAGCTTTGCGAACAAATTGGGTGATTTTTCGCGTATTGTTTCCAGCAAGCCTTTTAAATCTGGAGATTCGCCCACTATTTCACCCAGCATAATACCGCTGTTGGTTTCGTAGAGAGCTATGTTGAGAGTGAGCAAATTGCCAAGTTTGCCAACCGAGCCATAAGTGACGTAGTCGCTTTTGAGGGCTTTGCCTATTTCCACCCATTTTGATGAGGTGAAATCGTCTTTTGTTCCAGAGAGGGCGGCTATGAGCTGGTCGCGGCTCATTATAGAATAATCACTAGGCAAAATCCCCGCGGCTTGCCGCCGAAGCTCATCCGACAAGAACCGAGTTTCATGGATTGAGAGTTCAACTTCATCATCCACAGACACTATTTCCAAAACAGCAATAGTGGCAGCATTTGCGGTTTGCAAAGCGATTAGAACGAATAAAAACCATTTTAACATAAGTTTTCTCCTTATTTTTTATTGCCAAGCAAGCAATGGATAGCCACCTGGGTTGTGTTTAAACGCATCGCCCAAAAGGGTAGCAAAGTTTTGATCTTGCATATCCACGGTTGTCATAGGTGTGCCCTTGTTGCTATCGGTTTGTCCGCTAGTGTCCTTGTCGTAATAACCATCGGTGATTGTGGCTTGGTTTCCTAATATGTATCCCACCAATCCACCGCTGTTTCCGTATGTTCCAACCTTTACTACTTTGCTAGTAGAATAACTGGACACAATTTTAGTGTTGCCATAGGCTATACCCAATAAGCCGCCCATACGATTATCAGCAACATCATTAATGTTCATCACTGTGCTTGTGGAATAACAGTTTTTAATTGTAACAGCACTCCCTAACCCTACCAAACCGCCAGCATCACCATTATTCGTTTTTACTATGCCTCTTGAATAACTGTCGCTAATCGTGCCCCAGATGTATCCAACAACAAGACCGACTTCTTTGCCAGAGACATAAGAGGCAACAACGCCGACATTTTTTATTACCGCTGTTTCTGCACTAACAAATCCAAACAATCCTACCTGATTGCTATTGCTATTGGTATTTTTAGAATAAACTCCGATTACTAAGTGTCCATTTCCGTCAAATGTTCCTTTAAACGGAGTATCATATGCACTTGATGCTGAAGATCTACCTATCGGAGTCCAATTATTAATTTTTTCAGGGGCATTATTGTCCCAATTATTCCATTCTGTGGTATCGTTTAATATAATGTCGGCGTCGAGGATTATAGTTTTGCCGCTCATATCGTATTTTTTACTGGCAGGGGCGGTTCCGTTAACAAGCAAAGCAAGCCCTGCCAACTGCTCTGCGGTGCTTATATGATATATTTGACGGGTCTTGTCAATGAACCACGTGGTATCTACCTGTCCATTCCAAACCTGTCCCGTTACCACCAAGGAACTGCTGCTTTGCGTTTCGCTTGATGATGAACTATTGCCAGTCCGTGCAGAACTGCTGGATTCAGCAATATTATTGCTAGAAGACGATGCATTGCCAGCCTGTGCAGAGCTGCTGGATTCAGCAATATTATTGCTAGAAGACGATGCATCGCCAGCCTGTGCAGAACTGCTTGGCGTTATGCTAGACGAGCTACCGCCATCTGAGCTAGATGATGAACCGATTACTTCGGAGCTAGGTGAACTGCCCACAGGTGTTTCATCTATATCTGGTAAATCCGAGCAGGATAAAATCAAGGCAAACAATAAAATTGTTGCAGAGAGTGAAACGAGGGGAAATTTATTTGTTTTCATAGATGGGAAGATAGAAAAATCTTTTCGCTTTCTAAATAATTCCCCCCAAAATTTCTACCTTACTCCCATGCCCTTTCTACTCGCAATTCTCCTAACGTTTTCCCTTGCCTTTTCCCAAGACATAAAAGTTCGCAAGGAAGTTCTGCAAAACGGATTAACTGTGCTGCTATATGAGAACAAACAAGCCCCTACAGTTGCTTGCAGGCTTTTTTACGTGACTGGCTCCGTGCATGAAAATCCGGCAAATTCTGGGCTTGCGCATTTGCTTGAACACGAACTTTTCAAAGGCACTCAAAAACTGAAACCAGATGAGCTTTGGAGCGCATACCAAGAAGCTGGCGGCACAGACTTAAATGCCTTTACCACCGATTTGATGACCGCATATTTTGTGAATTTGCCACGCAATAAAGTGGAATTGTTTTTGTGGCTGGAAGCAGACAGAATGCAAAACGCCGTTATGCGCGAGTTTTATTCCGAGCGCGATGTGGTTATGGAAGAACGCCGAATGCGCTACGATGACCCTCCCAAAGGTCGCTACCGAGAAACCCTTAGAACAATGATTTACGAAGCCTACCCCTACCGAATTCCAACCATTGGCTGGCCCTCTTCCATTGCAAGCCTAAAACAGGAGCAGGCAGAGGAGCATTACAAAAAGTATTACAAGCCGCGCAACGCCATTTTGGTTTTTGCAGGCGATTTTTCCGCAGATTCCCTTTTGCCAAAAATCCACAAATATTTCGGCAACATCCCTGCTGGCGAGCCTTTCCCTGAAATTCACTTGAAAGAACCATTGCAAGCTGGGGAAAAGCGGCTTATAGTTCGCCGCAGCGATGCAACCCCTGGCATAGATATAATTTTCAAAACACCCGGCGTTGGCGATTCTGCGGTTTATGCTTTGGATATTGCAGAGGGCGTTTTGAATGGGCGCAGCGGCAGGCTTTACAAAAGGCTTGTGGAAGAGGAAAAACTTGCCACTAGCGCAAGCGCAAACAATAGCCCCAACAAAGACATATCAACTTTTGCCGTTTCTGTTTCCCTAAAACCTGGTGCCAGCCCGGAAAAAGCAGAGGCAATTGTTTGGGAAGAGCTTGAAAAGCTGAAAAAAGAATTGGTGGGCGAAAGGGAATTTCAAAAGGTTATAAACAATGCCTTCGCTGGTCAGGTTCGCGGTTTAACGGATATGGCAGAAGTTGCCACAAATCTAGCTTGGTTTGAAATGTATGGTTCCTATAACTTGTATTTGAATTGGGCAAAGTCTTTGGAAAAGGTTAGCCGTGGGGCTGTGCAGAATGCGGCTTCAAATTATTTTTCAAGAAGCAATGCGGTGGTTGGCTGGCTAGTGCCTCCCAATTAGTTTAATCAACGCCGCTTCTTGTTCTTCGCTTGGTTTCTTTGCAAGCAATGCTTTTTTTGCCAAGTAGCGGTAAATGATTATTGTTTGCTCGTTTGCCTCTTGCCCTCTTTCTTTAAGTTCCGAATATTGGTAATTTTCCGCAAGGTTTGCAATTAGCAGTGAATCTGCTGTTTGACTGTCCATGCCCAAATTCCTGACAAGCCCAATTAGCGGCATATCCTCGGAAAATTCCTCATACTCGCTCGGATTTACCCCAATCATAAAATTAACGCTTCTCTCGGGCCAATGATTCTTTATTATTCCTTTGATAAAATCTCCATCACTCTCAACTAATTTCAAATCGGGATAATTCTTTAAAACCTGCTCCCTATACCAATCGCTGTAAGAAAGGCTCTCGTTTATAACCACAACGTCTGTTCGGTGTTTTTCCACCATTTGCATATACCACATAGGAAATGTATCATTATCTCCATAAGTTATAAGAATGCCATTTTGCGGAATGCTGTTTAAAACGTTAATGGCAAAATCCCTTGCGATGAAATCTTGGGAGCGGTTATGCGAACTGAAATTGCTTGCAAAAGGCACTAGCCACGCAAAAGCAAGCCCATAAGCGACAATTTTTTTCCCCTTTGCTGAATTCATTCTTTGAAGTCCGGCACCGCAAGCTACAGCCGCCATTATGGCAAAAAACAAAAATGCAGGCGTGAAAAAATAATCCCTGTTCCGCACTTCTCTGTGAACTATTCTCGGCAAGTCTGCCATTTTTTTTCCCTGTTCTTCCAGAATTTCTTCCCATGCAAAAAAAGTTTTGAGGCCTTTTGCGCTTGGCGTGCCGTTTACCCACGCTTCACGCATAGATGCTGGCAATGCGGCGTAAAAGGAATGTTGCGCCCTCAGTTCGTTTATGCTCGGCAAATTTGGAATTGAATCGGGAACGAATTTTCTCAACTCTTTGATGCTGGCATTCCATTGTTTTGCATTGTAGCTATCCGTTCTTGTGCCATCTGCCAAATTCAAATACAGAATTAGTCCGGCAGAACTCAGCAAAAACATAAATGCAACTAATAAAACGCCGGAATTTTTTCTGCAAAGCCACATGCCTGCAAACACGGCTATGATCAAAAATTCAAAGAGTATGCGGTGAAAAAATTGAAATTTACCTGGCAAGCTTTCTGCCCAGGCACCTGGATTCTGCGCGCCCAAAGGAGCTGGCAGCCATTGATTTAAATGATAGCCCAAATACCCTATGTTCTCCGAAAATCCAAATTGATTTGCAATTGAGCCTCTGCGATACAAAGCCCTCTCAAACATATTCATATCGCCATATTGCTTTCTTCCGAGTACTTCAAAAAAATTTTCCAATTCCGCAGGATTGCTCTCGTTCAAAAGAGGTTCTGTGGCAGAGCGAATGGGCAAGTAAAGCTGAGAAGACAATCCCAAAACAATTAGAAATGCGGCAGCGAAAAAGAACTTAACCGGAAATTTTATTCTCTTGAGCAAAACAAAAACAATAATTGCAGGCAAAGGCAAAAAGCAAAAAGTGTGAAACCCAAGACCTAAGAAAGCTATGTATATAATGAAAAGCAAATATTTATTATTGCTAGTCTCTTTCCATTTTAGAGCAGCCCATATTTGCAGCATAATTATGCACATTGAAATGCCATAAGCTCCGGCTTCCACGGCATTGAACCAAAAAGTATCTCCAAAAAGAGAAATTGAGGCGGCAAAAAAAGCGAGCAGGCGAGGGCTTTCTTTTGGCAGAATTTTTGTTGTGATTTCAAAGATGAGCAGGCAGCATAAAATGGAACTGATGGCGCTTATTAAATTCACCGCAAACGCAGGTCCCTTTAGCCAGCCAAAAAGCAAAATAAAAACCCTGCCGAGCATAACAAAAAGCGGATTCCCCGGCGGATGCGGAATGCCAAGAACGCCGGAAGCTGCAATGTATTCCCCGCAATCCCAAAAACTCAAAGAGCGGGCAACTGTAAGCCCATAGCCTATAAAGCCAAGCAAAACAAGAGCTATGCGATAAACCATTTTTTAGCCAAGTGCTCCCATTTTTCTTTTTCCTTTCTTAGGTTTTCCAAAGACTCATAATCTGCCTTGCTGCTATCCCTGTGCTTGCAAAGGGTGCTATAGCCTTGTTCCAGTTTTTGCTGTTTTTCGCTGGGGAACTTTTGAGCGAATTCCTTCAAGGCTTTGAAAATGGCATCATCGCCATAAAGCCTTAAAATTCCCTCTGCGAGTGTTTTTTCCGTTTGGGGTTCTTCTTTGAATTCCAAGGGAGCTAGGGAATCTAGCCAGGCTGCCTGCTGCAAATAAATATCATCGTCCATCTCAATGTTTTTTGCTTTGCCAAGCGGGTATTCTTCTTCTGGAATGGTTAAATTTTGCGATGCGGCAAAATCTTTCAATTTTTGCAAAGCGTATTCGCTTGGGTTTTCCAGCAGGCTTTCTTTTAATATTGCAAGTGAAAGCGCAGGATTTTCAAGCGGCAAATTATAACGCTGGCTTGCGCGATGTTTTGCCCCGGCTGTAGCTACAATAAGGGCGATGGCTAAAAAAGTGATAACCCAAGCCATAATTAATTAGCATACTTCTTAACCAATATCTCTAATGTGTCGCAAGGGATCACTTCCATTTGCACGGCCATAGCAACGGAACGCGTTCTGCTGCTACCTTTCAACTCTGGAACTCTAAAGCAGATATCATTTCCTATTTCTGGATTTTTATCTTGTGGAATTGTGATTTTGAACAGTTTGTAACGCTCTTTCTTCTCGGTGTAAAATTCTTTGTAATCCATTGTGCTCTGGATTTTCGAAAGCCGCTTTGAATCGCTGAACGTAACTCCGGAAACCTGCTCGGTATCTAGCGCAACTGGATGGGTGTTGGGGAAACGGATTTCAATTTTTTCGCCGCTTTTCACAATTGATGCCTGATTTGGGTTTATCAGATACCTTTGCATTGGCACATTATGGTAAGCCTGATAGCGAGCAGGCTTTACCCCGCAGGTTTCCCTCATGCTCTTGTCCACATTAAAATCCACATTCTGACATATATCTGGCATATCTGTTGGAATGTAAAGAACCTCTCTTTTGCTTTTAGGGTTGTTGCTGCTGCAAGCACAAAAGAAGAGAGCCGCTGCTACTAAGGATAGATATTTTCTCATAGTTATAATATAGAAAATTTGTAAAACGCATCTCGTTCCACGGGAACAAGCCCTTGCAGGCTTATAAGCTCTTGCAAACGAACGGAATTTATTTCGTTTGGGCTGCTTGCTCCTGCGGAGTGCGAAATTTTTTCTTCCATCACCGTGCCATCCAAATCGGAGGCTCCGCAGTGGAGGGCTTTCAGTGCTGCTTCTATGCCGAGCTGCACCCAGTAGGCTTTTATGTGGGGAATGTTGTCTAAAAAAAGCCTTGAGATGGCTATGGTTCTCAAAATATCCTCTTCGCTAGTCCTGTTTTTGACTTGCCTGCCAAGGGCATTGTTTTGCGGCAAAAACACAAGGGGCAAAAAAGCCAAAAAGCCTCCTGTTTCTCTTTGCAAATCGCGCAGCATAGATAAATGCTTTATCCTGTGTTCTATGTTTTCTATATGCCCAAAGAGCATAGTTGCATTTGTTGGGATTCCGAGTTTGTGCGCCGCCCTGTGAACAGAAAGCCATTCCTCGCCGCTTTCTTTTTGTCCGCAAATTTGCTCCCTTATTTCCGGCACCAGAATTTCCGCACCGCCACCCGGCATTGTATCTAGACCCGCTTCTTTTAGCTCTGCCAAAATGCTTTCCACGCTCCGATTTTCCTGTTTTGCAAAGTGGCAAATTTCCACAGCGGTAAAGCATTTTAAATTAACGCTTGGAAAATTTTTTCTAAGCATTTTCAGCATTTCCGTGTAATAAGAAAAAGGATTATCAGGGTGAAGCCCTCCAACTATGTGCAACTCCTTAGCTCCCAAACTCACGGCTTCTTTTGCCTTTGCCGAAATTTCGTCCAAGCTCATATTATAAGCAAGCGGAGAATCTTTTTTTATTTTTGAAAACGCGCAAAAGCTGCAATGCAGTCGGCACACATTTGTATAATTTATTTGCCTATTGCAAACCCAAAAAACATTTTTGCCATAAAGCTCTTCTTTGAAATCATTTGCTAGAGTTGCCAATTCCTGAAAAGGCAAGCTAAAAAGTTCAACGGCTTGGGTGGTGGAGATGCTCATGGGTGAATCTTGTGGGGTAAATATATAAACTTTTTGGAAAATTTGCCACAGTTATAACTTTTATGCGTAATTTTCTATATTTTTTTAGATACAAATGTATTTTTAGATCATTTCCTAAAAAGGGAGCCTCACTGGGAGGCTTCGGCAGTAGTTTTGGATATGTCATTTCTCAAACTGCAAAATTCCAGTAAATTAAAATGCTTTATCCCATTTCTTGAATTTTTTACATTAATTCTCTCATTATGAAAATTAAAAAGCAAGAGCCAAATTTAAGTGAAGTTTTTTCAAAAATTTCCGCCATTATTGAGCAGGGTAAGACAGCCGCTTATTCTTATGCAAATAATTCAACAAACCTTATGTTCTGGAATATTGGTCAGTACATAAACAAGGTTATTCTAAATTCCAATCGGGCTGAATATGGCAAAAAGATTTTGTCGACAGTGTCGATAAAATTGGTTTTGAAATATGGAAAAAATTTTGCTGAAATAAACTTATATAGAATGAAACGTTTTGCAGATATTTTTACCAAAATCTTCTGCGAAAAGAAAAATTGAGTTTTTTATAGATAAGAAAGACGATAATTTCTAACAAAACCGCCATTTTACCACAAAAATCACATTTTTCACCCAACCCTAGCCCTCCCCTCAAAAAAATTACTCACCCTGCCAATTTCACTTTGTGGGCAGGGTTCAATGCCTGTTTTTTTGCAAAACTCTTGACAGGCACGGAAATTTTTTACTATATTTACTATTAGAATGGCAAATTTACTTACCAACCAAAAAATGCAAAGATGCTGGCAGAGCAGGCTTGAGCTATTAAACACTCGCTGCTCAACTGAGCATTTTTACATCAACAAATTTGCCCCCCCCCCCCCCCCCCCCCCCCCCCCCCCCC
>Ga0268262_10002782_pt1 | contig 19806 bp, 13 predicted proteins | sample TergutNc150P3_FD_190354 | JGI IMG/M metagenome (GOLD analysis project Ga0268262, IMG submission 190354) | Nasutitermes corniger P3 segment gut microbial community from laboratory colony in Florida, USA - Nc150 P3 (SPAdes) (version 2) | ecosystem: Host-associated > Arthropoda: Insects >... | reverse complement strand
TTAGTTGTTTCCGTAAGTCCGCCAGCAATTTCTCTTGCTCTTTGATTGTGGTCTCGTAATTGTCTATTAAGTTCGCGCTCGCGGTTAAGTTCTTCTTCAAGTCTTCCAACTGTTTCTGCTGCTCTTGCGTATTGGCTATTGAATCGTTTATCAAGGATTCCAACTGCGCCAGGTCTTGGTCGATAGAGGAGAAATCCTGTGAGTAGAGTGCCAGCGAGGAAAGCGAGGAGAAGATAAATAAGATAACGGCGGCGGTGAAATGAGGCGAGGATTTTTTGAAGGGGTTGGGTTTCATTCAATTGGTACTCCTTTAATTAAAATTTATTACTAACAGGAAACTAAGAATTTTTACCACGAACCACACGAACTTTTGGTACATATCTTGTCGTAATTTGATTAGGCACGTCACGCCAACAAAACGCTAACTATGTCTATAACTTATATATTCTCAAATAAAATAGTTATGCTCAATTAAACCGATTTCATTTGCAAAAGGTATAGGACTAAGTGATTCTATGTTTTCTCTATATTGAGATAATAAATTAACAAATTTAATTTGAAAATCATTATCCAGTCTTAACGTTTTGTCAAAATCATTATTTCTTAATTGAAAAATTGCAGTCAAAAAATAAATTATAAAATATTCGTTAGGAAAATTAATATATTTGTTATGTTTTATTTTTTCTAAAATCATCGGAACATCTATACAAAACGGTGGATAAGTAAGAAATGAGCGTATAAAAACTGCTACGGATAAATGATAATCAGTTATTGAACTATCTATACTTTCATCATATACTTCGACTGTATGTATAGAACCTTTTTTTAGTATATCAAATATTCTATGATATTCTTGATATATCTCGCCGGAAAATTCTCCTATTGTTCCTACATTTCCTTCGTTAATACACAAATATTGACCACCGAGAGATCTTCCAACGTTTCTTTGAAATTCTGCACATAAATCTTTTATTTTATGCATCAAATAATCAGACGTAAAATTAGTCATAACTGCCTCCAAAAATGTTCATTGTGGAAATAACTTGTCAAAATCGACATTAATAGAATCAATGGCTTTTTTTATGTCGATATTTTTAACAAAAACATCTCTATTTTCTAAAACCATTTTTTTATAATGGCTATTTTCTCCGTTATCATGATCATTTATAATAACAGAATCTCCGTTTTTACCTTTATTAATAGGAATCCTTATACCCATACAAATACCTAAAAAATCTGATTTTTGTAAATTGTCATTATTGTTATAGAGGATTGTTTCTTCTTTTCCTATTCTTTTTTCTGTTTCTATTCTTATTCCTTTTGCTCTTCTTGCTCTTGCTCTTCTTTCTTTTGCTATTATTTCTTTTGTTATTTTTTCTATTGTGCTTATTCCTTTTGCCCCTCTTTCTTCTACTTCTTCATTTATTTTTTTTATTATTTCTTTTATTTCTTCGCTTGCCTCTCCTGTTGTTTCTGTATATTTTTTTACTTTCTCATTTCCTCTTATTCTTCTTTTTATTTTTTTTAATATTTTTTCTCTTGCTCTCTTTTCTTTTGCTGCTTTTTCTATCATATAATTTCCTCCTCTTATAAATTAATATGCCTCAAGGCACATTCTCACACAAACCACACCACACGCTAACCTAGCGCCCCCTTCGCTCTCCGCGCTCAATGCCCAGCCTTCGCTCCCTTTCAGGTCGTTCCGGTACGGGCATTTCGCAAAACTCAGGGGCGCACCAGCCGGAAGCCAAGATTGTCGTCCCTGAAGTCCGGGAGGTCGATGGTCCGCTCGGTAGAACGCATACTGTTACCCCAACTCCCGCCGCGATCCACCCGGTAACTGCTGCTGGTAGCCGCTCCCATGGGATCGGTCTGTGCTCCGCTTGAGTAACTTCCGTACCTGTCCCAACACCACTCCATTACATTCCCACTCATGTCATACAATCCCAAACCATTGGGGGTCTTCTTCCCTACTTCATGTGTCTTATCGCCACTGTTAGATGGATACCATGCCACATCGCCTAAATTGTTGCTCCCTGAATATGTGTAATTCCCAGGCGACCCTTTCCCTCCTCTGGCGGCATATTCCCATTGCGCCTCAGTTGGTAAACGATAACCGTTAGAACCAGTTACTATTTCTACTGCGTTCCATGTAGAGTTACTGTTGGTAGGTACAGTTCCCCAGACTGCCGGATCGGTACTCCCTGATATACGATACGCAGGACTTAATCCTTCCAACATACTCAGTTTGTTACAGAATACCAATGCGTCATACCAGCTTACATATTCTACAGGTCGTTTATTCTGAACTTCCCCAGACACAGGTGAATCTTTAAAGTTACTAGGATTACTCCCCATTACCGTTGTCCATTGTTCCTGCGTTACTTCGTACTTACCCATGTAAAAATTACTCAGCGTTACCGTATGTACTGGGTTTTCATTAGTATTATAATCGTTATTACCCATCGCGAAACTACCGCCGGGTATTTGTACCATATCAATAACTAGTTTGTAATATATATTCACTGTCTTTGGAGAGTCGTTTATAGTATAGCCAGATTTTGCGACCGCTACGCTCAAAGTTCCGCCGGAAGTAAAACCACTAATTGGCAAGGTGTATGGGTTGGAACCACTGAGTATTCCTTTAATTACGATTTTACCACTTAATGTAATGTCGGCGGCGGTAAGTCCGTTAATCTCTTTATCAAAAGTCAATGTCAACTGAGTTGTGGACTGTGAAGCTGAGCCGTTAGCGGTTACGCTGTTAAAGATAACTGTTGAATTATTAATCGTCAGGGTTCCTGCAGAAAGTCCACTTGCACTGTTGTAACTTGTTACCACCGCCACATCAAAAGTTACGGTGTATATGCCTACTGCCGATGGCGCGGTTGTACTTCCGTTGTATTTAACAGTTATGATACCGTATGATTTTCCTTCTTTGGGCGTTATGGTAACAGACTTAAAATTGCCGTCATAGTAAAATGATCCGGTTCCGATGATGTTAAAATCCTCGACTGTAGGAGTTGCTTTATTAATCGTCAAGGTTCCTGCGGAAAGCCCATTTGCGGCATTGTAATTTGTCGCTGCCGCCACGTCAAAAGTTATGTTATATGTGTTAACTGTCGAGGGTGCATTTGTATTACCGTTGTATTTAACGGTTATGGCTCCGGTTGATTTTCCTTCTTTGGGCGTTATAGTAACAGTTTTGGCACTGCCATCATAATTAAATATTCCTGTTCCGCTGATATCATAATCGGCGGCTGTAGGGGTGGCATTTCCAATCGTCATGGTTCCTACGGAAAGTCCGCTTACTGCATTAAAACCTATCGCCTCTGCCACGTCAAAAGCTATGTTATATGTGCCAACTGTTGATGGGGCATTTGTATTATTACTACCGTATTTAATGGTTATTGTTCCGGTTGATTTTCCTTCTTTGGGCGTTATGGTAACAGTTTTGGCATTGCCATCATAGGTAAATGTCCCTATTCCACTGATGTTATAATCGGCGGCTATGGGAGTGGCGTTGTTTACTACCAAATTGTTAGTGGTTCTAGTCAAATTGCCGTATGTTATCGTAATTGGCTGTCCATTTGCATTGATATAGATCAAATTATTATGTGCAGGGTTTGCGGTTACGTTTTTAACAGCAAAATCTGCTACGACAACATCTTCTGTCGTAGTATCATCGTGGGTCAGCGTTACCACAAGCCCTGTTAAATCAAGAGTATCGCCGTGCGTGTATGTAAGATTATTTGGCTGTGTTTTAATTGTAATTTTGGTAACTGTTCTTGTCTCTGTTGCCGGAAATGTGTGGGACAATGTAACAGCCGAACCTGTGTTATTTGATAATGCCGCGTTTTGTCCGTTGATGGTCGCGGAAGTCAAACCAGTAAAAGTGTAACCGCTGTTTGCCGTCAGTGTAACCAAGGCGGTGTATACCGTATTGCCGAGAAACAAGTTAGTTCCATGTGGTAACCACGATACTGTGCCAATGGTAAAATTACCAGTACCGTTTGCGGTTGTACTTGGCGTTGCGCCTTTAACCGGAGCGGTAACAACTATTGCCGTTGTTTTGATAACAGTATTCCCATTGCCGGGAGTCGTCCCATTACCGGGAGTTGACTCTCCACCAGAAGTCGATCCTCCAGTGGAATTCGACCCACCGCTAGAGGCGGAGGCGGTAGATGTATCTTCAGCCTCTTTACACCCCACAAACGCAAAAACAAACATTACCGCGAGTACCGCAATACCCAAACCCTTAATTGCCGTTTTCATCTTTTTCCTCCAAAAAATATAGTTGATTTATATGTATTATTTTTACTTTTACTATGTTGTGCCCCCCTAAATTCCCAAAAAGACAGGTTTTTACGGCTATTCCCGGAGTATAAAGAATGTTTAGAGAATAAATATTGTATTGTGCAAGTAATATTTCCCCTATCGAATGGGGGGGGGGGGGGGGTATATTATCAAATTCGCGCTAAAACACGTGAATTTAGGGCTTTTTTTGCAAAATACGAGGGAATTTGAAAAATTTGAATATTTCTCAAGGAGCATGTTTATAATATTATATGTTACTCTTAATTTTGTCAAGGCAAAATACCCCTACTCTCGAAGGGACGCTTCGACAGGCTCAGCGACCTTTCGGACAACGCCCCCTTAATTCCGCTTTCTCTTACACGCATATTTGTAGTAAATCCCACCGCTCTCTAGGTTCGCTCCCTGTTCGTGTGGTTCGTGGTAGATCTCTTCTTCGAATAGTTCGTGGTTTTAGTTCTAGGTACTTTCAGTTTCAGTCTTAGGAATTATCAAATTAAGTATAATCCCGACAACCGTACTAAGCGCCACCCCGGAAAGAACAAAACGAAGGTCTTTGGTAAGATTAAAAGCAAGCTGTCCGCCGCCGATTCCGATTACCAAAATTACCGATGTAATTATCAAATTACGTTTATCCTTGTAATCTACGCCGCTTTCCACGATTGTGCGCAGTCCGCTGGAGGCGATTATTCCAAAGAGAAGCATACAAATACCGCCAAGAACAGGCGACGGGATAGTTTGAATTATCGCGCCTATTTTTGTAAAGAAGGAAAGAAATACCGCTATTACCGCCGCTCCGCCTATAACCCAGACAGAGTAAACGCGCGTAATAGCCATAACGCCGACATTTTCGCCGTAAGTTGTGTTAGGCGGTCCGCCGAATAACGCCGCCCACGCCGTCGCAAGACCGTCGCCTAATAAGGTGCGGTGAAGTCCCGGGTTTTTATAAAAATCCTGCCCGGCGATTTTACTTATAACAAGCACATCGCCTAAATGTTCGCAGATTGTGGCAAATGAAATAATTATGAATGTTAAAACGGGCACTATATTGAATTTTGGGGTTTGGAAAGTCGGAAAGGCAAACCAAGGGGCTTCTTTTACCGCCTGAAAATTAATAATATCGTAAGCCGGAAAGAAAATTCCCATAATCAATGTAAAAAAATAACCTAAAACAAGACCTATTAAGATTGGAATAGTGCCTAAAAAACCTTTTATGAAAATACTTGCCACCACTAAAATAGCCAGTGTGAAGGCGGCTATTGAAAGGGACACAAGGCTGTAGTTTCCGTCTCCGCCATTCATTGCCATACCCATCGCCGTAGGAGCGAGGCACATACCGATTACAATGATAACAGAGCCGATAACAACAGGCGGGAGCGCCTTATCAAGCCATTTTGTTCCGGTAAAACGGATAATTAACGAGACTAAACAATAGAATAAGCCCGCCGCTACCGCGCCTCCAAGGGCGTAAGGGATACCGTATTGGGCGTTTTGCCCAATTAGGATTAAAGCCGGAATGAAAGCAAATGAAGAACCAAGAAAAGCGGGAACTTTCGCTCCCGTACAAAGAATGAAAATCAATGTGCCTGTTCCCGCGGTAAAAAGAGCGGCTGAAGGTTCAAGACCTGTTAAAATAGGGACTAAAATAGTCGCTCCGAACATAGCAAATACATGCTGAAATGATAAGGGAATCCATTTTGCTAAATTAGGTCTATCCTGCGGACGCAGCAATTCTTGGTTTGCCATATTTGATCCTCCGGAATTATCAGTATACATCATGAATTAAAACTTGTATACGGTTAATCAAATAATGACGGATCATTTTCTTTCCCGTCTGTTTTCTTTTTAACCTTTTTTTCGGGAATAAATGAAATTCCTGAATTTTGAATCTTTTTCCATTGGCATAATGTGTTTAACGCTTCAAGAGGAGTCATTTTTTCGGGGTCTATTTCCTTTAACATCTCGTCAAACTTGTCCTGTTCGTTTTGTTCTTCTTGCTTTTCTTTGTTAACCTTATGTTTATTTTGGTTAACAATATTCTCTCCGAAGGTGTCGCTTAAATCGGCGTCGCGTTCTTTTAAAAGTTTCATAATTTGCCCGGCTCTGTCAAGAACATTACGCGAAAGTCCCGCCAGCATGGCGGCAAAAAGTCCGTAGGATTCGGTTGCCGGACCGTCCTTCAGTTTTCTTAAAAAGACGATCTTCTCCCCCTGCTCCAGGACTTCCATGGAGTAATTTGCGAGGCACCGGTGCGATAAAAGAGAAAGCTCGTGAAAATGAGTGGCGAAAAGCGTTCTGCACCCTATTCTATTCAAAAGCTCCTCGCTTACAGCCCACGCGATTGAAAGCCCGTCGTTAGTGCCGGTTCCCCTGCCCACCTCGTCCATGATTACAAGGCTTTTCTCTGTTGCGGTGTTCAAGATAAACGCGGTTTCGTTCATTTCGACAAGAAAGGTTGACTCTCCGCGCGCGAGATTATCGGAAGCGCCGACTCTGCAATAAATACGGTCGCATAAGCCGATACGAGCCTGCGAAGCGGGTACAAAACTGCCCGCCTGAGCCATAATTGTAATAAGAGCGGCGCAGCGCAAATAGGTGGATTTTCCCGCCATGTTGGGACCTGTTATCATCGCGAAGGAAATTCCAGACTGCGCAGTATTTAATAAAATATCGTTTGGTATATATTCTCCCCTGCTGATATGCTCTTCAACTACCGGATGGCGTCCTTCGTAAATTTCAAGAGTAGAACTTTCGTCCAACTGCGGGCGCGTCCAATTCCTAATTGAGGCGGCTTTCGCAAGAGACTGCGCGGCGTCAACTTCGGCAAGACGGCGGGCGCATACGGACAAAAGACTAAGGCTTTTTTTCGCCTCCTCCCGTATTTCAAAAAAGAGCTTTTTTTCAAGATCAATTATTTTGTCGTCCGCGCCGTTAATTTCCGATTCAAGCTCCGCAAGGTGATCCGTCGTATAACGCTCTCCGTCCGCCATTCCCTGCCGCCTTATAAAATGTTTTGGCACTTTATCAAGGCTGTTCTTTTTTACTTCAAAGAAATAGCCGATTAACCGGTTGTAGCGTATTTTTAAACTTGTTATGCCTGTTTCTTGTTTTTCTTCTTCCAAGTACTGTTCAAGAATCTGTCTGCTGTTATCCCTCATAGAACGTAAATCGTCCAATTCTTTACTAAAGTTATCTTTAATAAGGGTTCCTTCGTTAAGAAATACCGAAGGTTCTTCCTTTATTCCCTTTTCAAGTAAATCCTGTAATTGTAAAAGGCTGTCAAAATTATTTATACTTTCCTGTTCATCGCACTCAAAACATATTTTTCTTCCCTCGAACTCGGTATTTAAAATCTCTTTTACCGCGAAAAAACAAAAGATAGCGTTTTTTACGGCAAGCATATCCCTTGCGTGCGCCTTGTCCATCGCAAGTCTTGAACAAAGACGCTCAAGGTCTGACGTTTTTCCCAATAGATCGCGTAACTTGCTTAACCGCCCCTGATCGCGGTATAGATCTTCCACCATATCAAGGCGCTTATTAATTTTTTCCACATTGCGAAGCGGGTGGAGAATACGCCGCTTTAAAAGCCTGCGTCCCATAGAAGATTTGGTTTCATCCATTACTTCCAAAAGCGAAAAACGCGGTTCCCCGTCTCTTTGATTGTATAAAAGTTCAAGATTTCTCTGGCTTGACTCATCTATTCCCATATATTCGCTGTCACGGTAAACTTTTATCGTTCTTATATGACTCAGTATGCTTTTTGACGTTGTATCAAGGTAATCTAAAAGCGCTCCCGCGGAAATTATTTGCGGCGAATTTTCTTCCATGCCGAAACTTTTTAAATTCGCTACTCCGAATTGTTTTTCCAGCCTTGATTTTGCCTGCGCGGGATCAAAAAACCAGTCCGCCCAGCGGTTTAACACGACAGACGGACGGTCGTAAATTGCGGACGCTATTTCTTTTTGTTCTTCTAAAAGCGATTCCTGAATAAGCAGTTCTTTTACGGATAACCTTTCAAGTTCCTGACGAAGTATTCCCTCGCTTGTAAAACTGGTTGAGAAAAAATCCCCTGTTGAAAGATCGATGTATGAAAAAGAAAGCTCGCGCCCTATTCTGCCGGAAGCAAGACAGCAAAGGTAATTAGAGCTTCCTTTGTCAAGAAAATCATCGTCTACGGTTGTGCCCGGAGTTATTATTTCAACTACGTCGCGCTCGATAACTTTTTGCTTTCCGGGAGCGGTAAGCTGTTCGCATATGGCGATTTTTTTTCCGAGTTTTAATAATCTTGCAATATAGGATTTTGCGGCATGATACGGAACGCCGCACATTGGAAGCCCGTTGCGGCTTGTAAGCGTAAGATTTAATAACGCGGAAACTTCCACGGCGTCTTGCGCGAACATTTCATAAAAATCACCCAACCGGAAAAAAAGAATGTTTCCTTCCTGTTGTTTTTTTATGCGCCTGTACTGTTCAAGCATAGGACTTGTTTTTGGCTCGTCCATGTTCCGTTATTTTTTCTGTCTTGTCTGCAAGTTCTTAATTAATTTTTCCGTAATATCGGCTGAAGGACTGTACCAGACAATACTCGGATTATTCTTCATGTTCAAGACTACTGTGTACCCCTCGCTCTCCGCTATATAACGTATTTCATCATATACCTGATCAAGGAACGATCCTGATTGCATTAGTTTACTTCTTTGATCGTCAAGTTCCGCTGTTTTTGTCTGATAATAATCTTTTAAGAATTCAGATCTTCTGTAGATTAAATTTTCAAGTCTGAGCGCTTCCGATTCATTATTAGACTGAACGGCATCGACATACCTTGATCTTAGCTCCTGAATTTCTTTCGTCAGCTTGTCAATTTCAGCCTGAACCTTGGCGCTTCTTTCCTCAAATTGCCTTACAGCCGCCGATTCGCGGAAAAATGCGGTATAAACCTTTGGCAGATCTACCAACGCAAAACGTGTAATTTGTTGGCTGTACGCGCCCGTAAAGACAACCGCGCTTAAAAATAAAGACAGAACAATTCGTTTAAACATAATCCACTCTCCTAATATGATAAAACAAAAGACATTACAATATCCATATCTATTCCCGGAATAGCGCCCTTTTGCCATTCAATTTCCTTGTCTACTATCTTAAACCTCTTAGCCAAACTTAAACGGATTGGGAATTGCGGCAATGTAAACCGAAATCCTCCGCCGTAGCTGAACCTTAAATTTTCAATTGTAAAATTTGATTCTCCTTTAGAGTTATTCTTAAAATAATAACCTTGTTCGGTTTCAACGCCTGCGGAATCAAAGAACAAGTCAAACGCCAATACTCCGTTAACAAGAGGGAACCGCAATTCCACCCAACTGTCTAAAAGCAAATATCCCTTGTTACGGTATTCACTGCTCCACCCTCTGCCTATAAACATACCGTCTACGGCAAGTTTATTCGCTTCTTCAATTATGGGGTCTTCTCTTCCCGGCTGTTGGAAAATTGTCGAAAGTCCTACATGAAAGCCAAGAACGCTTTTAAAATTCCATTTTTCCGTAACCGGTAAATTAAACAATGTCAGAAAATATTCCGCTTTTGAGTCATTACGCACATAATGTTCTCTTTCCTGATCCAGAATACCGTAAAAACCCATTCTGTTATAGAGGTAATAGCCGCTTGAAGGATCATAAAAAATATCGCGTTGATCAAGCGAGAGCGAGAACCAAAATGAATTTTTCGGAGTCCATGTATTATTGTTCTCTCTTAAGGCGGGATCAAAAGGTCTGTACAATTCGGCGTCATATATATTTTGTATAATACCAAAACGCGTTCCGCCGCTTATTCCAAATATACCAAGGAAAGTAGTCCAGCGATACCCTGTAGATAATCCCAATGATATATACCATTGTTCATAACTCATCATGTAATCTCTAGTTGGATTTTTATAGTTTTTTTCGTATTCATTAAAAGATGAAAAACCATCGGGGAAAGCGTAAGGTTCATTACCGTTAAAAAACGGAGGCTGGTTGTCCATAGTCGCAAATTTTCTTGAATAACTTCCCGATAGATCTGATCCGAGCGAAAGAGGAAGACCAAACGCCCATCTATGCAAATAACTCAAAGAAAATGTTGTTGAATCAATGACCGATGAATTTAATTCCGCTCCCAATTCATTTCCGGTGCCTGCGAGATTACGATCATTCCATTTTATAAGTCCTGATATAGGGAACGTATCCGGATCCGCACTGCCTGAGAAGGTAATACCAAGCTGAACGTCGGTAGTCGGCTGTTCTTCTACGGTAAAAACAAGTTCCATTAAGTTCTCAGAACTTCCGGGAAGCGTATCGGGAATAACCATTGAAAAATATTGAAGGTTATAAAGGTTACGCATGGCATCCATGATTTTTACTTTTGAAAAAACATCGCCCGGCTCCATGGGAATTTCCCTTCTAATAACATTACTTTTGGTTTTATTATTTCCGATTATTATAATGTTCTCGATATATGCCCTGCTTCTTTCAACTATTCTTATGTGATACGAAACTTCGTTTGTCTGGTAATTTTTATCAGGCGTTCTTGTTATTGAATTAAATATATATCCGTTTTCAAAATAAAGATCCGCAACGCGTTGTAAATCAGTTTCCAGTCTTGTCATGTTTACAATTTCGCCTTTTCTGGATATTATAAGTTTGCTTAGCTGGTCCGATGTAAAAATTATATTACCCTCAAATGTTACGCCCGCGAATCTGAATTCACTGCCTTCATCTATCATAAAAGTAAGGAGTAAATTAGCCCCTCCTTTACCGCTTTTTCCGGCTTTTGTGTCATTGTCAACGTCAATTATAGTGCGCGTAACGTCCTTTACAACCGCGTCTATGTATCCCCTGTCGCGATAATATTTTGTAATAGCTTCCCTGTCTGCGATAAGTTTCGCTTCCTGAAAAGCGCCGTCATTTAAAAGAGATTTTGCTTTTAACGAAAGTTGTCCCCTTAACGTGCTGGTTTTAAATCTTGTATTGCCTATGAACTCTATTTTAGATATCGAAATCTTTTCATTCTCTGTTATTTGAAAAACAAGGGTTATGCTTGAATTTCTGGAAACGGATTCAGTAGATGCGACGGCTACATTAGGATACCCTTTTTCTATGTATTTTGTTTTTATCGCCTCAACGGCAACTCTGATTTTCGCCTGATTATGAATATCGCCTGTTTTTATGTTTATTAATTCAAGCAGTTCATTGCGCCTAAGCCCGGAGTTTCCCGTGAAATTTATCCGTCCTATAACAGGTCTTTCAACTACGGTAAATCTTATAATTACTTCGTTACCGGTAGAACTGTAACGATGAGTGCTCGGTTCTATTCTTTCAAAATATTCAAGGGCGTATAATTTTCCCTGTATTTCAAGAAACGTGCTGTCATTAAAAGCGCGTCCTTTGTAAGGGTTCATAAGCGCGTCAATTTCAGACTGCGATATGTTTTTTAAACCGCTGAAAACAATATCTCTTATAGGTTTTCCCTGATACCATTCATCTGTAATTTGTGAATCCGCAGGCGGAAGTTCCGGACCCATTTCCTGAGAAAAACCTAATATTGATGTTATAAACAACAAAAAAACAAAAACTCTAAATTTCATCAAAACTCCTAAAATGACTTACTCCAGATGAGAGTAATTGAATTACCAATAGGCAGGTTTTCCGGATGATAGGGGAAAAAATCCGGGTAAAAATCCCAACGTATATTTACAAAAGGACTCTGTAATTCAATTCCAAAATCCAGTTCCGGCGTTAATCCTCCAAATAAAGGACCGTTCTCGTCATATTTTAATGTAAGCATACTTTGCACGAACATATCCTTGCTTATGTATTTACCTATAAAAACACTCGTGTTATCAATAAGATACGGTACGGGATTGGTTTGATTACGGTTTCTGTCAACTGTATTTTGGCTTGAAAGCTGACTCAATCCTGAAACGCCTGTTACAATGGCATTTTGAAAAATTTTAGTCCTAACGCTGAACATATCCCACCCTGTAATATCCCTTACATATCTTTCAAATTGACGCATAATTACAAATTGAGACATTAAGTCCGTGTTTGCAAGAACTTGCGCCGCAAGATCCGTTGTAGAAGACAACAACATACGATTTACCGTTTCATTGTCGCCTTCTCCCTGGACAATGGTGAAATTCTGCCCTAAAAGCGAATAAATTTCAAGCTGTGTCATACTGGGACTTGCCTCAAAACGGGGTTCAAAACTGAATAAAGACTGATTATTGATAATCATTGATATTGTTACGGTTCCTGAATCGGATCTGTCCTTAATTTCCGCCCTTGCGCTGATTCTGGGATCAAATTTTGTCTCATTTTCTTTTAAAACAATGTTTCCCTGACGGATATAAAAGTTTCTGTCAAAATAATACAATTCTCCGGAACGTATTTTTACATTGCCGTCTAATGTATATTGACCGGCTTGAGTATCAGATGAAACATAAATAACTGTTCCCATTTCCGGCGTAGCTCTTAAAATGGGGCTTACGATAGGCCATATAAATTCCACCTTTGAACCTGCGGTTATCTTCATGTTAACAACTGAATTAAAAACAATTTCAGCGGAATGATCTTTTTCGGCGTTTGCCATGAGATCTTCCATGTTAAGACCCAGCTCCGATTCATTTGAAAAAAGGTCTCCTTTCATTTCCATAAATTTTTCAGGTATGTCTATAACAAGGTTAATTGTTCCTGCGGCAGTTCCCTTTGATAGAAACCCGCCGATGTTAATTCCGTATGGAATCGGATTATCGCGCTGAATTGAAATGTCAAGACCGATGTTTACGGGAGCCCAATTTTCAAAAAAGAACCATCCCTTTATCGCGCCGTTGCCGCCGCCTGATAAAACGTCTACAGGACCAAAAGTCATTTCATAACCTTCTGCAAGGACGTCAAAAGGAGCTACTTTTATATCTTCCGTTAAAAAATTCGGTATCTGAAAACGAAGGCTTTCCGCTTTTGCATTTCCGTGAAATTCGGGATTCCAAAAAGGACCGACAAATTGAGTTTTTCCCGTAATATAACCGCTTGTAATAAAGAAATCCTTTTGAGGAGAAAAAATATTAAAAAGCCTTACTATATCAATAAAAAAATTATTAGTTCGAGCGTCTATATTTCCCTTTTTAAAAGTCCCTACAATATTACCGCGAATCGGCAACGGCGCCGATAACCCTGCGAAAAAGACTCCATCGCTGTCCATCTCTAATCTTATCATGTCTTTATGTCCGCCTTTTGCGGAAACGGCGCCGTCTTTAGATTTAAACACAAGTTTAAAATCTTCGTCTTTTATATCTCCAAAAGAAAAGTTATCAAGCGATAATTCTCCGTCTAAATCCGTAATTATTTGATCTAAATCAAGCCACGAATCTACGCTTGCGAAAGTCGCGTCAATGCCTATATTCCCTTTTACGGCTTTTTCTTTAAAAATACCATTAATATCCGCTCTTGTAAAAACGACGCCTTCGTCAATGTTAAATTTTAATTCGGATAAATTTATTTTTAATTCTGAGTAATCCATTTTTAAATTATTAATAGATAACTCATCATTTGAAACATTAACATTAACGGATGCGTAAATATCGTTACTTTCTATTTTTGTACGCAGTGAAGAAAGATATATTTTTGCGTCGAATGATTGTATGGAATTCCATGTGATTGACGCTTCCGCGCTTATAATCATAGGATTAATTTTGCGGATAAATCTGTTTAAGCGTATATCGGAAACGGAAACATCGACATTAATATTTTCGTCTTTTAACGTTCCCACAGCGTAATATTTTTCACCTGCCGAGTTTCCGTCTGTTATATCTAAAATAAAATATATATATGAAAAATTTTCACTCCATGTAAAATCCGCGTTTCCTACAAGTATTCCTGAATTATCAATGTACGATATATTCCTGAAGTTGGCGCCGTTTTGATCCGCCATGCCGGTAATTTTAAAGAAATCCGCGCCTTCTGGGGCATTCGCGTAACGCGCTGTAAATTTATTTAACTCAAGATGCCAGAAATCTGATGAATTGTAACGCAGTGACGAATAAAAATTCAGGTAAATTGTCTGTGAATTTGACAATATCGGGTAATTATCGCCCTCAATGTAGCCTGAAAAGTCACCATTATTTGCTATATTCCCGTAACCGTGAAAACCGTTAGGATCTCTTATAATCACCGTTTTTCTGTCTAAAATTTGCCCCTCTATATGCCATGTCATCTCATTATAACTTGCGTTTAATAAAAATAATAAATTCATTGTGTTTGAGAAATCAATATCAGATGAGAATAGTATTTCATCTTTATTTCTGGAAAAAATTCCTTCGCTTAATATTATTTGCTTGTCGGTACCGGATAATGACAGATTTATATTTGTATCCCCTGAACTGAAAACAATATTAGGCGCGTTATACACAATTTTTTTAAAATCCGTTGAAAAGAAAATTTCCGTACTTATTGACGATTTTTTTAAGACGCCTCTGCTTACGGAAGGAACGTTTAAAGTTTCAGAAAACGGACGAAGAACTTCCGTTAATTCAAATAAAGACAGCGAATCTATTTTTAGAGAGGCTTCTATTTCTTCAGGCTCGCTCGTAAAAACGGCATCCAAAAAAACCGCTCCGTTTTCTAAGAAAAAACAGGAAGTTTCTATTTCCATTCCATTATTCATAGGATACAGAAGGACCGACAATTCTTTTATTACTGTTTGAGCAATTTCAATATTTTCACCTGAAATTAATATATTATTGTCTTTGCTTGAAACATTCACAACGGCGCGCATAGTTTCTTTTCCGGTCAGACTGAAGTCGTTAAATATTATTGAACCGTGCGATTTCAGCGGTTTAAACTGTAAATCGCCTGAAAGCCCCAAAGTTCCGGAAAAAATATCATTATTGGAATTATCAGAAGTTATATTAAAATCATTTACGATTATTTCTTTTTCATTTCCGTAAACATCAATAACAAAAGAATTTTTATTTTTTGTAGATATTTTCCTGTTATCGCCTTTTATGTTTACATTGTAATCTATAAATCCGTTATTATAAGCAAAAGAAGAATAGCCTGTTATCTGCATTAAAAACAAATCGCTTATGTTTTTTATTTCGTCTGAAAATTTTATCATACTTTCGGGTTTAAAGTCATTTAGATTTATTCCCGCCTGTAATTTTTTAGATTCAATATTGTAGTTAAAATGATAATTATTAGCTTCATTTTCTTCTTTAGGTTTTACGTTGATTAACTTGTTGTTATAGGTTAATGAAGTTTTAAAAGGTTGTAAATTAAAAAGCCTTTTTTGTTTTGTACTGTCATTGGAAACGGATTTAAAAAACGAAGATGTTTTTTTTATTTCATCCTGCGAGGAACAAATCAAATTATATACTGAAAATTCCGCTTTTACATTATCTAAATCCGGCGAACATATTCCGCTGATTCCCGAATCGGCGTTTACGGTTATTGTTCTGCCATAAAAATTTGCTTTTTTATATTCAGAATAGAACCGCCCGGACAGCATTATTTCACCGTTTTTTTCTTTTATGTTAAGGTTCGTGTCCTGAAGTTTATATACGGTCTGTTTGTCGGTTAAACTAAAATTTAAGTGCCGTATTTGATAATTAGCGTCAACCGGCAGGAATTCCGTTATCTGAAAAGGTTCAACTTTATCGACCTTGTCTTTATTGTCTTTAATTATTGTTGAAATAAATTCAAAGTAATCGGCGTTTTTTTCCGTATCTAAAATAATTTCAGGTTTTTCAATATCGACAGTATGTATAAATGTTTTTTTTCGAAATAATATTTCCCATAACGAAAAATGAATTCTAATCTGTGATACTGTAAAAATGGGGATTTCTCCCTTATAAAAATTTAAATTCTTAATTCTGATAAAACCAAAAAAAGAAGGGCGTATAAAAGAATAACTAATAGTCGTCCCCGTTATGTTTTCCAGTTTTTCTATAAAGCCGGTGCGTATTTTTAACATTTCACGGTTCAATGCCTGCTGTACAGGCCGAATAACAACCGCTAAAAGGGTTATTAACGCCAGAAAAATGAGAATTTTTATATAAAATGAAGCAGGAAGCCTGTTTTTCCCGTCTTTTTCGATAAATATTGACATTTATTACTATATTATAACACATTGTACGGCTAAAAGTATCTATTTATGACGATAAATAGGGAATTTTTAGATATAGTGACAGTTTTTGCTTTTTATGATAGTCTATCTTCATGGAAATTATTCCAAATTTTGTCGTTTTTGAGGGCGGTGACGGAAGCGGAACCACTACGCAGTTATCAATACTGAAAGAACGTTTAAAAAAAAGCAAGAAACCTGTCTTTTTTCCCACTTTTGAGCCTACAGACGGGCAAATAGGCAAGATTATACGCTCAGTGTTGAAAAAAGAAATATTTTTTAAGCCGCAAACCCTTGCCATGCTCTTTGCCGCCGACAGAAATGAACATTTAAACGGTCACGATGGTATTTTGTACCGTGTAAAACGCGGAGAATTGGTTGTAAGCGACAGATATGTGCTGTCTTCAATTGTGTATCAGGGAATTGAGTGCGGAAATGAACTGCCGACCGTCCTAAATTCCTTCTTTGGAGTCCCTGAACTGACGTTCTTTTTTGATATCGACCCAAAAATCGCCATAAACAGGATGAGTAAGCGCGGTTCTTTGGACATATACGAATACCTTGAGTTTCAGGAGAAAGTACGGCAGCAATACATAACCGCGGTTGATAATTACAGAAAAAACGGCGCAAGGGTGGAAATAATCGACTCATCAAAAACCATTACGGAAGTTGCGGATCAGGTATGGAGCATAATCTCCGGAATGCCGATATTCAATACATAGTGAAAACTGTCTTTAGAATAACCGCAATCCTCGTTTTACTTGCCGCGGCAATTCCAGTAAACGGATATTTTGTAACCTACAAAGAACAGTATTACAGGCTTTTCCATCTGCATTACATTCAATACCCCGACGACACCATGGAAAACATCTACTGGCTTGAACAGGCGTTAAACGCCGATTTTGCCAATCCGTTATACGCTCTGGCGCTTATCGAAAATGAAAACCAATGGGAAAAATACCGCTATCTTTTTTCCATGCACATAAACATAAAACTGATAGAACAATACATGCTATTGGGTAACAAATGGAACAAGCGCAACGCGTTTTTTTACAACGCCCCCTGGAAAGATCAAAACCTTGACAGCCTTGATACTGCCGAGACTTGTTTCCGCACCGCTCTTCACTACTGGGACGAGGCTCTTGTATGGTACAAGAAAGCCAACGACAGGCGTTTTAGGTGGATAGATATTCCAAAGATTCAATTCTGGCAGGACGAGGCTTTCAGGATAGAAAACGGCACGCTGAACTACGCTAGAACGATTAACCGCGAGCTTGAGGCTTTGCAGAAGGTGCGGGAGAAATTCCAGGCGATGGAAAATTATTACAGGGTACAGGATTCTTTACAGTAAGAATTTTTAACCAAATTAGGCGGACTGTTGCGCCTTTTTTTCCCTTTCACCCTCTAATAGCCAGAACTTGACGGCAGTGCCGTTGCCTTTCATGGAGATATATTCTTCATAAAAGGGTTTCCTGAGTTCTCTGGGAATGGAAGAGTCAAATATTCTGTCTGCAAGGAACGTAAGCCGGTCGCTTCGCGCCTTTTCTTGTGCTTGTATTTCATGTTCTTTTGCATGTCTTTTCTGTTCTTTTGCTTGCATGATGGCAACAAACACAGCCAGAGCAAATCCTAAAGCACCGATAATTGTTCCGATTACACCTAATATATTTTCCATATCTGCCTCCCACCTGTAAGGGCGACTTTAACTATAGCACATCGGGGGGCAAATAGCAATTATCATTTGATATCATGAAACAGGCTGGAATTGACAAGCATTTTTAATGTATTACCGCTTTCTTTCTAAGTGAAAGCAAGATGTATGCCCAAGGATTTCGTTCCGTGGGCAGGGCAAAACTGCGCGCTGTAAAAACTCCGGGAGAACACCGCCTACGAGCCCCTTGCAGGGTCTCCTCGCACTGTCGGTCACCTAAAGGCGACCTTGCTTAATTGAAAACTGCGGCATTTTTTGGTGCTCTCAGCGTGCGGCATTAGTTGATCCACACTGCTTACGCAGTGCTTCTTTGGGCTGTGGCTAAGAGCCCCGGAAAATGTTTTTACAGAGCGCAGTTTTCCCTGCCCGTGTTACTTTTATTGGGCATACATCTTTAACGCTCTTTAAATAAAAATTACTTACTCAACGCAAACCCCACTACCCCACTAACGATCGCTGTCACCGGAATCGCTATTATTGTAAAAGTCCGCCAGAACTTTGAGCTTTGCGCGTATCTCGCTGATAAGGCTGACTGCTTCTTGTAGGTTTCGTACATTGCGTTGAGTTGTTCCCGTAAGCTCGCCAGCAATTTTTCTTGCTCTGTTATTTTGTTCGCGTAGTTGGTGATTAAGTTCCCGCTCTCGTCCAAGTTCTTCTTCAAGTCTTCCAATAGTTTCTGTTGCTCTTGCGTGTTGACTAGAGTATCGTTTATCAAGGATTCCAATGTTTGCAAATCGTTGTCTATTGAGGAAAAGTCCTGTGCAAAGACAACCGGCGAGGAAAGCGAAGAGAAGACACAAAAGCAGATAATGGTGGCGGTGAAGCGGGGTGAGTATTTTTTGCAGATCATTCAATTTTTACTCCTTAATTTGGAAGAAGAATTTTTACCACGAACCACACGAACCAACACGAACTATTAATTTTGGGTGTCGGACACACTGTGCTACGTTGGATTTCCTTGTATATTTATTAGTTTATCATCATAAAATTTATAAACAAAATATTTATCAATTTTAATACAATCATTTAGGGGTATAAATATAAAAAGATATTTATCTTCTTTCTGGTGATATAATCTGCTTTGATAAATATCTGAAAACTCATTTATTTCATCATAAAGTTTTTCTTTTGTTTCTGAAAAATAAGAAATTAATACTTTGAGACCTGCATTAATACCCATTAGTTTACTACACTCTTCTTGCCAACTAGGATTTTTTTTGTTTTCATGTTCTATTGCAATTTCAAATGACCATTTTGCCCATTCAGTTTTTGAACTATTTGAAAAATATCCTATATCTATATGTGGAAAAGCTTCGGTTTCAACATAGTAACCTTCCTCATTTCCTAATTCAACCAATAAAAGTTTCATTAAACAAGTTCTTATGGTATCATTCCCAAATAAATCCATTTCTTTTTTTTTTATTTTCAATCCAATTATTAATTTTTTCTTTAAATAAATCCCAAAACTCATTAGGTTCTTTAGGTTTCATAAAATCTCCTTAAATCTGGGGCTGTCCAAGAAGTAACACTTGGGCAGCCTTTTTTTCATACCCAGATGTGTATTAGGTTAAAAATTCCGAACATTCGGAATGTGAAATGTTTTAGATGTTTTTTTTCTTTTTATGCCGTATTAT
>Ga0268262_10002781_pt1 | contig 19809 bp, 15 predicted proteins | sample TergutNc150P3_FD_190354 | JGI IMG/M metagenome (GOLD analysis project Ga0268262, IMG submission 190354) | Nasutitermes corniger P3 segment gut microbial community from laboratory colony in Florida, USA - Nc150 P3 (SPAdes) (version 2) | ecosystem: Host-associated > Arthropoda: Insects >... | reverse complement strand
CAAATAATGCACGCCGTCAAGGCGTGTAGATGAACAAATTCCAAACGCCCCGGCGCCGAATCGCTTACAAATTCGGCATTGAAAATTTCATAAGAATATGCCATTTTCAGTGCTTTTTTGTCGTTTTTCATGCAATTATCCTACCTGAAAAAACCACAACTGTCAAGTAATTTTTTTCAATTTTTCAAAATCAACTTAAAAAAGTAATAATTTGCTCTAATCACTATCTTGACAAAATATTAAGAACGTATAATAAATTATAAATAATAAATGAAAAAAAAACTCTTAAAAATAAATAAAACTTTTCAAGCTCTTAAAATACTTTTATTGGTTTGTTCTATATTGTCATGCACGATGAGTTCCGGCGCATACAGAGAAATTGACAATGCTATTGATAACGATAATTTTTCAGAGGCAGTCGATGTAATTATAAGAAAGCAGGAAAACAGAAATGCAATGTACTCGCAAAAGAACGCCATCATGCTCTTTCTGGATAAAGGCATGCTTGAACATTATGCCGGTAATTACGCGGCTTCATCGGCGGATTTACAAAACGCGGAACGCCTTATAGAAGAAGCTTACACCAAAAGCATATCCGAAGGTTTTTTATCCTACATTGTAAACGATAACGTGAAAGAATATCCCGGCGAAGATTTTGAAAATATCTATATAAATGTTTTTAACGCGCTGAATTATTACAATAGAAACAACATAGAGGGCGCGTTAGTGGAAATCAGAAAATTAAGCAGCACAAACGGAAAGCTGGATTTGCTTTCGCGAAAATACGATTATAAAGATCCAAAAACAGGCACAAGTTTAAATGATATGCTCAATCAAGAAACAGGGATTGGCGACCTTCCGGACAGAAAGTCCGTAAATTTTTCCAATTCCGCGCTTGCCCGTTACCTTGGAGCGCTTTTTTATCAGGCTGAAGGAAACATGGATTCGGCGCGCATTGAATTTAATCAGGTTTACAGGGCTTATGCGACTCAAAGAAATATTTACAACGGCAATGTTCCAAAGGCCGTAGAAGAAGCGCGGGATGTTCCCGAAGGAAAGGCAAGGCTTAACATAATAAGTTTTACAGGATTATCCCCGGTAAAAGAAGAAGATACTGTTATTCAATACCTTCCGTTTCAACATCCAATATTGCAAGTTGCAACATTTAAGCTTCCGGTAATGGTAACAAGGCCGAGCCAGATAAACAGGATAACGGCGGAAATTAACGGCGCGGACAAAGTCGAGCTTGAATTACTTGAAAATATGGGAGATGTAATCCAGGAAACTTTTAACGCCCGTTATTCTAATATGTTGATAAAAACATATATTCGCACTATTATTAAGTATGTCGTTGCCGATGTGGCGGCAATGGCGGCGGAAAACCAGAATGACTTGGCGGGGTTAACGGTGGCAATTGCCGCAAGGTTGGCAATGGACGCTTCGGAAAGGGCCGATACAAGGATGTCCCGTTATCTGCCAAATAAGGCTTATATCGGCGGTATAAATCTTGACCCCGGTACATATTCTGTTATAATAAAATATTGTAACGGAAACAAGGTTATTTACAGCGAAAGATTTACGGATGTAACCGTTAAAAGCGGCAGACTAAATCTTTTACAGTCTGTAAAGTTAAAATAGGAGAAACTTAGATGAAAAAAATATCAATCGTATTGTGCGCGCTTTTTTTACTGTCCTCATGCGCGACAATAATCGGCGTTAAACGCATAGAGTCCGGCAGACAAAATGATTTAAGCGGCTACTGGAACGCAGTTGACGTTAAAATTGTCTGTGAAAGTTTAATTAACGATTGTCTTTCAAGCGCGAGAGTCAATCAGGAAATCACCGCGAGAAAATCCGGAAAACCGGTGGTTATTGTCGGCAGATTCAAGAACGCAAGCGACGAACACATCGATACGGAAATTATTTCCTCCACTATGGAAAGCGTAATTTTTAACAGCGGCAAGCTTGATTTTGTCGCGGGCGGCGACACAAGAGCCGCCATTCGCTCTGAAAGACAGGATCAGCTGGGGAACGCGAGCGAACAAACCGCTTCGGGTATCGGAAAAGAGACAGGCGCGGATTTTATGCTCACAGGTTCGTTAAGAACAATAGTTGACAGAGAGGGAAATCGCAGCATTAGAACTTATTTTGTTACCGCCGAACTTACCAATATCGAAACCAACGCAAGGCTGTGGATAGGCCAGGATAACTCTATTACAAAAGTTATTACAAGGCCAAGGAATAAACTTTAAGGCTTTAACTCAAAAACAGAATCGCCGCCTACAATAAAAGACGCGGTTTCTTCCGTATCAAGGCCTATTTTTTCACGGACAGAATCTGAAATAAGAGCGCGGGATTTGTAACGCGCTGTTTTTGTAACTAGAATTCTGGCTTTTACCGCAGGGCTTCCGCTTACGGTAAATCCGGTTTCCGGCGACCAGGAGAAAGTACATTCGCCCGCGTCTATGCCAAACTTCCATGTTATTTTTTCTCTTTGTAACAACTGCCTTACAAGGGCGCAGGCTTTATCGGCGGGATGGTATGATTTGGCGATAGGCTGTCCGTCTTCAGCCCACTTGTGGGCGGTTAATTTCGGCTGTAACTCAAGAGGGGAACCGTAGCAGGCAAGTATCACGTCGCCTTCAAAACCCGCGATAACGGCGCCTGAATTGAAAAGTATTTTTTTCGCCATCGCGTAAAAAGTCCTTTTCATCTTTCCCGCGTCTTTTGCCGCTTCCTTTTCTTCTTTGTTAAAAAGATTTATGTCTCTAATCGCGATAACCGCCGCATAAGAAACATTAACTTCAGAAATACCCGGTTTGCCGTAATTTATTAATTTTCGTAAAACGTCCTTGGAAACCGCCGTTCTGTAAGCGGAACGGAAAGTCCGCGCCCTGTAATTTAAATAGGAGCTTTTACAGTAAAATAACACAAAAGAAGAAATTAAAGACGGACCCAGAACTATTAAAGGATCCATCCAGTATGAATAAAAAATAAAAAGTCCGCTGAATGCGCCCGAGAACAATACGCTTAAAATAATTCCGACAATCAACAGGACTAAAGGCCTCATCATAAAAATAATTACTAAAATGACAAAAACGGCGGCAATCGAAGAGAAAATCACATAACGCCAGTGAACCGGTTTTATATGACTGCCCGTAATAAGCGCGTTTGCAAGCATGGCGGAATATTTTACGTTTGGCTCATTTCCCATTATACAAAGGGACAACTCAAGCTCTTGTTTTAATTTTAAACGGCTAAAAGACAATTCCGCGTACGTTTCGCGCATTAACGTAAATATATTCACTAATTCATTTTTTATATTGATTAAATTGTCAAGTTCTCTTTGTTTTGACGAATCCGTATCAGCGATTAACTCTTCGTATCCGCCTATAAGGTCTGTTTCCGTAGAACCGGCAAAAAAATCATCAAGGCTTTTAAAATAATTTGCCTTTGCGGCTATCCACGCGGAACGGTTTTCGTTGTTAGGTGATTTAATCAAATCTTCAAGAAGCGCCCCCGCGTATTCGCCGAGGAACAGCGGGATGGCCTCAGGTAAAATTTGTGAAAAAACCTTTAATTCGTTTGCCCGCGCAAGAAGTTCAAGCATGGAGTTTCCCGCTTCTTCATATTTGCGAAAAAGATCAATATTAACGCGGCGGAAATCGCAGTTCCACGGCGTAATAATGTTGCCGTCATTATCCAGCGTTATATCCAAATCTTTTCCGTCATGTCCGCGCAGCCATAATATCAGTTTTTTATCCGTAGTTTCAATTTGTGAGATCGCATAACGATTTTTTAAACTTGCAAACAAAGGATTTTCAACAGACTCGTCAATCTCGACAGGTTTTACGCGCCTTAATTTTCCGTCTTTATCCGGCTGCGGCTTTGAATACGCGTCAAGATAATTGCCAAAGACGGCGACGGAGCGCACAAGTTCCTCGTCCCTGTCAATTAAAATTTTAATCATGCGTTCTTTGCCCTGCTGCGCCGACTCTACCACCTGCTCCACAAAAAGCGGCGCCTGCACGGGAGAGACAAACCCCATGCGGATGCCTTCAAACAGGTTACGGATATTTGAGCCTAACCGGCTGTATTCATCGTTAAAAAACATTCTGATATCCGCGTCAGTCAGCGTTATGGGCGTTGTAGAAGGCGAAAGCCTGCCAGACAGAACCAAATTGGCGGCCTCCATTTCTGTTAGGGTTAAAAGAACCGTAAAAAAATCGCTTCCTTCTATAAATTCATCAGTTTCGATAATTAAAATCTCTTTGGACACAACAGGTTTTTTATAATTTAAAAGAAAATCATAATGCGGACCCAATCTTGGTCCGGAAAGCCAATAATTAAGCAGAAAAACCATTCCCACAGCGCATGCAAGACTGCCAAGGAACATTAAGATTGAAATTTTAAATGAAACACGCGCAGACATATTTAAATTTACGCATATTGTGATAAAATATCAAGTATTAAAAGGAGATATTATGGCAAAAGCATTCCTGGATGAGAATTTTTTACTTGAAAGTGAGACGGCGCGCAGTTTGTATAAAGCGGCTAAGGACGAGCCTGTTTTTGATTACCATTGTCATCTTATTCCGTCTCAGATTGCGGAAAATAAAAAGATGAGCGATCTTGCGGACGCGTGGCTTTCGGGCGATCATTATAAATGGCGGATGATGCGCGCCTTTGGCGTTGAAGAAAAATATATTACCGGCGATTCTTCGAGTTACGAGAAATATTCTGCGTGGGCGCGCACTGTGGAAAATTTAATCGGGAACCCGCTGTACCATTGGACTCATCTTGAATTACAGCGTTACTTTGACATTTACGAGCCTCTTACGGGAAAAAGCGCGCCCGCAATTTGGGAAAAAGCAAACGCCCTTCTTCAAACGCCGCAATTATCGGTAAAAGGCATTTTTGAAAAATCAAATATTTACGCCGTAGGCACGACGGATGATCCTGTCGATTCGCTTGAACATCACCGCGCCATTGCCAAAGGCACGGCTCCAATCGGAAAAATAGAGACAAAAGTAATTCCCACCTTCCGCCCCGATAAGGCTCTTGAAATTAACGATTCTCATTTTATCAATTACATAATATCGCTATCCGAAACAAGCGGGATAAATATTAAAACTCCCGACGATGTTCTTGCCGCTCTTGAAAAGCGGTTGGATTTTTTTATATCAATGGGCTGCCGCGCCTCTGATCACGCTCTTGAATATGTTCCTTATAATGAAACATCAATTAAAGAAGTTGAAAAAACTTTTAAAAAAGTCATGGCCGGGAAAGAAGCGTCAATCGAAGAAGCGGACGCCTATAAAACGCTGATACTCGCTTCTTTGGGAAATTTGTACGCCAGGAAAAATATTGTAATGCAGCTTCATCTTTCATGTATCCGCAACGTAAATACAAAGCAATTTATCAAATTAGGAGTAAATACGGGGTATGACATCGTAAATGACAAAAAATTATGTGAAAATCTTTCCGCCCTTCTTGACCTTATGAGTCTTGGCGGTGAAGACGCAAACGGCCTTCCAAAAACCATTCTCTATTCGTTGAATCCAAGAGACTACTACCCTCTTGCGACAATCATGGGCGGTTTTCAGGATTCAAGCTGTACCGGTAAAATGCAATTGGGTTCCGCGTGGTGGTTCTGCGATCACAGGGACGGCATGGAGGAGCAGATGCGCGTCCTTGCCAACCTGGGAATGTTATCCGCCTTTGTGGGAATGTTGACAGACAGCAGAAGCTTCCTCTCCTACCCCCGCCATGAATACTTCCGCCGTATTATGTGCAATCTAATCGGCAAATGGGTAGAGAATGGTGAGTATCCGAATGACGCACAAAAGTTGGAGAAAATAGTACGCGATATTTCATTTGGAAACGCTAAGAAATATTTTGGATAGAAACTATAATAAAAAATTTATTCCAAAATTTTATCTCGCAGAGGCGCAGAGACGCGGAGGCGCAAAGTTGTTGTTTGTGGTATTATCGTTATACTATCAATATCCTTATATAAATATAATATATCTTGTATAACGAAAATCTATCGAACAATAACTTTGCGTCCTTTGCGCCTTAGCGCCTTTGCGTGAGGTCTTCTTGTAAAGTATTTTACAAACAACTATCTCTGTATTCTCGCCGAGCCGCCCTTTGCGAAGGCTTCTACTTGATCAAGACTGAACATTGAAGTGTCTCCGGGTGTGGTGGTTACAAGCGCGCCGTGCGCCCAGCCAAGCCTTAAAGAGTCTTCGGGTGATTTACCTGTCAAAAGTCCGTAGAACAGGCCTGCGGCAAAACCGTCGCCGCCGCCTACGCGGTCGTATACGTCAAGTTCCGCGGCGGGGGCTTGATACGTTTTGCCGTCAAGCCACAGTACCGCGCTCCATGAATGGCGGTTGGTGGAATGAACTTCGCGTAACGTTGTTGCCACCGCTTTTATGTTGGGGAAGTCTTTTGTTACGCTTTCCATCATGCCAAAGAAAGCGGACGGATCAAGTTTGCCTTTGGTTTCAACGTCCTGCCCTTTTAAGCCAAGCCCTTTTTGTAGATCTTCTTCGTTGCCGACAAGCACGTCAACATAACTCGCTATCTTGCGCAATGTCTTTGCCGCGCCTTCGCTTGCCTGCGCCGCGCTTAAGCCCTGTTCCGCGGCGGCTACCGCCCACAGCTTCGCGCGGTAATTTAAATCAAAAGATACTATGGCGCCCGCTTTTTTTGCGGCCTGCATCGCTTCTATTACCAACCCGCTTGTCGTAGGCGAAAGCGCGCTAAAAATTCCTCCTGAGTGAAACCAGCGGACGCCCTTTTTAAAAATCGCGTCCCAGTCAAAACTTCCCGGCTTTAACTGCTGGGCGGCTTCATTGGAACGGTTGTAAAATACTACAGGCGCGCGCACTCCCTGCCCGCGGTCGCTCCACACGATAGCCATGTTAGGGCCGCGCACTCCGTCATGTTCAAATCTTTTAAAATAGGGAGTAACTCCCGCTTTTTGTACGGCGTACTCTATTCTGCGCCCGATTGGATAATTTACAATCGCGCTTGCGATAGCGGTTTTCATGCCGAAACAAGTGGACAGATTTGTCGCCACATTGTACTCTCCGCCTGAAACATGCAAAAGATATTCATTTGCTTCCGCAAAGGGAATAATTCCGGGATCGAGCCTTGTTACTAACGCGCCAAGAGCCAATAAATCATGCGCCTTTCCTTCGGCGCCGGGAATTGATAATGATGACATATTTTTATACCTCTCTTTATATATTTATTACTTACTTTAGCATATTTTACTTATTATAACTAGAGGAAAAAGCCTAACACAAAGGAACAAAGATCACGAAGGGAGAAGAGGGGATTTTTGTCCGAAAACTTAGCTTGAAATTTAACGATAAGATAACGGACAAAAACCTCTGATTCCTCTTTGTGATCTTATAAACTTTGTGATCTTTGTGAAAAATCTTTAGAAAAATTCCAGTTCACCAGTGATAAAGGGACGCGCTTGCGTTTCACCGTCAGGGACAATTAAAAGTTCGCCTATATCCGTGATACCGGCAAGGCGGCCTTTTACTTCTTTGCCGGAACCGGCGGCGCCTTCGATAAATAAAACTTGTTCGTCCTTTTTGTATAGTCTTTGTTCAAGACGCGGTTTCCAGTTATTTGCAACGCTCAATTCATTGTAAAGACGCGAAAGAATTTTTTCCAATAACGCATAACGTTCATCCTGCGAAATATCCCTGTCCGCGGCAAGAGCGATACTTACGGCTTTGTCCCGCAGGTGGGGAGGAAACTCTTTTTGCGCCGCGTTTACGCCAATTCCAAGATGAACGTCCCCGCCGTCCGCCTCGCAGAGAATTCCAACCGCTTTCTTAAAACTTTCGCCGTGTAAAGGCTTGATCAGTATATCGTTAGGCCATTTAACCAAACATGAGTCTTTCAAACACGGCGCAAAATCTTCGATGGCAAGACAGACGGCAAGCCCCGCCCGTAAAGTGAGAGCGGGCGGAATGTCTTCAATACCGGAAAATTTAAGCAGAATTGTAAAAGAAAGATTCTCCCCCCGTTCCATTTCCCAGCGGCGCTCCTGTTTCCGCCCTCGTCCCGCTTCCTGAAAATCCGCTAAAATGACAGTCCCGTGCGGCGCGCCATACGGCGTACCACACGGCGGATTCTCCCGCGCCAATTTACGGGAAACGTCCATAGTGCTGGAAACAGTTTCTTCGTAGTAAACGGGCGCGTTAAAAGGATTGCGTATTCTTAAGCTTGTCACTTTTTCTCCTGAAACTCTGGAAACAATTTATTCTCTATGTTATTATACCCACATGAACATGGTGTGTCTTGATCTTGAAGGAGTCCTTGTCCCCGAAATTTGGATTGCGTTTTCCGAAGCCACAGGCATCGGCGAATTGCGCCGGACGACAAGGGACGAACCTGATTACGATAAATTGATGAACTTCCGCATTGATCTGCTTAAAAAAAACAATTTAAAACTCCCCGATATTCAAAAAGTTATTTCCGGCATGGAACCCTTAAGCGGCGCAATTGATTTTACCAACGCCCTGCGCGAAAAAACCCAGCTTATAATTTTATCCGACACCTTTGAACAATTCGCGAAACCTCTAATGGCGAAGTTATCATGGCCCACCCTCTTTTGTAATTCCCTGCAAGTTGACGGCGACGGAAACGTTACGGGATACCGTTTACGCCAGCAAAACGGAAAAAAAGAAGCGGTAAAAGCCTTCAAGTCGATGAATATGCGCATCTTCGCCGCGGGCGATTCATTTAACGATCTGGCAATGATCCGCGAAGCCGACGGCGGGTGCCTGTTCCGCGCACCGGAAAAAATCCGCAAAGACTGTTCAGAGCTTAAGTGTGTAGATACTTTTGATGACTTACTTGCGGAGATAAATAATTTCTTGAAATAATACAATAAGAATTCTACCATGAACCTACACGTACATAGTCACTATGCGAATTCTTTAGGCATACATCGTGGTTTTATTCCTCTTTCTCTATCCCCTTTAAATATAAATAATATTCCATTTTCCTTTTCTCAATTACATAGTTCAGTCTGATTAATTTTTCGTAGAGTTCATTCAGATTGTCATATACCGCGAGCAGCAATTTCCTGTTATCTTCCGGTTCGGATTTTTCTTCATTTGGGGGATCGTCCGGTTCGCTTAATGTAGCCCACGAACGGAGTTGTATTGTTCTTGACATAATAATGTTCTCCTTATACTTAATATAAATATAATATAAGAAAAACTCATAATTCAGAGAATGAAAAATATGGTTTCTTTACAGATTACTAGTAGTCTGTAATGATTAAATATCCGCGAGATGTCTTTTTTTTAAACATTTTGTTGTTACAAAATACTAATCTATAATTTTTTTAAGCGTGTGGTCATTGTGCCGCCAGTCTTTGCCTGTTTTTACGCGCAGGTCAAGATCGATTTTCCAGTCAAATATTTTTTTTAATTCCTTTAAAGAGGCAAGGCGTATCGCCTTGATCATTTCCCCGCCTTTGCCAACCACCATGCCTTTCTGCGACTCGCGCTCTACAATGATAAACGCTCTTACCCAAAGTTTCTCATCTTTAAATTCCATGTCGGCGATGTCAACGTACAGCGAATGGGGCAATTCCTGGCGCAGGCGGTTAATTGCCTGTTCGCGGATAATTTCCGTTATGCGAAAACCTGTCTCCTGATCCGTGTAGTATTCATCCCCGTAGAGAGGCTGCCCTTCGGGAGCAAGGGCGAATAAGGCGCGAAGAAGATCGTCAAGCCCCGCGCCTGTGTCGGCGGAAACAGGAAAGATACGCCCGCTTGCGACAGACGGCAGACGCAGGGATAGAAATTCTTTTGCGCGGTTAAAGTCCGCGCTTTGGGCGTCCATTTTGTTCACGGCGATGACGGTTTTTTCAGATAACGGGGCAAGAAGGGCGGTAATTTCCTCTTCTTCCTGCCCCGGAGCGCGAAGGGCGTCCAAAACATACAGAACAAGTTCGCTGTCCGTTAAAGCGCGGGCGGAAACTTCCATGAGTTTTTTATTCATTTTTTTTTCGCTTGTGTGCCGCCCGGGAGTGTCAACAAAAACCAATTGCCCCTCTTCGCGGTTCACTATTCCCTTAATCGCGTTACGCGTCGTCTGCGGCACTTTGCTGACAATAGCGACTTTTTCGCCGCACATTTTGTTGAGGAGAGTGGATTTGCCCACGCTCGGACGGCCAATAATCACTGTAAAGGCGCACTTTGCGCCATTGTTTTTTTCCTGCATCATTTTACAACCATAATTTTTCTGATTTCATCTATATCGGGGCCTACAACGCGCACAAAGTACATTCCGCGCGCTACCGCCCTTCCTCCGTTATTGGAGCCGTCCCATGTGTCAACATAAGTGCCGGCCTCGCGATATTCATTGCGCCTGAGGGATTTTATCAATGTTCCGTCAAGCGTGTAAATTTGAACCGTTACCCTGCCGGAGCGCGGAAGATTATAACGGATATAAGTTATTTCTTTTTTGTCCGAATTGATGACATTGTTTAAAATGGTAACCCCGCCGCGCTGTTGACGGGTATTTGTAATATCAAAACTAAACGCGCGGATATGCGCGTACCAGTCTCCGGGGATTACGCCCGGCGGCGCGTCAAGACGCGCGATAAACATATATGGATCACCGTTACTGTTTCCTTCAAGTCTTAATACAAATTCAATTTTCCCGCCGTTAGAGAAATCGCCGCTTGGTATGTTAAATGTAAACAATTGCCCTGCCGCGGTCACAGGAGAATTTTTGGCAGAATAAAAACCAACGCGGCCTGTAGCAATATCAAGTGTTTTATCAGGAACAATGTTAAACAGCGGATTTATGTTATTCGACATATTTCCGGGAAGCCACAAACCGCCGGTACTCCTGCCTCTTTCCGCGGCTGCCGGGGGATTACGCCATTCAGCGGGAACTTCAAAACCGTAGAATAAACTTAAACCATAAAACCCAAGCGCGTTCAATTCATTAATATTAAACAGTTTTACCTGAACGCTTATGTCATTTTTATCGGAATCTTCAAGATATTTTGTTCCGTCAAAATCCCAAACAACTCCGGAAGATACAACGTCATACCTTGCCCACACAGGCCATGCAAAATAATTCAAGGAAGAACCTTCCTGCGGAGAAATTGATACAAGCGCGTCAGTGCTTCGGCGTTTTTTATTTTCAATGTTTGGATTAACAAAATCACCGGGCGTTACGGGTAATACGGATGGAATTTTTCCGGATGAGATATCCGTCGCGTAGGTTTCAAGCCTTCTCATCATTTCAGGCGTTAAAACTTCAAACGGCGGAAGGAATACAGACGCAGCGTTATTTGAGGCATCCACTGACAATCCCTGAACATGACCGTTGCCTGAATAATCGGCATAGCCTGAATAATTCCAGTCAACAGGATACCTTGGCGGCGGATAGAGCAAGTAAGAATCATCGTCTACCTTTGGATCGTTCCAATCAAGAGCGCGGACATTTAAATCTTTCAAGCCGTCAAGCGTAAAGTATTCGTCAGGCGCGTTTATGCCGATTTGAGGAAGAGCCGCTAAAGAGGCGGCAGTGGGCGAGGAATCAAGTTCTAAAAGATAATTTAACGAACCTTCGGGGATATTTACAATGTACTGTTTTGGCGGTTCATCGGGGGCGTTATATTCAAGCGCGAACTGCCCTGACGGCGTTCTGTCAATAACGGTATAATTCTGCGTTCCCGATCTTCTGTTTCCGTTAATTGATAATGCGCCGTCATAAGCGGACACAGGCTGAGACATTTGCACAAATGTTTGCGGATGTCCGGGCATTGTAAGGGCATAACTTACCCTTGGAGGAATTGTGTTAGTTGTTTTATAAACTTCGCCGGAATCCCGCGTACCTGCATACTGCATACGGCTAATATCCGTTAGAGAGCCGTTTTGCGTTACACGCCATACAATAGGTTTCCCGTCATAAAGCGCGTCATGTTCTTCAAGGTAAATGTAGAAAGAGCCGTCATCAGTTTCATCACCTGTTATTCGGCTGACTAAATCAAAGCCGTTAGGCGCTAAAACGCCGAAATTAGCCGCTGATTGCCCGCGCGCAGTATCGACTTTATAACCTTCAACTTCCACAGTGAAGTTTCTGAAATCGGCGTTTAACCTGACATTTGTCTGCACGCGGATTCTGTCAACCTTACCGTTGCCGTTGCCGTCTTCGGTATAACTGTAGATAATTGCGCGTCCTTCACTGCCCCAGTCATAATTAAAATAGCCTTTTCTATTTACGCCGGCTTCTTTATAAAACGGAATTACATTTATTCCTGCGGATGATATCGGCGCCTTCTGGTTCCATGCATGGCTGAAATAAACAGTAATATTATCAACATCCAGAGGATTTTTTGCGCCGGTGGAAATCACGTTAAAATTCCAAAACTTTGACAATTCAGTATAGGGAGCGCCTTCGTTTTTTAAGTCCCTCATAACGGGAACGCTTGGCAGACCGGGATCAATTAATGCGCCGTCTACAGCGCCGTCGGGCACTTTTGCCGTATCATAAATTATACTCCATCCTGCTTTAGCGGCGTCATTCGGATCTATGTACCTTGTAAGCGTTATGTGATTATCAGAAGCGCCTTTAACATCAAAGGTGTCAAGGAACACATGCTGGTCAGGATGCATGGAAAATTGAATTACAGCCCCCGCCTCGCGGCAAATAAATTTTTGCCATACGGTATTACCGAGAATTTCAAAGAATACGTTTCCGTCTAAAGCGCCTTTTTTAAATTCGACAAAACCGCCCGGCTTCTGGCGGAAGGCGCCATTCATCGGATAAGAGTAAACAGGGGCGTTTGTACTTATTGTTTCATCTGCGCCGTCAATCTCCCAGCGTCCGATAACGGGGTTTTGATATCCGTCTTTTTGTCCGCCGCTTATTTCAGCGTATAATGTAATGTTATAACTTCCCGCGTCTAAAACGCCCTGTGTACTTGATGTGTTTTTTATCAACATCTGACCTGACAGCCCCAAATGACTTTTTAACTGCGTATAAGAATTTAAACCAATATGAAGGCTGCCCAGTATTTGCGCGGTTGTAATGGTTTGATCTCCATTTCCGTCCATTTTGATAATGAATTTCGCGTAATCGGTTCCGGAAGGCCGTAAATTAACAGAATTTCCTATATTTACCTCATCGCCTGATACGCTGACAGCCGCCCATCCTGAATTATTTACAGTGAATGTATCGGGAGAAGCGCCGAATAAATTAAAGTTGTTTGTTATGAGATTTGAATTCTCGCCGAGTTTTAACGCGCCATAATACCCGGTAAAACTATTCTGTACCGGCGTTCCGTTTCCAATCCGCCATGAGCCTGCGCTAGTATCAAGAACCGTATTTTCTTCCAGTTCAAGAGTTTTTCCGTCCGCTTGAACAATATCGCCTGCATTTTTAACATTACTTCCCCGCATAATTTTTGCATTGCCAAGTTCCCCTGACACGCTTATTTCAAGCGGCGCAGTATCTAAACCGCCGCCAAATGAAACAACATCGGCGTTAATCTGTCCTATGGATACGACGCCTGACGCTTCAAGCGTTAAATTTTTACCGGCAGCAGCCACATTTGAAAGGGTTATATTTACGGCTTTTATGCCGCTTTCCGCCGTTATGCCCAGCACAAAAATGTCAGCTGTCATAATAAAATCGCCGTTTTTTATTTCTACTTTAGCGTCCTTAAGCAAAACGCCGCCGGTTCCCGGATTAAGGATAAGGTTATCCGCCGAATATTCACCGTAAATTGTAATCGAGCCTGTCGGATCGGGGCCGCTTACGGTAAATGTCACGTCCTTATTATCGCCAATACAGTAAATTATTATTTCATTATCAGGATTCACAGTATAATTATCTGACAAATCCGAAACGTCAATAAAATAGTAATTTGCCGGATTAAAAATAATTTGAATATCAGTATCCGATGTAACATTTCTATTATAGTAAACTAAACTTTTTACTGAAGCCGTGTTATGCACATGACAAACGCCAACAACAAAAGAATCAAAATAATCTTGCGGATGAGGAGCGGTTAATTCCAGACACATTACGCCGCTTGATGTTACAAGAGTAATAGGAGCGGTATTAGCCGGAAAAAAATCATACGCTTTAATATAAATTGCCGCGCCTTTACCGTCACCAGGATATGAATCATGATCTTCGCCGCTTGTTACGGTGATAATTGCGGCGGCGCCGATATTTACATTGCCAACGGCTATCGCTATTAGCTGATAACATGTAATTGAGCCGTTTATATTAATATTCGCCCCTGATTCAAGCCGTATTACTTCATTAACGGTACCTGCGGCAATTCCGCCGCCAATAGCTATATTGCCATGCGCGCTAACGATAATCCCATTAGGGGCCGTAACATTCCCTATAGCAGTAATTGCGCCGTTACCGGAAGTCAACACTCTCGTAACTGCCCCGGCAAGCGTTACAGTTCCGTTATAAGTTTGATCTCCGCCGACGGTAATGTCCGCGTTTATTGCGGCGGTTCCATCCACAAACAATTCCGCCGTAATGTTTACAACGCCGTTAAATATTACGTTTCCGGTCAGTGTAAAAAGATTACCGCCGCCATTAACTGTGTTTAAAGAAATATTTGCCGCGTTTATGCTGTTATCTGTCCCATCCAGCGTTAAAGGAGCAGCCGTATTAAAACCGCCAACCGTAATTTCAGCGTCAACAAACTTAATACCGCCGGTTCCCGGATTAAGGGTAAGGTTACTTGCCGAATAATCGCCGTAAATTGTAATTGAGCCTGTTGGGGTAACGCCTCCTATTGTAAATGTAACGTCTTTATTACTGCCTATATAATAAATAACTATTTCTTTATTATAGCCGACATTATAAAGATTTGATGAATCAGAAGAGTCAGTATAATCGTAATCACTTGAGGGAAAAAGGCTTTGAATAACAGATAATAAAGTATGAGAACTATTATAGTAAACCAGATTTTTTAATGTAGTTATGGTGTTATATATATAACATACGCCATCAACATAAGCATCAAAATAATCTTTAGGATACGCAACGCCCAATTTTAGGCAAAGCTCCCCTGTTCCCGGAGTAACGGAAAGAGGATCGGCCGGGTTAAAATCATTCGCTTCAATATATATTGCCGCACCTTTACCGTCAGGCGATGTGGCATGATCTCCATTACCTGTTACGTTAATAATACCGCCTGTACCGACTATTACATCACCGCCGGTAATCGCTATTAGCTGATCGCCTGTAATTGATCCTTGTATATCTATATCATCATCCGCTTCAAAGGTAATAACGCCGCCTGTAATTATCCCGTGCTGCGTTACAGTACCGCCGCTTTTCAAAGTTCCGGCATTTGTAATGTTAATTGTTCCGCCTGACTGTATTATGTTCCCCGCTTCTATAGCGCCGTCTGATAACTCGATAGTTCCCGCGCTCTGAGTAAGAGTCCCCGTTACCGTTAAGGTGTTATTATCAATATTAAGATTTCCGCTTATAAAATTTAATATGCCTGCCGTAAGCGAAAAACCGCCCAAATCAAGGTTTGCGCCGTCAATTTCAAGGCTAACTAAAGTATTGGGAACATCATCCGTAAGAGTAACGGCGGCGCTGATATTAATTATTGCAGTATCACCGCTGTTCTTGCCGGGAAAATCAAGAACCGTCGCGTGTGAGACGCTTTCTTCCCAGTTAGCCGGATCTTCCCAATTATCGTTACCTACAGCGCCGCCTGTCCATGTATAATCCGTTCCCCAAACACCGGCGCAGAGGAAAATAAAAAACAGAGTAAAAAATCCGGTTTTCTTCATTAGTATTGCGTTAAATTCCCCTTCCTTTTTAATTATACTTTAATTAACGGGATAAAACTACTTTCTGTAAACCGGTTTACTCCAGGGCAATAATACTGTAGATTAACAAATAGGAGACACCATGAAAGTTCTATTTATTGGCGGAACAGGCACTATTTCAAGCGCAATAACAAGACGGGCGGCGCAGTTGGGCTGGGAACTTTATCTGCTTAACCGGGGAAATCGTAAAAGCGAATTTAAAGATTTGGAAATTAAACATATCGCCTGCGATATCAGAACGGAAGAAGCGCACGTTATCCGCGAAAAACTGGAAAAGGCCGCTGGCAAGGGAAATAAGTTCGACGTAGCCGCGGACTTTTTCGCCTTTGTCCCCGAACATGTACAAAAAGACTTCGATATTTTAAACGGACTTTGCAAACAGTACATTTTTATCTCCTCCGCTTCCGCGTATCAAAAACCGCTTTCATCGTACCTTATTACGGAAAGCACTCCGCTCGCTAATCCGTTATGGCGCTATTCAAGAGATAAAATCGCCTGCGAAGAATTTTTAATGCAAAAATACCGCGATACAGGCTTTCCCGTAACCATTGTCCGTCCCAGCCACACTTACGACGAACGGAGCGTCCCTCTTGGCGTTCACGGCTCCAAGGGCAGTTGGCAGGTGTTAAAACGGATGCTGGACGGCAAACCCGTCATTATTCACGGTGACGGCACAAGCCTGTGGACATTGACCCACAATAGCGATTTTGCCCGCGCCTTTGTCCGCATAATGGGAAATATCCACGCTATCGGAGAAGCAGTCCATATCACTTCAGATGAAAGCGTAACATGGAATCAGATTTATGAAATTATCGCCGACGCGCTGAACGTCCAATTAAAAGCCGTGCATGTATCAAGCGAATTTCTGGAAGACTGTTCGCGGGGGCGTTACGATTTTAAGGGAGGCCTTTTGGGGGATAAAGCAAATACGGTTGTTTTTGACAATACCAAACTAAAACGGCTTGCGCCCGACTTTGCCGCGAAAATAAGAACAGACGAAGGCATTAAAATGACGGTCGCCAACGTTCTTGCCAACACCGATTTACAGCAGGAAGATCCTGAATTTGACGCCTGGTGCGACAAAGTTATTGCCGCTGTGGAAACCGCGAAAAGCAATATGAATTTTATTTAAGAAATTTCACACAAAGAAGAAGAAGAAGGGGTTGTTGTCCTAAGGCAATGCTTTGTACCTTCATGAGCTTTTTGTGAACTCTTCCGTATAATAGTTTTACCAGTTAGTAATAGGTTTGGCGGCGGCGTCAGCATCGTTTTTCTTGGGCTGGTTCTTTTTGTGTTCCTTCATTGCCATGACGGCGATAATAACAAACAGCAAAACCATAATAATAACGGATAAAAGGATGGGAAGAGCATTGTTTTTCTTTTCTTTTACTTCAGGCGGAGCGCCTACAATTAACATAGACGGGTCGACAGGTACGGTATTGTCAGAAACAACAATAATAATGCAGATAATTAACGCGATAAACATGAGCGCAATAGCGCCAAGACTCGCCAAACGTATAATAAAACTCGATTTTTTATCGACTGCCAGGTAAATCATAGCCGACAGGATTACTACGCCAATTATTATACCGACTAAAATCATACTTTATTTTCGGCTTTTTTGACTTGCTTTACAATGACAAATATGTTATCATATTAATATTCTTAGAAGGAAGCGAGGTTAAATATGGCTCATAAAATTAGCGATGCATGTGTAAGTTGCGGATCATGTGTTAGTGAATGCCCTGTGGAAGCAATTGTTGAAAAAGACGGTCAACACCAGATCGATCCGGACAAATGTACCGATTGCGGAACCTGTGTCAGCGCGTGCCCTACAGAAGCAATTTCCGCTGGGTGAGATTTGTCAAAATCATTAATTGGCAAGGGCATATCCCTTGCCTTTTTTTTAATATTCTTAAATCTGCCCCTTTTTAGTCAGGATTTCCCCGTAATAACGCGGCTTGATCCAACTGATACCATGTTCAAGCAGTTTATCAATGATGTCGAGGGCAACAGAAGGCGCGTTTTTAACACAAGAAGCCGCCTTCCCCCCGAAGAAGTAGCGCAGCATTTGACAATTTATCGGTATACAACCCGTCAAGAAGATAATATTTTCTCCCTTACAGCGCGTTTGAATATGCCGTACTCGGCGTTGGCAAGTTTAAACAGGTTTGACACCCCCTCTTCATTGGAAAGCGGAAAAACTCTACTGCTCCCCTCCTGCCCGGGAATCTTTATCCCGGCAAACTTGCAGACGGATTTGGAAAAAATAACAGGAGCGGCAAGGCAGAACGGCAATGGGGGTATTGAAATAAAAATCAGGAATTCGGGAAAACAGGAAACTTTTATGTTCTTTCCCGGCGCGGATTATACCCCTACGGAAAGGGCGTTTTTCCTTAACTCGGGATTCAGGTTTCCTTTACGGCAGTACCGTGTTACAAGCCGCTACGGTATGAGGGAAGACCCGTTTAACGGCCGCATGTCGATGCATCAGGGGATAGACCTTGCCGCGCCGGAAGGAACCGAGGTTTTTGCCGTAGCGGACGGAGTTGTAACGGCTGCGGATTTTGATCCTGTTTACGGAAATTATATCATTATAAAGCATAAAAATAATTGGACAAGCCTATACGGGCACTTACAATCTATAGAAACAGTATTGCGAACAGACGTAAAATCAGGTAACCTTATAGGCAGAGTGGGATCGACAGGCCAATCCACAGGACCGCATCTTCATTTTGAACTGCGGCAGGACGGAAAAGCGTTTGACCCGGCAGGAAGGCTCCGTCCCTGAGAATCGGCGGAAAAAACGGATGGTGTATGCCCAAATCTAAAGTTACTCTTGCAATTATCCTGTTTTTCTCGTATTTTAACCTGCAAGCGGAATCTTTTCGCACAATTGTCGAGGGCATGTTTGAAGTATCTTCCGGTTCGGGGGATAATGCCATTCCAATTGGAATTAACAGCGCGGTAATAATCAACCTGGGCGCGGAGATACGTTTTCTAAGGGGCGTCGAAATTGAGATTTCCGCTCCCCAAAGCTGGCTGCCGCATCGCGGTTCCGCTATTATGTCAATCTACACCAACATTAATCCGCAGACCGCGGACGGGGTAGCCGACATTGACGGCAAAAGAGTAGCTTTTGAACCTCTTCCGTCAAGATTAAGGATTATTTACCAAATTCCGATACGCCAGCAGCACGGGCTAAGAACAACTACATCGGCGACTATTCCCGCAGGCATAGTTCAACCGTCCTCATTTCCAATCATGTTCAGATTGTTACAGGTCTATAAAGGACTGCCCGATGAGTTTGAAAACAAGTTATTCAACCTTACCGTAAAACCGATTTTAAGCGATGAAGGGGCGGTAAGGCTGATTCCCCGCTACCCTCCCCAACTAAGAAACAGGCCTTTTACAGTCCTTATTGACGACAATGTAATACCCAATATTTCCGAACAAATACTTTTACGCGAAGGCGAGCATCATCTTGTCATTCATTCAGATGATTACCGTAACGAAAGCCGCCGCTTTGTAGTAGAAAGGACGAAAGTCGTCGATTTAACCATAGAATTACAGGACCCAACCCCAATTATCGTCTTTGAAGCCCCTCAAAACGCCCAAATTTACCTGAACAACAGCCTAGTCCCCCGCAGCCGCGACTCCGTCACTGTAGACCCCGGCCAGCACGAAGTAAAGTTCCAAGTAGGCGACTATACCATAACAAGGACCCTAATCGTCCAACGCGGCAAAACATACCGTGTCTCTCTTGCAGTAGACCTAACAATCCAGGAAGATGAGTAGTCAGTAATATTTAAAACATTATTCTCAAATTTTATCTCGCAGAGGCGCAGAGGACGCAGAGTTGTTGTTTGAAATATTATCGTTTTTCCTTCATGATCCTTGTTTTGAAGATAATATATCTTGTATA
>Ga0268262_10002780_pt1 | contig 19809 bp, 21 predicted proteins | sample TergutNc150P3_FD_190354 | JGI IMG/M metagenome (GOLD analysis project Ga0268262, IMG submission 190354) | Nasutitermes corniger P3 segment gut microbial community from laboratory colony in Florida, USA - Nc150 P3 (SPAdes) (version 2) | ecosystem: Host-associated > Arthropoda: Insects >... | reverse complement strand
TCCTTGTAAAAGTGTCAGTAAAATCTCCATTGCTATCTGTTCCTTTAATAGTTAATGTTTGTCCGTCTGCGCTCAAGGTAAATGTAGCATTTATCCAAGTTACACCTGTAGCAACATTAGGATTAGATTTGTTAACAGTAAGCACCTTTAATTCTCCAGACCATATTAAATTACCCGTACTTTTTAAATTCCTCCACGTTGCGGAATTAAGTGTCACATAACCTTTGTCCATAGCACTCTGCATTAAAGCACTCTGTCCTGTCGCACTATTAACATCAGCAAAAGCACTAACAACACCTGTACTGCCGCTAACAGTAACTAGACCTTTATTATCATTATTCTCCCAAACGCCATCAAGCGAGTGGTTACTCCTTGTAAAAGTGTCAGTAAAATCTCCATTGCTATCTGTTCCTTTAATAGTTAATGTTTGTCCGTCTGCGCTCAAGGTAAATGTAGCATTTATCCAAGTTACACCTGTAGCAACATTAGGATTAGATTTGTTAACAGTAAGCACCTTTAATTCTCCAGACCATATTAAATTACCCGTACTTTTTAAATTCCTCCACGTTGCGGAATTAAGTGTCACATAACCTTTGTCCATAGCACTCTGCATTAAAGCACTCTGTCCTGTCGCACTATTAACATCAGCAAAAGCACTAACAACACCTGTACTGCCGCTAACAGTAACTAGACCTTTATTATCATTATTCTCCCAAATGCCATCAAGCGAGTAGGTGAGTGTTACGTTGCTACTAGATGAAGACGAACTGCTGCTCTTTACGGAACTAGAACTGCCCACGCTTGGGCTTGAACTAGGGCTTGACCCATTGGAATTGGGACAGCCATTGCTCAGTTGCCCTGTGCAAGTACTGGCAGTAAAAGGACCTGGTAAACAGCCAGCCGCCGTTATGCAGTAGTCGTAGCTTTGCTCGTTGCCGCCGCTTGACGAAGACGAGCCGTTTATGGCATCGTCAACCGCCGAGCAGGAAAAGGTGAATGCCAAGGCAATCCCAAGGGTTGCCACCAATGCGAATTTAGAGAAAATATTTCTCATAATGTTACCTCCGTTTTAATGGGTGAAAAAAATCCAAACAAAGGACAACCGCGAAGGTTGCCCATACAATAATGAAAGGGACTAAAATAGGGGGGGGGGGGGGGGGGGGGGGGGGGGCAGAGATGATACTATGGGTTTAAGCATTTGCCTCCAAATGTTTCTTGGCTTCGTCCAATTGACCAGTGAGCAGCAAATATGGGTAAGCATAGATTAATAACATCATAGGAATGGTAAAGACAAGGGTAATTATAAATATGGAAAGGCAAGTAGCGACTAATGTGCTTACAAATAAACCTACGAATAAACTCATTTTGTGCCCATTGGTCATATTAATGCTTTCCTTGATTGCCGAAATTGGATCCATCCCGCGTTCTATTACCAAGAAGGGAGCAGCTTGGAGCATAAGCGTAAGTATTATGCCTGGAATTATAAGAAGGAAATAGCCTATGGTTAGGGCTATATTCATCAATACCATAAGTATAAGAAAGTAAACTATCGTTATAGGCTCTACCTTGGTAATAACCATAAGGTCAATCTTTTCGCCACGACATAGGTTGAGGACGTTTTTCAGGAAACAGAAGGAAACGCTTATCCATAAGAAAAGCGAAACAATTCCACCTAAAAGGCCTCCCACTTTACCTAGTAGCGAAGTAAGTATAGAACTAGCAGCTGTACCTGCGAGAATTACGATTATGGCGACTACAAATAAACCTATGAATTTAAGAAAATGCCTTTTGGCATTTTCAAAGCAAAAGTTTAAGATGCCGCCGACAGTTATTTGATTGTCCATAAAAGCCTCTTTTTTAAAATTAGAGGTAAATATAGAATTTTGAAAAGAGGATTTTCCAAAAAAATTCATAGAATTTGCAGAATTATCAGAATGAACCGCCATTATTGGCTTTCGGTTTATAAAACCCATTCTGTTAAATAAGTCTAACAAACATTTTATAAAGATTTTATAGACGGGCTTTTTTACTATTCTGTTAATTTTTTAATTCTGAAAATTCTGGTTCAGACAAAAGGGTTTAAAACAATGCCCGTATTAAAATAGATATGCCGCCTAAATTCCAAGAATCTAATATTCTGTCTTCAGAGCTGGATTTAGCTTCTAAACTCACTAAACCCATTTCTCCAAAAATAGATAAACCCATCCATTCCCAAAAACGATAACCCAAAAATATTCCATACCCACTGCCCAGAGGTTCAAAATCTGCCTTTGCTTTACCCCAAGAAGATTTAATTTCCGTGGGCGGAAGCAACCAATAGTAACGCAGGAATAGGCTAAAATAATCGTTATCTTTTAAACTGATTAAATTCGGGGAAATAAGCAGGCGATATTCCGCAAAAGCCGGAAATGCCTGTATAGTGTACTTAAAATTATGAATTTTGTCGTCCTTGTCTGTTAAAATAACGGATTCTGTATTGTATAAAAGACCTACCCCTAAACCTAGGGAATGCACATCACTGAATTGCCACATTATGCCTGCTGATATTGGAAAAGTCAAATTAACTATTTCAAAATCCTGTTTTATGGGTAAGGAATAATTCCCAGAATCTTTATAGTTGTTATAATCTTCTTCGTATTCTCTGAATTTGTTATTCAAAAGAGTTTGGAATGTTGAACGTTCCTTGAAAGTTATGAAATGCGCTCCAGCAGAGACAAAAAAATGCAACCCAGGTTTTATTTTTGTGGAATCTGTAGAAGCGGTATCTTTTGGAGTAGCTTTTGTAGTATCTTTTTGAGTAGCTTTAGTTTTAGCTTTAGATGAAGTATCTACGGGAACGACTTTAGCAGTATCTATAAGAGCGGTGGCAGAATCTTTAACAACAGAAATGGTATCTTTCGGCAATGAAACAAAAGAGGAATCTTGCGAAAACGCTATTCCAAAAAAAACCAAGAAAAAAAATACAACGTTTCTCATTTTATGCTGCTTTAGGCGTAGCCTCAATATAGAAATTTCTACCTTACACGCAATGCCCTTCACAAAAATAACAGAATATGCAAAATTGGTTCGCTTAAGCCACACTCTTTTTGCGCTTCCTTTTGCGCTTGCCTCAATGCTTGCCGCCGCAAACGGATTGCCTTCCGCAAAAGTTTTTTTGCTAATTTTGGCTTGCATGTTTGCAGCTAGGAATGGAGCAATGGCGTTCAACAGGCTTGCAGATGCCAAGTTTGACTCGCTAAATCCGCGCACAGCTTCAAGGCATTTGCCGGCAGGGAAATTATCAAAAAGCGGAGTGATTGTTTTTATAGCACTCAATGGAGCCGCATTCGTTTTTTTCGCTTGGCTTTTAAATCCCTTTGCCTTTTATTGCTCTTTACCCTTATTTTTATTTTTGCTCTCTTACTCGCTCTGGAAACGGTTTTCTTCTCTCTCGCATTTTATGCTGGGTTTTGCCATTGGTGCAAGCCCGCTAGGAGCTTGGATTGCTGTTAGGGGAAAACCTGCGGTTTTTCCTGTTATGCTTGGAATAATACTGGCATTTTGGATGGCAGGTTTTGATATAATCTACGCAAGCCAAGATATGGAATCCGACAAAGCCTTGGGTTTGCACTCAATACCTGCAAAATTCGGAATTGAAAAATCAATGAGAATTTCTCTTTTTTGCCACATAGCTATGCTGCTCCTTGCCGTGTATGTGGGAATTCACTGGAGTTTAGGGTTGCCCTGGTTAATTTCTTTTGCCGTTATTTTCGTAGCTCTTTTATATATGCACCTTTTTAGAAAATCAAATGATTTGGACTGCATGAACAGGGATTTTTTTTTGGCAAACATCGCGATAAGTTTTTTAGTTTTGCTAGGACTTGGAACCTCAATTTTTATTGGAGATACAAATGCGTTTATTCCCTAATATGCCAGACAATACCAGTTTTTGGCGCAAATGGAATGTGTTCTGGATAATGTTCACCGGTGCCTGCTTGCTGGCAATGCGTTTTTTTGAAGCCGTGCCAGAAGTGGTGGATAATGCCGAAGACCTTATGTGGTTTGGCTTTGGCGGTTTAGCCCTTGGCTTTATTGTGCAATTTTTCCGAGGGCGAAAATAGGATGTCTTACCCCCTTAAAAAACCGTATTCATACACTTTTGGCTCAATTTTCTGGGCAAGCTCTTTAAGCGCAGAACGCAAATCGCCTATCAATTCATTATACTTCTCATCATCGCTCTTATTGTTCATTTTACCCTGAGCATTCCTGCCCTGAAAATGCTCACGAATATCGTATAAACTTGCATTTACGTTGCATTTTGGCTGTGCGTGGTAATATTTCCACAATTCTAGCCCTGCTTTGAAAACATTTTTTGCAGTTTTTGAAAATTTAAGTGCTTTTTTCTCTTTATATGGCATTCTGCCTGTGCCACCAGTGCCAGCATTGTAAAATATGCTAGGCTCCCGAAGCATCAATTCTATTTTTCCTTCTATAAAATCGGTCATAAAATGGCTGTCAAATTTATCGTGGGCACCTACATCCCATTCTATAAATGGAATCCAGTGGTTTATGCCGTGTTTTGATTGAATACTATTGTGCCTATGAAATAATGCGTATGCTACACAATCGCTTTGAAATTCCCTGTCATTTTCCCAGCTATTATTGGGGTAAAGAAATTGGTCATTATGATTGATCCAAGAGTGTTCAATACATTTTCTGACAGAAAAATAAACCAAAGATATTATCAAATTCTCCTTTGAAATCATTGTATGCCGACCACCCTTTTTTCGTTTTTTATCAACATCGTCAATAAAAATTGCATTTTGATTCTGAAAGTCATTTCCAACAGAAGCCAAATGTCCAATATAATTTTTTGAAATATTTCGCGAGTGTTCTTCCAGCCAGTCGCTAATATATTTTGAACCATCATAAGAAAAAATGCATTTTTTGCATATATAGTTTCCTTCATCTTCATAAACATCAGCGAATTCTTGTTTGAATTGTTCTCTATTAGAAGTATCCCAAATGAAAAATCCAATAGGAAATTGTCCAATTACATTGTCAAAAGTATAAGCTGGAACAATAAAATATTTTTTCAATTTTGCCAGAAAAAATTTTCTGAAATCTAATAAATTCGGTGCCGAAAGAATTTTCAGAGTAGAAAAATTTGCAAACATACAACCAGATATTTCGCCATATATCCTTACAAAGAACTGCACAAATAATTCACTGCTTGCCTTGCCTAAATCATTTTTATATTTATCGTGAATTTTACTTATTTGAGTTCCTGTTCTGCCTTTTCCAATTCGTGCATCACCCTCTACATAAGGCGGGTTTATGTAAACAACAAGTTTTTTGCGCTTTTTTGGGTCATCAATAATTTTCCGCAGTCCTTGTGGCAACTTGTCAAAATCGTCATTCAAAAAATCAAACTGAAAGCAATGCTCTTTCAGCAAATTCGCTCCGTTTTCTATCCTGTCGTGCATAACATCCACATCGGCTTTGTCTAGCGTGGATGCCCAAATATTGTATTTATTTGTTAGCCCCGCCAAGAGGTTGCCTGTCCCTGCCGCGCAGTCCCACACATAATACTCATCCTGCCAATTCTCGCCTAGAACATCCGCTATGTATTTTTGCGAAAGCTCAACCCAAATCTGCGGCGTGAAGAAAGAGCCTTTGCGTTCCCGCACATCCTGAGGCACAAGCAGGTCTTGGCGTTCAATGATATAATCCCAATAATCCTCTTTGGGTGGGCGTTCATAGATTGCCCAGAAAGCATTGTGAGCGCGTTGCTTGTCGTTGAAACTTACTTCACTAGAAGAGAAAGCACCGAATTCATCTTTATGTCGGTTCATCTCATAGCGGGTCGCGCGCAGAACAACCATCAAACTTTCTTTTAAGGAGATATTTTTTTCGCTTATCAAATCCGCAATGTAAAAATGTCCGCTGAGAATCCCCTTTTTCTTAGCTGCATCCCAATTAACCGATATCGTTGGCTTCACAGCCTCCAGCCATTTGCTGTAAACGCTTATGAAATTGTTTTTGTCTATCTTGATTTTTGAAACATCGTTTTTCCCTATAAGGAAATTCTTGAGAATAAACAATTTCAAGCTGTTTTCATCGCTGAATTTGAAGCAATAGGTTCTATGCGGCTCTCCGTTGTTTATTATTTTGTCTATCTGGGAGCAAATCTGTTTAAACTCGCGGCTATTGTGGTTGGATGGAGCCACATTCCAGTTGAAATCGTTCTGGTGGAAAACGTCTTGTATATCGGCATAAGGAATGAAGGCTATTTTTTCGCAGTCAAAGCAGCCTAGAAACTTGGGTGGCAAAATTTTGTTGAATGTACGAGCTTTGCCTATGGTAAGTACCAATTGGGTGAGCATAAGCAGAATGTCGCTTATCGCAGCCTTAGCCTCTGCCCAAAGCAAATATTCGTCATTGAAGTTAATGGTATTCGCAGGGCGTTTCAGTTTCACCGCAAAATCAATATCTCTAATTATTTCAGCACAATCATATTTTGCAAAAAAATCTGCTGCAACTCTGTTTTTGAGTTCTTCTTCGCGGATTTTTGGGGAGTATGGCATTTAATAATGAATATAGACAAATGCTTTATTGTGCAATTTTTCCGAGGGCGAAAATAGGGGCACTAATGGCGCGCAGCCTTGTGGGACCAAGCGATAGAAAGCTGGCATTTCTGTTTTTCATAACTTCAAGTTCGTTATGAGAAAATCCGCCTTCGGGACCGATTATAATTGATAATGGGTAACTGATAGCAGATAACGAGCTACTGCCTATTTGGTCGCAGACTATTAGGTTGCCTTTGAAACTCTCCAAAAAATCGTTTAAGAAAACAGGGGCTTTTATCTCTGTTAGCCAGGATTTGCGGCTTTGTTTGAGTGCCACAAGACTTTTGGACTCCATTCTGCGGCGCAGTCTGCCCAGTTCGGAATCCCTCGGTTCCTGGCTCCTTTCCGTTCTCAGCAGGTGAACTGCCGCAAGCGGCATTTGCGCGGCGTGGAATACAATTTCCTCCTCGCCGCCATCTGATAAACAGCCTACTGCCAAATGAACTTGCGGACGTGGTTCTTGCTTGCTTATGCTTTTAATATAAACCTTGCAAGTTTTTTGAGCTATATCTACAAGCTCGGCATCTGCAAATCTGCCCTTTCCATCGCATAAAGTCAGAGAATCGCCATTGTGCGCTCTAAAAGCCTTGGTTATATGGGAGCTTTCGCTTTGGCTCAAAGTGGTTTCGCCAAGCGTTAAATTATCCAAAAAGAAGTTGCTATCTATATGCACAAGAAGAGGGAGAGGGATTCGAACCCTCGTTACGTGAGTAAACACGCTTTCCAAGCGTGCGCCTTAAACCACTCGGCCATCCCTCCTGGAGATGTAGCGTAAATATAGCTTTTTTTTACTATTTTGTCAAATGCTTGACAAAATCTTCAAAAATTTCTATATTTTAAAGCCTTGGTGACATACCCAAGTGGTAAGGGAACGGTCTGCAAAACCGTGATTCCCCGGTTCGAATCCGGGTGTCACCTTTTTTTCTACCTTACCCGCAAATGGCAGTAAAATACGATGAAAGCAGCATAAAAAGCCTGGAATGGAACGAGCATATAAGAACTCGGCCTGGGATGTATATAGGCAAATTGGGAGATGGGCAAAGCCCAGATGACGGCATTTACGTGCTGGTGAAAGAGATAATAGACAACTCCATAGACGAATTTGTTATGGGGGCAGGGAAAAGAATAGATATTGAAATAAAAGAGCATTCCGCGAAAATAAGAGATTGGGGTAGAGGCATTCCGCTTGGGAAAGTAGTTGAGTGCGTTTCTAAAATGAACACAGGCGGCAAATATGATAGCGAAGCTTTTCAAAAATCTGTGGGCTTGAACGGAGTTGGAACAAAGGCGGTAAATGCGCTTTCCTCTTATTTCTGCGTGGTTTCGCACAGAGATGGCAAATGCAAAAAAGCCGAGTTCAAATTTGGCAATTTAATAAAGCAATATCCCGAAAAACCCAGCAACGAAAAAAATGGAACAGAGGTTTATTTTGAACCGGATAAAGATATTTTCAAAAATTTCCGTTTTTTGCCCGCATATATGGAAGAGCGAATTTGGAACTATGCCTATTTGAACACAGGGCTCTCGCTCAATTTCAACGGCAAAATATACGAGAGCAAAAATGGGCTTTTTGATTTGCTCTCCAGCCAAGCAAAAGATTCCATGCGCTATCCAATAATTCACTGCAAGGGGAAAGACATTGAAATTGCTTTCACGCACGGAGAGCTTTACGGGGAGCATTATTTTAGCTTTGTGAACGGGCAGCACACCACGCAGGGCGGCACGCACCAAGCGGCGTTCAGGGAAGGGGTTGTGAAAGGCATCAGGGATTTTTTCAAAAAAGATTTTGACGGCTCTGATGTTCGCAATTATATGCTCGCCGCGGTTTCTGTTAGAATACAGGAACCTGTTTTTGAAAGCCAAACAAAAACCAAACTTGGTAGCACAACTGTCGCCCCTGGCGGCGCAGCTCTGCGCAACTGGATGGTGGATTTCATCGCAAAAGAAGTGGACAACTATCTGCATAAAAATCCAGAAAGCGCAAAGATAATTCAAGAGAGAATTGCACAAAACGAAAGGGAGAGAAAGGAGATTGCAGGAGTTCGCAAGCTGGCAAACGAGAGGGCAAAAAAGGCGGCTGTTCATAACCGTAAATTGAGGGATTGCAAAATTCATTTGATAGATTTAAAAAACGAAAAGAAAAACGAAACTATGATTTTCATAACCGAGGGCGATAGCGCAAGCGGCTCAATAACAACGGCGCGCGATGTGCAAACGCAAGCGGTGTTCAGCTTGCGAGGCAAGCCGCTCAACACTTATGGAATAGGGCGCAAAGTGGTTTACGAAAACGAGGAATTCAATCTTTTGCAACACGCCCTTGACATTGAAAACGGCTTGGAAAACCTGCGCTACAACAAGGTAATTATAGCAACCGATGCCGATGTTGACGGTATGCACATAAGGCTTTTAATGGTATCTTTCTTTTTGCAATTTTTCCCAGAGCTTGTGGAGCAGGAACATCTTTACATTCTGCAAACTCCGCTGTTCAGGGTGCGCAACAAAAAAGAAACACTCTATTGCTACAACGAAAATGAACGAGATGCAGCACAAACAAAGCTAGGCGCGCAAGCAGAAACAACCCGTTTCAAAGGGCTTGGCGAAATAGACCCCGAAGAATTCGGCTTGTTCATAGGCGATGATATGAGGCTGGAAAGCGTGATTATGCCGCAAGAGGCTTCTACCAATAAAATGCTTGAATACTATATGGGAAACAACACAGCCTCCCGCACCGAGCACGTTATAAATAATCTGAGAACAGAAGCTGTGGCTGATTTGTGAATTTTAGTTTTTTATGCAGCGAACACTAAAGAGAGACAATTTATTGCCATCGCTTTCAGATACATCACTAGTTTGGTAAAACATATTGAGGTAATAAGCGTTGCTTGAATTTTGCTCTGTGGAACTCCACCAGTTGCCGCTGCCTCCTGCGCTGTAAAAAACTGCATTTGAATAACCCAAGCCACCTGGCAAGGCAGAAAAACGTTTGGAGTTAGAACCATTGCCGCCTTCTTCCCAGCCAGTTTCATTTTTTAAATTTCTGCCTGCAACTTCTTTGCCACCTGAATTGTTTATTAAAATTTGCCATTCGGTGGAACTTGGCAAATGCCAACCTTCGGGGCAAGCGGTGAGTGCGGTAACCCAGTCGTACAAACGCCCATATTTTTCACAATTTTCGTCTAAATTGGCATAGCAAGCCGAATAACCAACTTTGAATTTCAAATTCTCCGCCATCCAAACCTGATTGCCAATTTTAATGGTTTTATATTCCTGCTTGCCACGGGAATCTACAAGAACACCGTGCATAAAGCCTTCTATCATAGAGTTTATACTGTCGTATTTAAAAGCAAAGATAAATCCGATAACAATAAATACAGCAATTATTGCTAAAACTTTTTTCTTGGAGTATCCCTCGTGTTCGCATCCGCAGCTAGGACAAATTACCATAAATTCCTCAGTTATAATTCTGTTTTGCAAATATAGCTATTTTTTTAGGCAAAAACAAGGGTAAAGGCAAAAAAAGTGCTTTTTATAGCGCGTACGAGATTTGAACTCGTGTTACCGGCGTGAGAGGCCAGCGTCCTAGGCCACTAGACGAACGCGCCAAAAACGGAAATAGAACGAAATAACAACAAAATCGGTAGAAATATAGAAATTTCTAAATTTCCAAAATGCCCAAAAATTACCTTGCCATAGATTACGGAGAAAGGCGAGTTGGAATAGCTTATGCCAGCGAGCTTGTGGGCATAGCATTCCCAAGGGAAACCATAGACCTAAAAGAGAAAAATTTGTGGACAGAGCTGGAAAGACTCTCAAAAGAGAGCAAAATAACCGATTTTGTCCTAGGAATGCCAATTCACCCAAACAACCACCCAGACAGCAAACAAAAAACAGTAGAAGCCTTCGCCACCGAACTGCGCAAAAAATTCCCAAAAATAGAATTGCACATACAAGACGAATCATACAGCACCCAAGAAGCAACAACAAAATTAAACCCCAAAACCCCAAAACACAAAATCGACAAAGCCGCCGCCGCCATAATCCTGCAAAGATTTTTAGAAGGAAGTTTCTAATGCCCTTTTACAGCGATGAAACAATAAGGCAACTCAAAGAAGCGACTGACATAAGCCTAGTGATAGAACAATTTATACCCTTAAAGCGGATTGCGGGCGGAAAATTTTTAGGGCTTTGCCCCTTTCACAACGACAGCAACCCCAGCATGAACGTGAATCCGCACATGGGCCGTTACAAATGCTTTGCCTGCGGAGCTGGCGGCGATGTGTTCGCGTTTGTTATGGAACACGAAAAGGTGGATTTTCGCACCGCAATTGAATTCGTGGCAAATACTGTTGGTTTTGTTTTGCCCAAATTGACGCAAACTCAAGATGAGAACATTAAAGAAAAAGATTTAATCCGCAAAATAAACGAGTTTGCAGCCTCTTGGTTCAAGGAGCAGCTTTTAAAATCCGAGTTTGCGAAAAAATATTTGGAACAAAGAGAGATAACCGAAAAAACAAGGGATTTATTCGGGCTTGGCTATGCTCCCCAAATTGGATTTTTAGAAGCTGCGGTCAATAACGGATTTAAACCCGAATCGGTTTTAAAAGCCGGTCTTGCCGCAGAAAAAGATGGCAAAGCGTTTGATAAATTCAGAGACAGGTTGATGATTCCAATTTGCAGTTTGTCGGGGGCTATAGTCGGTTTTGGCGGGCGTGATTTGGGCGGAAACAGCCCTGCCAAATATATGAACTCACCAGAAACTCTTATCTATAACAAAAGCGAAATTCTCTTTGGGTTGAACCAAAGCCGCAGGGCAATATCAAAAGAAAATTCCGTGATTTTGGTTGAAGGTTATTTTGACGTTATTTCAATGTTCCAAAGCGGCGTGGAAAATGTGGTGGCAATTTCTGGCACAGCCCTTTCCGAAACTCAAACAAAATTGCTAGCTAGGTACACAAAATCCGCATTCATAAGCCTAGACGGAGATGCTGCCGGACAAACCGCAACGGAACGCTGCATAGAAGTTTTGCTCTCGCAGAGCTTTGCCATTAAAATTGTGAATTTAACCACCGAGAGCGGAGAAAAAGCAGACCCGGATTCCTTTGTTAGGCAAGGCGGAGCAGCAGCTTTTAAAAAATTGCAAGAGAAAGCAAAAAACTGGCTCAACTATTTGGCAGACAAAAACCCGCTTTCAAGCCCCGAAGAAAAGGCAAATTTTGTTTTGAGAACAAAAAAACTCATAGCTTCAATGAACAACCCCGAACTCAAAAAGCAGTATTTGAACCTATTAAACGAAAGATTCGGCGCAGATAAAAGCCTGCCCGCTCTGCAAGCAAAAAAGCCTCTTGCAAATCAAACTAAAGAAACAAAGGAAACGGCTCCCGAAATTCCTTGGAAATCCCTGCCTAGCGATGAAATTTGGCTTGTGAGCGTGATTTTCAGAAATCCAGAGCTTCAGGCAATAGCTATTAAAATTTGCGACCCTTGCCTTTTAAGCTCGCGTTGGCTTGCCGAGCTTTTGGATTATGGATATGCCCTTTTTGAAGAAACAGGCAAAATAGATTTGAAAATCCTCTACGACAAATTGCCTGCCTCCCATATAGAACTACTGAGCCGCCTGCCCGAAAAACCCTGGACAAGCGAAAGCGCGATAATGGATTTCTCAAATGCACTTCTAAAACTCCGAATTTCACACCTAAAAGCCGAATTAAAGGAGGCGCGGAATGATTTTGATTTATATAGGGAAATACAGGGTAAAATAAAACATTGCGAAAATCTGGCAAAACGCGCCAAAAATGAGGAAAACGTTTTGGCTGAACTGGGGTAAATTCATTTTCTATATTTATTATTTATGCAAAACGATTCAAAATCTATTATAGAGCGAATATCGAATATTCTTCCAAAAAATTTGGATGATTTTGATGTTTCTCACGAAGAAGCATTCAAAGAAATTGTATTTTTAAGCAACGATGATATTTCAGTTGAGCTAGTAACCCCAGCTCGTAACCCTATAATCCCCTAATCATTTCACTCTAATGACAAGCGAAAAATTCAATGAATTTTGGGAAAACATCTTTGTTCCAGAAATCAAACTTGTGTTGTCTTACGGAAATAGACCTTGTAGTGATGAGCGGTTGCATTCTTTGAAGCAGTTTACAGAGAAAAAATACTGCGAACAAAATGTTAAAATAAAAGATTTTTTCCGAGATTTGCAAAACTTGGGAAACGTGATTAATAAACAAAATGATATTAAAATTGACAGGCATAAGGTTGCCGCTGCTTTGTACGTGGCTTTTATTGAAGCTGCAAAATCTTTGCCTTTAATAGAGTCAAAAACGAAAAATAATTTTTTTCGTGGTATTCAGGAATTTTTTGCGCATCGCGTAGCTTTTTATGCCTCGCTTTATACTTTGCAATCATTTATAAATAAAGAAAATTCTGATTTTTCAAGAAATTTTATGCTAAAAGGTTTTTCGGAGCCTTTAGAATTGATTTGTGAAAATAAAAATCGCAATTATTACGACCACACTATATGCCAATTATGGTTCGCAGACAGGTACAGAACTCTTTCTGTATTGCAACTTTCAAATATGCTCTATTTGATAGAATTGAATTTTAGAGAAAGATATAAACGTAAATAAATCGTTTTTTGTGAAATTTTCCATACCTTACACCCCAAGCCCTAACAAGTAAATTCATTTTACTATATTACTCCCATGAAAAAATTTATCATTCTTCCGCTGTTATTTCTCTCCTTAGTCTCCTGTGAGGCTACGAAACCCGCACCTCAAGGCTTAGAAGCTCTGCAAAACGAGCTTGCCGAAGTCAAAAGCGTTCTAAATTTTGTTCTAGAAAGAGGAATGGGTTCCTCTTTTGAACAAGTTAAGAAGGAAATTGAAAACGCCAACAAAATCTGGGATTTGCAATTAGACGTAGGAAGCCCCTCCATAGGCAGCCCAAATGCAAAAATAGTGATTGTTGAGTTTAGCGAATTCCAATGCCCTTATTGCGCAAGGATTACCCCTTACCTAGACTCTCTAACCAAGGCTAATCCAGACAAAATTCGCTTAGTGTATAAAAACTTCCCTCTGAGCTTCCACACCTCAGCTCCTGCTGCCGCAGCCTCTGCAATGGCAGCTCACAAACAGGGCAAATTCTGGGAATATCGCTGGGCACTTGCACCTAATTTCCAAAGCCTCAACGATTCTACCTTTATAGAAACCGCCAAAAAAGTAGGCGTGCCAAATATTGAACAATTCAAAAAGGATATGGTTTTGGATGCCGATAAGCAAGCCATAATAGACCGCGATATGAAGCTAGGCTCTGAAGTTGGAGTTCAAGGAACACCGAACTTCTATGTAAACGGCAAACGTCAAGACCGTTTCGCCCCTGGTCTTATAGAAAAGATGCTGACCGAATTGTACTGAGGCATAAATGAACTACGAAGATGCGGGAGTCTCTCTTGCACGAGCCGACAAAGCTATGGTCGGCGTTAAAAAATTTGTTCGCACAACTTTTAATGCCGGCGTTCTAGGCGATATTGGCAATTTTGGCGGCTTGTTCACCCTAAGCCATTTGAACTTAAAAGAGCCTGTGCTCGTATCTTCGGTTGACGGGGTGGGCACAAAATTAAAAGTGCATTTTGGATTAAAAAGCCACAACCTGCCAGGCCAAGATATTGTGAACCATTGCTGCAACGATATTCTCGTTCAGGGAGCCAGACCACTTTTCTTTTTAGACTATTTAGCAACCGGAAAACTGGAAAGCGGTGTTTTGGAAGCCGTGGTAGAAGGCATGGCACTTGCGTGCAGAGAAAACGACTGTGTTTTAATCGGTGGCGAAACAGCCGAAATGCCCGGTATGTATCACGAGGGCGAATACGATATTTCTGGAACAATAGTAGGCGTTGTTGAGAGAGATGAAATCATAGACGGCAAAAACATTGCGCCAGGCACAGTCGTTCTGGGGCTTCCATCCACAGGTCTCCACACAAACGGCTATTCCCTTGCCCGCAAAGCATTGCTAGAGGTGGGCGGTTATAAACTTGATTCAAAAGCAGACGGAATAGAAGGCACAATAGGCGAAGCTCTTGCTGTTCCGCACCGCAGCTATTACCACTCCTTGATAGATTTAGTTCACGCAAAAAAATTGCAGGGCTTGGTGCACATAACAGGTTCAGGTTTTCAGGGTAATATACCACGCATTTTGCCCAAAGGTGTTGCCGTTCAAATAAACCGCTCTGCTTGGAAGGTTCCAGAAATTTTCAACCTAATCCAAAAATGCGGAAATGTTGAGCGAGACGAGATGTACAGCACATTCAATATGGGAATAGGAATGCTGGTATTTGCAACCCCAAACGATGTTGCAGAAATTCGTAAATTTTTGGAAGGCAAAGGCGAGGCAGTTATTGAGTGCGGCAAGGTTATTGAAGGGAATAACAATGTCGTGTTCAGTTGAGAACTAAATTCATCACAACTGCGCATTCGCCATCTGCATAATATTTTTTTCTCTCTGCAATTTTCTCATATCCAAATTTTTTGTAAAGAGATATAGCAGCAATATTGTTTTCCCTCACTTCCAAAAAGAATTTTTTAATGCCTTGTTTTGCAAATTCCTCGTGGCTATGTTCCATCAAAGTTTTTGCATAACCCTTGCCTCGCTCGGCAACATTCACGGCAATGGACAAAAGCTCGCACTCATCGCTTGCAACCTGCCATATTGCAAAAGCACTCCGCTCCAAAGCCCAAGAAGCAGAACTTGGCTTCCACAGCGGCAGTCCCGCCTCGCTTTGAATGGCTTTAATCCATTCAAAATCCTGTTCAAGGGCAGGGAGAATAATCATAGGGTTAAGTTAGATTTTTTATATATTATACACTATGTCTCTAACCTTTATTGAAACTTCTGTTTTTACGAAGCGGATAAAAGAATTTATGAGCGATGACAATTACAGATGCTTGCAAGCAGCTTTAATAAATGACCCTGAATTAGGTGATTTAATTAAAGGAAGCGGAGGTTTGAGAAAAGTTAGATGGGGTAACGAACAAAAAGGCAAAAGTGGTGGAGTAAGAGTAATCTACTATTTGAAGCTTGTTGATGGAAAAATATTTATGCTTTATGTTTATGCAAAAAATGACCAAGAAGAATTAACGAAAGAACAATTGAAAATTTTGGCGAAATTAAGAGGTGCAAAATGAAACAGGAACATTTTAACGAGCTTGTTGAAAGCGTTAAGGAAATGGATGCTATTTGCAAAGGACAAAAGAAAGCATCCAGAGAATTCGTGTATGAGGAACACGAAATAAGGAATATAAGAGACCGCTATGGTCTAACTCAAAGTCAATTTGCGCAAATGATGGGTATTAGTACCAGCACTTTGCAAAATTGGGAAGTTGGTCGTAGTAAGCCTTATGGTGCAGCAAAAGTTCTTTTGCGTGTAATGGACAGTTATCCCAAAGCAGTTTCTTTTTTGGCAAAAGAGAGTTAAATATGAAAATATTACCATTTCTTGCGTTTCTAGCCATTGCTGCTTATGGGCAGCAGCAGAGGGTGGCTATAATCAACACCTTGGATGACGGCGAGCCGCCTATCAAAATTCTTGAGTTGATTTATTTGACGGACAAGTTGCGCGAGACGGCGGTTGATATTTTGCCTAAGTCGCAATATGGCGTGATGACTACGGAGAGCATAGTTGCTTTTCTGGGTTCGCAGGAAAGGCTAGTAAAAGTGTGCAATGAATCAAGCTGCCTAGCGGAGCTTGGAAGGATGGTGAGTGCGGATTATGTGGCGCAAGCGAGGATAGGGAGATTTGGCAAGGATTTAACCATTAGGACAGAACTTTACGATGTCAAAAGCGGGAATTTGATAGGTTCATTTGCGGGTTATTCCAAAGATATTTACGGTTTGTTAGCTCTAATAGAAGAGAAAGCACCTAATTTGTTTAAACAAATGCCTACCGAATATAGCAGCCCAACTGCTGCTCCCCCTGCTGTAGCATTTGCCGCCCCGCAACAGGACATTGCCCCCCCCCCCCCCCCCCCCCCCCCCCCCCCCCCTACCACGACAACATAGAGGACAAGCCTTATGAGCCTCCGAGCGAATCACTTGCCTACATAGCTACCGCGAATAAAAAACTATTAGAACCGAAGATTCCGTTGTCGCTTGGTCTCAGGGCAGGTATCAACATTTCGGGTGATTATTACGACGATTATGCTATCGGAATGCAGCTTGGTCTTGTGTTTGACATTGCGATGAGTGACTGGTTTCACGTTCAGCCAGGTTTAATGTATGGTCGGAAAGGAATAGAAAATGATCTTCTTCATTACCTTGGGTCTCCCTTGTTAATATCGTTCAAATTTTCTGCTTTCAGCATCAACGCAGGTCCGTATATTGACTTATCTCTTTCCGATAGTAAATTTTTTGAATGTGGATTGAATGTAGGTATGGGTTTCGATATAGGGGTGTTTTACATAGGCACGTTTTATGAGTATGACAAGTCAGTACCCCGCACATTTGGCTTGAATGTGGGGGTGAATTTGTGAGAATAGCCTCACTGCGAGGCTCGCAAATTTAATTTTTTCTATATTCTAAAAGAGAGGTATAAAATGGCAACAGAAATTTTAACAGCAAATGAAATTGAAATAAAGCAAGCTATGAAAGTTCTGAAGCTTGATAACTGGGTAAATGACCTGCTAGACGAGATAGAACTTGATAGAGAACTTAAAATCAGCTTGGAGCAAGCTGATAGAGGTGAGTTGATTTCAGCAGATGAATTGAGAAAAGAAATAAAAGAAAAATTCGCAAACGGATATTTTTCAAAAGAAAATGCAAGAAAGCGAATAATGGAAAAATACGCAAATGGAAAATGATGGATTAGCAAAAAAACCTGCCTTTCTTACTACTAGATGTAAAGAACTATTATATGAAATTTTAACCTATATTGCCGCTGATTCACCAAGACAAGCGGAAATTATGGAAGAACAATTTTCAGAAATTCGTAAAATAATAGAATCTATGCCTAAAATAGGCACAAAATATAAGAAAGGAATGAGAAAAACTGGTTTAGGCAAATTCCGCAAATACAATATTTATTACAGAGAAAAAGAAAATTCAATCGAAATTTTAGGTATTTGGCATACAAGTAGAGGCAAAGAGTTTGAGGAAGAATGAGAGCCTCGCTTTAACAGCGTTTACTATATTTCACACATAAATTTACACATAGGAGTATAGTTATGGCTCAAAAGGAATATTCTGTAGGCTATGCGTTGTTTATAGCCTGTGCAGCCGCCATAGGTGGCTTTTTGTTCGGTTTTGATACTTCCGTGATAAACGGAACCCTAGATGCTCTGAGGTTCAAACTCGGCGCAAACGATGCACAGCTTGGGCTTGCGGCCTCCATAGCGGTTTTGGGCGCGGCGTGTGGAGCTTTCTTTGCAGGTGCCTTGGCAGACAAGTTTGGACGCCGTAGGGTTATGATAACATCTAGCGTTCTCTTTTTAATCAGCGCTATTGGTTCTGGCAATCCCTACTTTTTCACAACAGCGGGAACTGCGGCAAATATGATAGAATTTATCGTTTGGCGTGTGATTGGCGGAGTTGGCGTTGGCGCGGCGAGCATTATTGTTCCGGCTTATATCGCAGAAATTTCCCCCGCGCCTCTGCGCGGCAGGCTTGCTACTATGCAGCAATTCGCTATAGTGATAGGAATTTTTGCGGCACTGCTTTCTAACTATTTCCTCGGCGAAATTGCAGGCGGCGGCGCGGTGGTTATGGACGAGGTAACTCGTCTGGCCAGTGATGTCACAAAAATCGGCGGTTTTGAAACTTGGCAATGGATGTTTTGGATAGAGTGCATCCCTGCGATTCTTTACGGTTTGTTAGTTCTGTTTATTCCCGAAAGCCCCCGTTATTTGGTGGCTCGCAAGCAACCGCAAAAAGCTGGCGAAATTTTGGGCAAAATTCTCTCGCCTAGCGTTGTAGCTCAAAAAATAGAAGACATTAAAAAGAGTTTGCATTCCGAAGTGGCTCCAAAGTTCAGCGATTTGTTGGAAAAAGTCGCTGGCAAAACCCGCTTGGCTCCTATTGTCTGGGTTGGAATAGGTGTTGCGGCATTGCAGCAATTTGTTGGCATAAATGTAATTTTCTACTACGGAAATGTTCTATGGGAATCGGTTGGATTTACGCAGCAAGACGCAATGAAAACAAGCGTTTTATCTTCTGTTGTTAATATAGCCAGCACCGTTATAGCCATAGCTTTGGTGGATAGGCTCGGCAGAAAACCCTTGCTTTTGGCGGGTTCTATTGGAATGTTCGTAACTCTCGGCATTATGGCTGCTATATTCGGCACAGCAGGTTTGGATTCCAACGGCAATCCAGAAATTAGCGGTGCTGTTGCTTATATCGCGGTTATATCTGCAAATTTCTATGTGGTATTTTTCGCATTCTCTTGGGGGCCTGTGTGCTGGGTTTTGCTCGGCGAAATGTTCAACAACCGAATTCGTGGCGCAGCTCTTGCCCTTGGCGGATTGTCGCAATGGATTTCCAACTTTGCAATATCAAGCTCATTCCCAATTTTGCTGGCAAAAATAGGCCTCGGTGGTGCTTATGGCATTTACAGCTTCTTTGCTTTTGTGAGCATATTCTTTGTTCTGAAAAAGGTTCAAGAAACCAAGGGAAAGGAATTGGAGGATATGTAATGCCACTTTTAATCTTGTTATTTCTCGCCATTGCTGCCTACGGGCAACAGCAGAGAGTGGCTGTAATCAACACTTTGGATGACTACGATTCCATAAGCGTTTCCGCATTGGTTTACTTAACCGACAAGCTACGCGAAACGGCGGTTGATATTTTGCCTAAGTCGCGTTATGGCGTGATGACTACGGAGAGCATAGTGGCTTTTCTTGGTTCGGAGGAAAGAGCCGTAAAAGTATGCAAGGCGGCAAGTTGCCTAGCGGAACTTGGAAGGATGGTGAGTGCGGATTATGTGGCGCAGGCGAGGATAGGGAGATTTGGCAAGGATTTAACAATTAAGACAGAGCTTTACGATGTCAGAAGCGGGAATTTGATTGGTTCATTTGCGGGTTATTCCAAAGATATTTACGGCTTGTTAGCCATTATAGAAGAGAAAGCACCTAATTTGTTCAAACAAATGCCTACCGAATCTAGCAGCCCAACTGCCGCCCCCCCCCCCCCCCCCCCCCCCCCCCCC
>Ga0268262_10002779_pt1 | contig 19821 bp, 18 predicted proteins | sample TergutNc150P3_FD_190354 | JGI IMG/M metagenome (GOLD analysis project Ga0268262, IMG submission 190354) | Nasutitermes corniger P3 segment gut microbial community from laboratory colony in Florida, USA - Nc150 P3 (SPAdes) (version 2) | ecosystem: Host-associated > Arthropoda: Insects >... | reverse complement strand
GGGTTTACAAAAAATTTGTTTTTTTTATGTTTTTGGTACTTGCATCTTTTTGTGCCCTATGATATAATGACCCGAAAGCCCAGAGGTCACAAAAAGTCTGGGAAAACAAATCATTGGAGGAAAGAGTATGAAAAAATTTCTTTTCATTGCGGGGGCGGCCCTTATTCTGTTTAGCGGCTGTCCAAAGAGAGATGGTGGTTCGACAGCGGTAGCTGGTGGTAAATTGGTTGTCTGGTCATTTACGGACGAATTGGCCAACATGACCAACAATCCGAGTTGGGGTTTCAAGGCGACCCACCCTGGGATTGATGTTGAATATTCCCAGACACCGTCGGATCAGTTCCAGGCTAAGATAGACCCGGTTCTGGCAAGCGGACAGGGAGCTCCGGACATTATCGCGCTGGAATCCGCGTTTGTTCGTAAATACGTTGAATCCGGTCTTCTTCTGGATGTCACCGACATTTATGAATCCAAAAAATCCAGTCTTCTTGCCTATCCGGCGGAAATTGGATCCTATAATGGCAAAGTTTATGGGTTGTCATGGCAAGCCTGCCCCGGCGCTCTGTTCTATCGCCGCAGTCTTGCGAAGAAATACCTGGGAACTGATGATCCCAAGACCGTACAGACCTATTTTGCCAACTTCAACAAATTCCTTGAGACCGCGAAACTGCTCAAAGATAAATCCAGCGGCTCCTGCGTGGTCGTTTCCTCTCTGGGCGATCTGCGGAACTCCTTCCTGTCTGCCAGAAAAGATTCTTGGCTCGTGAACGGTAAAGTGGTCATTGATCCGGCCATGGAACAGTACATGGACATTTGCAAGACTCTGCATGACAACAAATGGGAAGGCCGTGTTGGTCAGTGGTCAGAAGGCTGGTTTGCCGGTATGAAAGGCGAACTGAAAGACGAAGCCGGAAAACCGGTAGAAGTATTCTCCTACTTCCTCCCCACCTGGGGTCTTCACTATGTACTCAAGACCAATTCCCCCCAGACCTCAGGCGACTGGGCTATGGTTCAGGGTCCCTCTGCTTATCGTTGGGGCGGCACCTGGGTCGGCGCTTATAAAGGCACCAAGAACCCCGCGGCGGCCAAAGAATTTATCCGCTACGTAGCCACCGATGAAGCCTTCCTTGAAGCGTGGGCGAAAGAAACCGGCGACATGGTTAATAACCTCAATGTAGTCAACAAGATTAAAGACACCTATAGTGAGCCCTTCCTTGGCGGACAGAATCACTATGCCGAATTTGCCGAAATGGCGAAAGCTGTAAATGGCAGACTTCTTCAGGGAAGCGACGAAGCCATTGAAGCGATGTTTGACGAAGCGACAACTGCTTTTGTAAACGGAGAAAAAACCAAAGCCAAAGCTCTGGCGGATTTCAGGGCGCAGGCGGAAGCTCAGTTTGCGCGCTAGTTAGCGGAGTAGTTTAGAGACTAATCTCAACAAGGGCGCGGGTTTTTTATCCGCGCCCTTTTTTCAGGAGGATCGATGCGTACAAAAAAAGGATCTGAAAGTAAACCTAAGGCATCTCAGGTTGAAAAGAAGGTCAAAGAACCCAAAAGTAAGCCTCAAGTTGAAAAAAAGGTCAAACAACCCAAAAGTAAGCCTCAAGTTGAAAAAAAGGTCAAAGAACCTAAAAGTAAGCCTCAAGTTGAAAAAAAGGTCAAAGAACCTAAAAGTGAACCTCAAGTTGAAAAAAATATCATAGAATCAGAAAATAAACCGCAAGTTGAACTTCAAGTTGAACCTCAACAAGTTGAAATACAGGCCGTTGGTCATAAGACCAGTGTCGCCCCTGGACATGGAAATAAGCCGTTAATTAAGAAGAAAATCGTTGGTCATGAGACCAGAACAAACCGATGGGGGTATTTTTTTGTCGCGCCTTTCGTAGTTGTGTTCTTCATATTTAACCTGTGGCCGACATTGTACACGTTTATTCTGAGTTTTACCGATCTGCAGGGTTTGCGTTCCGGTCTTGATTTTAAATTTGTCGGTTTTGCCAATTTTATCAAACTGGTTAAGGATGTGTATTTCTGGGGAGCCCTGGGAAATACCTTTATTATATGGGGTTTTAATTTTATTCCCCAGTTGGGGCTTGCCCTGATACTCGCTATCTGGTTGTCCGATACCCGGCTTAATCTGGCCGGCAAGGGACTGTTCCGGGCGGTTGTTTATATGCCCAACCTGCTGACCGCCGCGTCGGTCGCCTTGCTCTTCCGCAGTATTTTCGGATTTGGCGCGCATGTCACCGCCCCGGCGAATCAGTTTTTGTATTCATTGGGTATTCAAGCGACAAAAATTGATGCCATTACCGGAGAAACGGTAAGAGAAGCCATTAACTTTTTCCGCAGCGTAGCGTTCTCGCGGGGCTTGGTAGCTTTTATCCAGTGGTGGATGTGGTATGGTTATACCTTGATCATATTGATGGCGGGTATTACCACTATTTCCCCGTCGCTGTATGAATCCGCGGTCATTGACGGCGCCAATAGCCGCCAAACCACCTGGTACATAACCCTGCCCCTGCTCCGCCCCATCATGCTTTACATTCTGATTACTTCGGCGATTGGCGGTATGCAGATGTTTGACATTCCCTTCCTGCTTACCGATATGCAGGGCGGTCCTGACTTCAAGATTCGGACTACAACGCTGTACCAGTACAATAGAGCTTTGGGGAGGGGCGCTACTGACTATGCCTATGGCGCCGCTGTTTCCATTGGTATATTCCTGGTTACCATTGTCCTGGCTCTTTTAATATTCTTCTTCCTGCAGGATCGCAGTGAACTTAAAAATAAAAAACAGAAAGGAGGCAAGTGATGGCATCAACCGGCGACAGTTTTTTTGGCAGACATTATTTTATTCACATTTCCATGATTTTGCTTGGTTTGGTCGCGATAGTACCGATTTATTTATTGCTGCTCAATGCTACCCGCACTACTGAACAGATCAATTCGGGGATTGCTGTCCTTCCCGGCAAAGACGCGTTTGCCGGAAGTACCAGCACGGTAATCGCTAACTGGGATTCCCCCGATCGAAGCGGTACTGTCAGGTATTTTGACTTGAATAAGCCTAAAACATTAAAAGAGGAAGTAAATAAAAAAACCGGAGCTCTTGAAAAAATTGTAATTAAGAGTTTTACGGAAAGCACCCAACCGCGTCTTGTTATTTTTGACGATAATGATGAACGTCTCGCGGCTTTTAATCTTACCAATGACACTGTTATCTTTGTTAATGATGGGCAAAGGATAAATAAAGGCGATACTCTTGCCAGGCTCATTTCCATGTCAAACGTTCGTTTTAACTGGGGAGTCTTAACGGGACGCGGTTTTCAAATCTGGCAAGGATTTGGAAACAGCGCTTTTGTTTCCATCTGCACTACGTTATTATGCGTTTACTTTTCGGCGATGACCGCTTATGGACTGCATGTCTACCGGTTTAAGGGAAGAACCGTGCTGTGGACGGTAATCCTTGTCATAATAATGCTGCCCGCTACGCTTTCCATTATTGGTTTTGTTCAGTTTATAGGTATGCTCAAACTCCGTGACAGTTATGTACCCCTCATTATTCCGAGTATCGCGTCCGCGGGTACGGTATTGTTTCTCCGGCAGTTCATGATGTCCGCTATTTCCACTGAGCTTATTGACTCGGCGCGGATTGAGGGAGCCAATGAGTACCGGATATTCAATGTTATTATTCTTCCGATTATACTTCCCGCGCTCGCGGCTCAGTCGATTTTTGTTTTTGTCGGTTCATGGAATAACTTCATTACGCCGTCCGTACTGATTTCTACCCAGAGCAAATATACTTTGCCCCTGCTGGTTCGGGATCTGGCCGGCAATATTTACCGCGCTGAAGTTGGCGCGATTTATCTGGGTGTTTCCATTTCACTGATACCGATTATATTGTTTTACGCTTTCATGTCGCGGTTTATCATTTCCGGTATTACCATGGGCAGTTTGAAAGAATAGTTATTTATACCGCAGCCTCCTGTTGGCTGCGGTTTTTTTAGGGATCTTATGCCGCGTATAGCTGAAGTTGCCAGAAAGACAAAAGAAACAGATATAAAAATAAAACTGAACCTTGACGGAAAAGGTTCGGCAAACCTCGTTTACCCTGTCGGCTTTATGGCTCACATGCTCAATACTTTCGCCCGCCACGGTTTGTTTGATCTGGAAATTACGGCATCAGGCGATCTTGAAGTTGATCAGCACCATCTGACAGAGGATACCGGCATTGTTTTGGGCCAGTGCTTCGCGCAAGCGTTAGGCGACAAACGCGGTATTACTCGCGGCGGAAGCTGCCTTTTCCCGATGGATGAAACGCTTGCCCGCGCCGCGGTTGATATTTCAGGCCGGCCCTTCCTGTATTTTGACGGACAACTTTCCGGTTCTCCGTTAATTTCAACGGAAGGCGGGAAGGAATATAAGTTTCAAACTGATGTTATCGAAGATTTTTGGCAGGGTTTTACCGGCGCTGCCGGCTGTAATCTTCATCTGGAAATTATCCGGGGCAGAAGCGATCATCACAAAATAGAAGCTTTATTCAAAGCGGCGGCCCGCGCTCTTCGCGCCGCCTGCGGGATTGACGAATGCGCTCAGGATTTAATCCCCTCAACCAAAGGTTCTTTGCCGGGGTTTGACACGCCGGGAGTGCTTGTTTGATAGGCGTAATTGACTACGGCGCGGGAAACCTCGGCTCGGTGATGAACGCCTTAAAGCGGCTTTCTGTTCCGGCGCGTTTTGCCGCCGGGCCGGAAGAACTTTCCGTTTCATCTTCACCTTTTGACAAAATCATTTTTCCCGGTGACGGACACTTCGCGACGGCAATGGCGTCGATAAACAAATCAGGTTACGCGCAGGCGATAAAAGAATGGCTGAAGGCGGACAAGCCCTTTTTGGGAATTTGTATCGGCTTGCAGTTGCTGTTTGAAAATTCAGAAGAGGCTCCGCCTGTTGACGGCAGGGAAGCGCGCGGGCTTTCCGTAATTCCCGGAACAGTGCGCCGTTTTCCCGGCCGCAAAATTCCCCAGATTGGCTGGAATCAAACTACCGCGCAGCCCCATTCAATCATGTTTAAGGGTATCCCTGCCGATAGTTTTTTTTATTATATACATTCATACTACGCTGACCCGGCGAATGATTCCGTGTGCGCCGCCGAGGCGGAATATTATTTGCGCTACTGCAGCGCCGTAGAACAAGGCGCGCTGGCGGCAGTGCAATTCCACCCGGAAAAATCCGGCGCGGCGGGAATTGCCCTTCTGCAAAATTGGGTGGAGGGATAGAAAATGCAGGCAAAACGAATCATCCCCTGTCTTGATGTTGACGACGGAAGGGTAGTGAAGGGCGTTAAATTCAAAGGCATTCAGGATGCCGGAGACCCCAGAGAACTTGCCCGCCGCTACAACGACGACGGCGCGGACGAACTGACTTTTCTTGACATCGGCGCTTCCTACAAAAGCCGCGCTACATTGCTGGACGTGGTGCGTAAAGTAGCCGCCGAAGTTTTTATCCCCTTATGCGTGGGCGGCGGCATACGCGTTATTGACGATATGCGCGACGCGATGAACGCCGGCGCTGACAAGGTTTCAGTCTGTACTTCCGCCCTGAGCCGCCCCGAACTGTTACGCGAAATGGCAAACGCCTACGGCAGCCAATGTGTTGTGCTGTCGATAGACGCGAAGCGCGTTGAAGGCGAAGCGGACTTGCGCTGGCACGCCTATTCCCACGGCGGCAGAACCGACACGGGCATTGACGCTATCGAATGGGCAATCCGCGCCGTAGAACTGGGCGCGGGCGAAATCCTTCTCAATTCAATTGACGCGGACGGCACAGGCGGCGGTTACGATTTGGAACTGACCCGCCGAATACTGAACGCGGTTCCCGTTCCGGTAATCGCGTCCGGCGGCGCGGGTACGCTCGATCAAATAGCGGAAGTTTTACTCAGCACCGCGTCAACGGAAGCGCCGCAAAACATTACACCTTACGAAGCGCCCGGCGCGGACGCGGCGCTGATAGCGTCTCTTTTGCACTTTGGGAAGACCACGATTCAAGAAATTAAAAAAAACGCGCAGGCGAAGGGTGTGTGTGTTAGGTAGATGTACGTTATAATTGGGTGATAGTTTCTATAGGGAGACCGGTGGCGGCTTGTATCTGCTCTGCCAAAAAGCCCATCGTTTTCATCTTTTGGGCAATTTCAGAACGGACTTCGTTACGGCCTTCACGCCGAGCCTCTCTTCGAGCCTCTGTCATGTCGCATTGCCAGTCAAGTTCGCCTTTTAGCAGACTACTCTCGCGCATATAATCCAACTCGCTTTGGGTAAAGGTTCCTAAAGTTTTTACCGCCATCGCTATTCCTTCCTCTTGATTGATTATTTCTGTTATTTTACCCCTTTTTTCCTCATCTGTCAAATATTGTAAAAATACCGCCCATAGTTCAGCATGGGTCATTTCTTCAACCGGTTTATCAACAATAGGCTTTGTCTTTATCAGTTCTACGGTAATAATGCGGGTCTTTCCGCCAAGCGATACATGAGTGTTGGGATCATAATACAGAAAATCGTGCGTTAAGTTTTCATCGGGGAAAAGTGTTCTTTTTGCCAGAATGGCGATTTGATAGGTTTCCTTCAAATCATCAAAATCTTTATCTTTCCCGTGAATGTCCTGACTTGCAAACAGCCTTGCGGTGTGGTATTCAAGACGCACCTGTTCGCAGGTCTTTGGGTTGAAGGACATTTCAACGTTAACAAGCTCATCTTTCTCGGTTTTGCAGGCTACGTCGAAACGCAGATGCCGCTGTCTCGAATCGTCAGCGGACGGCTCATTGGCGGTGATCGCCTCTACCGTGACAGTACGCCCTATCAGCGCCGAAATCAGGCCTGACAACGCCCCCCTCGAATTTGCTGTTTCTTTGGTGAATACCGCTTTGAACACCGGATCAAAGCGGATGTCCGGAATAGCCCGATCCCCGAACGGGAAAAGACCCCACCCGTAATGAGCAGGAATTTGAGTTTCTGTTTTCATCATTTAAGTCTCCTTACACTATATAGGGCGCAAAGTGCGAAAAAGCTTTATTCAGAACGGAAAAAAGTTGATTTTTTTGTATGGGTGACAAAAAAGTGACAGTCACCCGCTTGACGTATCTTTTGAAATGGGGTAGTATTTTAGGTGAAGGGCAAATTATGGGCTGTCGAATACAGCCTGATGGCGTGGATTGTAAGTGAAGGGATAAAGTCGTGAATGGTGAAGTTTTTGTAAACAGTAGCATACCTCGCTTTGACCGCGGCATGGACGGCGAGCTAAAGCTCGCCTCCTTTTACTCGTCGTGGAAGCCTTGTCCGATGCCGGGGCGATTGGGATTTTTTCATCCACAGTCCTTAACGGACTGCGTTTATATGCCCCCCCCCCCCCCCCCCCCCCCCCGACAAATAATTGCACGGCGTTAAGCCGTGTAGATGAAAAAAATCAACACGTCGTAGCACCAATAAACGCTCTCAAGACCAAAAAGGTAAGGGTTGCTTTAGCAACCCGTCAGTGCGCCACCATCAACAACGACAGCCTCCATTTCTCAAAATCAGCCGGGAATCTTCGTATGAAGATTTACCGGCTTTTTTATATGCTCAAGAACAAATAAAAAGGAGATGTTTTTATGAAGAACACAGTTAAGCAGTTATGGAGCATCGCCATTGCGGCGGCGATTGCTTTCTCGGCATGCGGTGACGGCGGCAGTAACGGCCCATCGGATTCTGTTCCTGCCGGCATGGTGAAGATACCCGCCGGAACTTTTATGATGGGCAGTCCCAGTACTGAACCGAATCGAGGAGATAATGAAACGCAGCATTCGGTAAGGCTGACAAAAAGTTTTTACATGGGTAAATATCAGGTTACGCAGAAACAATGGGTTGCAGTAATGGGCTCTGGTGAGGATCGGACTAAAGATGCTTTTGGGAAAGGGAATAATTATCCGGTTTACTATGTTAGTTGGTATGACGCTATAGTATTTTGCAACAAATTAAGCATAAAAGAGGGATTAAATCCTGTATACAGTATTGGCGGCAAAACCAATCCTGCGGATTGGGGAGAAATACCTACCAGCAACAATGAGATATGGAATACGGCAGTAATGGACAAGAGTAAAAACGGTTATCGTTTACCGACCGAAGCGGAATGGGAATACGCCTGCCGGGGGAGTTATACGAACAAGGCGACCGAAACAAATACCAAATCGTTTGGGATAGGGGACGGAACCAAAATGATCAGCGGAATGGCGAATTTTAGGGTTACCTATCCGTATGATTTGAATCATGATCCTCAGGGGCATTATGAAAATACAGAAGCAACCGGGAATGTAGACAAGACGACAATGGTAGGAAGTTATGCCGCCAATAATTATGGCCTGTATGACATGCATGGGAACGTGTTTGAATGGTGCTGGGATTGGTATGACTCTTATTCGAGTAGTCCTGCGAATGATCCCACCGGAGCGGTGACTGGCTCTCTCCGGGTGGAACGCGGCGGGTTTTGGTTCAACATCGGCCAGTTCCTGCGTTCTGCGCATCGGGACTACGGCAATCCGTCGAGTCGGAACGAGGGCCTTGGCTTCCGGCTGGTGCGTTCCTGAGTTCTGCAGGTCGAAGGGCGTGAAGCGCAGCGCCGCCGCCCGCCAAAGGCGGACAACTTAGACAACCGCAGAACCATCGTTCTCCCGCAAACAGGCATTGCCTCTTTGCAAATTTGAGCAACGCTTTCCTGCCGGTACAACGGAGCAAAACCCCGAGGAAAGCCGGAAAGCGTTTTTTAGGAATGAACGTAAAAGGTTTCGCCAGACAGTGTCTGGCAAATTGACATAGTTTCACGTTTCCCCTATTGACTTTTCCTTTTACAATGGATATATTTAGTATATCCCGATGAATTGGAGAGTATTTAATGCAAACGACAGTTGTTAAATGGGGCAACAGCCACGGAATAAGAATACCTAAAGCGTTTCTTCAAAATATTCGAATCAAAGAGAATGATCCCGTTGATGTAATACTGGAAAAAGAAAAAATTATTATTACCAAAAAGAATGTAAAGGAACATAAAACAACCAGAGAACGGCTCATGGAATTTTATGGAGCGGATTTTGATAAAAAACGTAAACCTCAAAAGGAAATTGACTGGGGCAAACCCGCCGGTAAAGAAATATGGTAAAACAAGGCGATATTATTTGGCTGAATTTTGATCCGCAAACCGGTCATGAACAAAAGGGCAGGCGGCCCGCTCTGGTGATAAGCAATGAAACTTTTAACCGTTTTTCAAGTTTGACTGTTGTATGTCCCATAACAAATACAAATAAGAAACATCCTTTTCATGTAAAATTGGATAAAAGAACAAAAACAACGGGCGTTATTTTGTCTGACCAGGCAAGAACATTGGATATTAAAGCGCGTAATTATGAATTTATCGAAAAAATTCCAGACGACATTTTATTTGAGGTTATAGACGTTATTAGTGGTTTTATTGAGCCGGAAAATAAAGAATAAAAAATACGTTATAGCGCATACATGAGGTTGTTGCCAATATCACGTTCCTTTTGTACTATACTTCTATGGTCATTTCTTCAATCGACATACAAAACGGCAAAGTCGTCCAGTTAAAACAGGGCGAGGAATTGGTGCTGCAGAGGGAGAATTCTCTGGAACTGGCGGCGGAATTTGACCGTTACGGCGAAGTCGCGGTTATTGACCTGGACGCCGCTATGGGGAAGGGAAGCAACCTTGAAATGATAAAGCCGCTTTTGCGGAAAGCCGAGTGCCGGGTAGGCGGCGGCATCAGAACGCCGCAGCAGGCGCGGGAATTGGTCAGTCTGGGGGCGCGCAAGATAATTGTCGGTTCCGGCGCTTTTCGCGACGCGGCGAAAAAAGGGGCGGGTGTCGCGGGCGGAGAGTTCGCGGTAAATATCCCCTTTCTTGAAGCTATGTCGAAGAAAATCGGGCGGGAGCGGCTGATTGTCGCGGTTGATGCGCGCGCCGGGGAAATTGTCGTGGACGGCTGGAAAACGCCTACGGGGCTTGATCTGGTGGAAGCGGCAAAAGCGGTTGAGCCTTTTGCCGGGGAACTGCTGTTTACCTGCGTTGAGCGTGAAGGCACCATGACCGGCATTGACCTTGCCCCTGCGCGTAAACTGCGCGAGGCTGTTTCATGCCAGATTACCGTTGCCGGCGGCGTTTCCACGTTAGGCGAAGTTGAGGAAATCGCCGCCCTCGGCTGTGATGTGCAGCTTGGCATGGCGTTGTATACCGGAAAAATAAATCTCGCGGACGCTTTTAATGTTTCGCTTAACTGGAAAAAAGACCAAAATTCACTTCTTCCCGTAATCGTTCAATCAACGGACGGGCAGGTAATGATGACGGGTTTTACCGATAAAGAAGCGTTAGCCGAAACTTTTAAACGCGGGAATGTCTGCTTCCACAGCCGTACCCGGAATAAACTCTGGATGAAGGGAGAAAATTCCGGCAATGTGTTGAAACTTATCCGGCTGCGGACTGACTGTGACCGTGACGCGCTGCTTGCCGTTGCGGAACCCGCTGGCCCGGTCTGCCACACCGGCGCGTGGTCGTGTTTCGCGACTAACCGGGATTATACACTGCGATTTTTGCAGAATATTATTCAGGAGCGTTTTCGCAACCCCGCGCCCGGTTCGTATACCGCCACTCTTGACGATGATCTGGCGCGTGAAAAAGTCATGGAAGAGGCGCAAGAGTTATGTGAAGCAAAAACCCGCGATGAAATTATTTGGGAAGCGGCTGACCTTCTTTATTTTTCTACCGTACTTATGACCAGAGCCGGAGTCACCATTCAGGAAATTCTTGACGAGCTTGACCGGAGGCATAAAAAATAATGGGCGAATTTTGGAACAGCCGTATCAAAAAACTTTCTCCGTATACTCCCGGCGAACAGCCGAAAGACCGGCGGATAATTAAACTTAACACCAACGAAAACCCTTATCCGCCTTCTCCCAAAGTTATTGAGGCGATTAAAAACGCCGCCGGGGAACGTCTGCGCCTGTATCCCGATCCTGAGTGCGCGGCATTCCGTGAAGCCGCCGCCGCCCGTTACGGCGTAAAGCCGCAGGAAGTTTTTGCCGGTAACGGTTCTGACGAAATTTTAGCCTTCGCTTTTGGGGCTTTTTTTGAAAGCGGCGAGAAAGCGGCGCGGATACTTTTTCCTGACATCACCTACAGTTTTTATCCTGTCTACGCCAATCTGTGGGAAATCCCGTACTGTACCATCGCGCTGGCGGAAGATTTTTCAATTAACATAAACGATTATAAAATTCCCTCAGGCGGCGTAATATTTCCCAACCCCAACGCGCCAACCGCGGTTGGGCTTGCGTTAGACGATATTTTGTCCCTTGCGGAATACCTTGAAAAACAGGGGAAGGTTCTTATTGTCGATGAAGCCTATATCGCGTTTTCCGGCGCGAGTGGCGCGCAATCGGCGGTTCGCTCCATTAATAGCCATCCCAATCTGCTGACGGTGCATACGCTTTCAAAATCGGCGTCTTTGGCGGGTTTGCGCTTTGGTTTCGCCATCGGTAATGAAAAACTGATCGAAGGTCTGTGCAGGATACGCGATTCGTTTAATTCCTACACCCTCGATCTTCTTGCCCTCGCGGGAGCCGCGGCGGCAGTATCCGACGCGGCGTATTACGATGAAATTAACCGCCGCGTGATCGCTACACGGGAACGGACAGCGCAGTCTTTACGCGATCTTGGGTTTATCGTTTTGCCATCGTCGGCTAATTTCCTTTTTGTAAAACCTCCCCATAAAAGCGGCGCGGAATTGTTCGCCGCGCTGCGTGATCGGAGTATTTTAGTACGGCATTTCAATAAAGACAGAATTGCCGATTTTCTGCGGGTCAGTATCGGGACAGACTCGGACATGGATAAGGTTCTTGAAGCGTGCCGGGAAATATTGAAAGGTGTAAAATGAAAATAATTGAAAGCGCTCAATTTGATTCCTGTTGGAAAAACGAGACAAAACGCTCTGAGGATACCAAGACCGAGAAAGTGGTCAAAAAAATAATCGCGGAAGTACGCGCGAAGGGAGACGCCGCTGTCAAAAAATTCGCGTCCCAATTCGATAAATCTTCCCCGCAACAGCTTGAGGTTCCCCTCTCCGAAGCCCAACGCGCCCTTGAACAGTTGCGCGCGAATGACGCCGCTCTTGTAGACGCGCTTGAGCTTGCGGCAAAACACATAAAACGCTTCGCGGAAAAACAGAAGGAACAATTTACCCATTTTGAATTTGAAATGGAACCGGGGCTGGTTACCGGTCAGCGGGTAATTCCTGTTCAACGGGCGGCAATTTACGTTCCCGGCGGGCGTTTCCCCCTGTTTTCATCGGTTCTTATGTGCGTGATCCCCGCTTTGTGCGCCGGTGTGGAGGAAGTGATATTCTCATCTCCGCCAACGGAAGACGGCCTGCCCGACCGGAAAATACTCGCCGCCGCCATGATAGCCGCGAAAATCGCGAATAACAACAATATTCGCATTTTCGCCATTGGCGGCGCTCAGGCAATCGCCGCCCTTGCGCTGGGTACGGAATCAGTTCCCCGTGTTGACGTTATCGCCGGACCCGGCAATAAATTTGTCGCCGCCGCCAAGCGGCTCCTGTTCGGCGAAGTGGGGATTGATTTTATCGCCGGCCCCACCGATGTGCTGGTTATCGCGGATGGACAGACGGATGGTAATATCGGAAGAACAGCCGAACTTGTCGCCGCGGATATGCTGGGGCAGGCGGAACATGATCCTGACGCGCGGGCGCGGGCGCTGGTTCCCGGCAAGGGACTCGCCGAAGAAATTCTTACCGCTATTGAACGGCGTATAAAATCATTGCCGACAGAAAAAACCGCCCGCGCTTCTTTGGAAGCGGGCGGCCTTATTATCGTTTATGACACGCGGGAAGAGGCGATCCGTATCGCCAACACCATCGCGCCTGAACATCTTGAGCTTCAAACCGCCGATGCGGATAACTGGATTCCACGGCTTAAAAATTACGGCTCGCTTTTTATCGGCAGCCTTTCCGCCGAAGTTCTTGGCGATTATTCGGCGGGAATAAACCACACCCTGCCCACGTCAACCAGCGCCCGTTTTACCGGCGGCCTGTCCGTCCGTCACTTTCTGAAAACGGTTACCACCCTGCGCTGCGCCTCAGGCGAAGGTTTTGAAAAAGCGCGTAACGCCGCGGAAATATTGGCAAGGGCGGAAGGGCTGGAAGGCCACGCGCGGAGCGCGGCGGTAAGAAAGTAGAAATAATGCAGCCCCCCATCGCTCCCATAGAAAACCACCGCCGGCGTGAAAAAGGCGTGCTGGTGTACCCCGTGTATTCGCGGCGTTCCGGCGGCCTTTCGGTGGGGATTAACCTTTTTCCCGGCCAAAAATGTTGTTCCTTTGACTGCCCCTATTGCGAAGTGTTTCCTTTTTCCACTGACGCGGTGTTTTCTTTGGAACAAATGGAAGCGGATTTACGCGCCGCCATTGACGCCGCGCTGGAACGGAATGTGCCGGTTAAGGATATTTGCTTTTCCGGCAATGGGGAGCCATCGCTGTCCCCCGACTTTCCCGCGGCGCTGAAGCGGGCGGACAGTATCTGCGGTGAAATGGTTCCCGCCGCGGAATTGGTGCTTATCACCAACGGTGCGGGGCTTTTACAGCCGGATATTTTTTCACTGCTTAAGGAAACCGCCGCGCTGAATATTTGGCTGAAACTTGACGCGGGAACTTCTGATTGGTATCAAAAAATTAATCGCGCGGCAATTCCCTTCGAGAAACTTATCACAAAGATTAAGGAATTTGCCGCGTCCGCTCCGGTGACGATTCAAACCATGTTCTGCGCGGTGGACGGCAAAGGCCCTTCTGAAGAAGAAGCGCGGGAATGGGAAACTTTGGCGCTTGAGTTAGCTGCAATCGCGGCGGCAGTTGGCGGTATTCGCAAAGTGCAAATATACGGCAAAGCCCGGCCCGCGCCGGAAGACCCCAAAGCGCGGGCGCTGCCCGTGGAGTATCTTGAAGAACGGGCCGCGTCTCTGCGCCGGGCGCTTGCGGCGGCAAATGCCCGCACGCGAATTCCCGTACCGCCGGTTGAAGTGTATCCCTGAGATTGTCTCCTACAATTGAGAGCGTTTAATCTTTTTGGTAGTGGTCATCTCCAGAGGGTTGTCCAGAATTGTTGCCCGCTCAATCCGCTGATAGGGGAGGAGGCGCTGATTCACTTCAAGAATAATTTTGTCGACGCGATCCTTCATTTCCTCTCGGGAAAGGACTTTTCCGTTTTCATCCCTGAATTCCGGGTTGGGGTACACCAGAGCCTCAATGGTTTCGGTTCTTGTTTTCTTGTCAGGCACAAAAGCCCGTATCAGGATTTGGTCGATTTCCTCAAAAAGCTGGAACTCGTTTTCAATTTCTTCGGGGTAGACGTTTTTGCCGCCCTCGGTGACGATCATGTTTTTCGCCCGGCCGGTAAGGTACAAATAATTTTCACTGTCCATGTAACCCAGGTCGCCGGTTTTAAGATAACCGTCAGCGGTAAAAGTTTCGGCGGTTTCCTCGGGCATATTATAGTAACCCTTCATCACCATGGAGCCTTTGACGATCACTTCGCCTACGCCCCGTTCATCGGGGTTTAATATCTTCATGTCAACGCGGGGGCAGGGCCTGCCGACGCTGGTTTCTTTGTAATGTTCAACAGGATTAATGGTAATAATGGGCGAAGTTTCGGTAAGGCCGTAGCCCTGCACAAAGTCGATGCCAAGCTGGTTGTACTTTTTGAACACGCTGGGGGCAAGGGGGCCGCCGCCGCAGATACAGATTCTTATCGAAGTAAGGCTTGCCTTTTTCAGAATAAAGCCGAACATTTTTTTACCGGGATTTACCTTAAACACTTTTTTAATGAGTCCTGAAACGCTCATCAAAAATGAAATCAGCCCGTAAACAATGGGGCCTTTCACTTTTATCCCCCGGAGGATTCCGGTCAAGACCTTGTTGAACAACATGGGTACGCCCAGCAGCATGGTGACTTTTCCCTCTTTCAATTCCTTGAGCATTTGACTGGTTACCATGCGCTTGCCAAAAACCACTTCCGCCCCGGTTGAAATAGTCTCAATAAAAACCGCCAGCATGGTGTAAGAATGATGGAGGGGAAGGATCGCGTAAAACACATCGGTATGATGAACAAGAAGGGGAGTTCCCTGCGCCAGATAGCAGTCGGAGACGATATTCTGATGGGTAAGTACAACCCCTTTGGGATTACCCATGGTTCCCGATGTAAACAGAATTGCCGCGATGTCTGTTTCGGCGGCTTGCTCAATATCCGCTTCCGGCCCGTCTAAATCGTAGATATATGTTCCAACTCCTTCTTTGAGGGAGATCACCGCGGTCATTTTTCCGGGTGATTGCGCGTAACGGTTGTGTTTTTCCTCATCAACAAAGAGTATTTTCGCCTCGGCGGTTTTTATCAGGAGATCGGTTTCTTCTACTTTAAGCTGGTAATCAATGGGGACGACGATAGCGCCCGCGAAAAGGATGCCCAGGTAGGCTACCGTCCATTCGGGACTGTTTTTGCCGGTTACCGCGAGGCGGTCGCCTTTGCGTATGCCTTTGCTGCGCAGCCAGCGGGCAAGAGCCTCAACGCGCCGCAGGGCTTCGGTGTAGTTCAGGCTGATCCGGTCAGGCTCGTAAATGGTAAAACAGGATCGCTGAGGATAGCGGGAAACGGTAATTCTGAACATTTCCGGCAGCGTCGGCCATTCGCCTGAAAAGGCTTTTCCCCGGTAATCTTTCAGGAAAGCCCAGGGTTTTTCGGTATACGGAACACTCATGCAGCCTCCTGATAAAATTTACCACTCATTGCCGTTTATGTCCAGAACTGCTATAATGGTTTTATGAGTAAAATATTCGCCGTAATGGTGTTTCTTACGCTGATTTTCGTGTCCTGTACCGCGCAGATTAGCGGTTCCTTAAAAGCGGACGGACAGGCGAACCTACAGATATATGCTGCGCTTGAACCGAGAATGACGGCGCTGATTAGGGGGCTTGCCGCCGCGTCCGGCGCGGCACAGCCGGGTTCTCCGAATGATACGCTTATTCTGGATGGCCCTGCCATAAGCGCCTCCATGTCTTCAGCGCCGGGCGTTGCCTCGGTTGAGCTGAAAAATATAGCGCCGGCCGCCATTCAGGGCCCGGTACAGATTTCGCGGGTCAGTGATTTTCTTGCCATTGCCAGGAGTAAAACCGGCGCTAAAACGCAGGCTTCAAAAAGCCCCAGTTTTGTCGTTTTTCAACAGGGTACAGCCGGAGGCCGGTGTGTTGTTAATCTTAACCGTGATTCGGGACCGGAGATACTTGGCCTCATTTCCCCCGAAGTTGGCGAGTATCTTGCCGCCCTTATGGCCCCGCTGGCAACCGGCGAAGCGTTGACCAAAGCGGAGTATTTGACGCTGGTTGGTTCCGTCTACGGCAAAGGCGTCGCCGATGAAATTTCCAATGCCCAGGTTCGCACTTACATTGATTTTCCCGGTACGGTGCAGGGCGTCAGGGGCGGAACCTTTTCCGGTAGGAGGGTAGAACTCGCGATTCCCCTGCTTGATATATTAGTGCTTGAAAAACCGTTGATCTATGATGTGACGTGGAAATAAAATCAGGAGAAGTTATATGTCTCAACGCGGAAAAATATCGTTTGCGGCGATGTTAACAGTCATTATAGTATCGCTTGTCGTACTGGTTGTTATCTCATTTTCATCGCTGTTTTTTATAACATTGCGTTCCATTACTTACCGGCAGGCTGAAACGGTTGTCAGCGAGCGTATAAATCTTTTACAGACAAGTATTGTCAACATTCTGGAGCAGTATGAAGCGATTTTGCGCAACACAAGTTACGGAATTTCCACGCTCTTCAAACAGGGGAATATTTCCCAGGAAGATATGACCGCTTATTTTAAGCGTGTTTCCGCGGATGTCCCGCAAATATGGTCGCTTTATTTTACCAATAATGTAAAGTGGAATACCCGCGGCGGTTATTGGGTTTTCAGCGATGAATGGGTTCCCGATGATGACTGGGACAATACCCAGCGTCCCTGGTTTCTGGACGCCAAAAACGCGCGGAACAAAATCGCGTTTTCCGATCCTTATGTGGACGCCGATACGGGTGATGTTGTTATTTCAATCTCCGCTGTCGTTTTGGATGAAAATAAAAGAGACATCGGAGTAGCGGCAGCGGATGTAATGGTGACAGAGCTTATTGCCCTGCTTGGCAATAACCTGTTATTTAAGGAACAACAGTTATTTCTGGTTAATAACGAAGGATTGTACATTACCCATTCTGATATTGACGCGATTATGGAGAAGAATTTTTTTGACGAAGCCGGGCTTCTCCAATACCGTGATAAAATGCTTTCTTCCCCCGTATTTTCCGTAATGAACAAGAATGTATTTATCTATTCATCAGCCATTCCGTTGGCCGGCTGGACTCTTGTTTCTACGATTCCGGTGTCGGCGATTTTCGCTGAAGCCAATAAACTTCTGGTACGCGTAATTCTGATTAGTTTCATTGTACTCGCGGTTATCACATGTATATCAATTATGTTTATTCATGCCATGCTTACTGTTCCGCTGCAGGGACTGATGAAGGTCGCGGGAAGACTGGCGGAAATGGATTTTACGGTTAACTTCGAGAAGTTCAGGGAAGATGAGATCGGTGATATGCAAATCGCGCTGATTAAAATCCGTGACAGCCTTCGCAAGGGCATTGATTCGCTACAGGAGCATCTTGATAAATCCGAAGCTGCCGCCAAAAAGTTGAGCGTTATGGTAAATGATTCTGTCGGATCCATGGAAGCCATCACCCACGGTATTGATTTAATGGATACCAAAGTGCAATCACAGATGAATTCGGTAAACAGCGCCAGCGATTCGGCTACTGAAATATTTCATAATTCCAGCTCCTTTGAAAAAACGGTAGTTGAACAGGCTGATAATATTGCCAAATCTTCGTCATCGGTTGAACAAATGGTGTCAAATATCAATATAATCAACTCTGTTATGGAAAATTCACGCGGGACAATGGACACGCTGGAAGCGTCCACCGAAACAGGACAAAAGACGCTTTTAAAATTGATTGATGAATTAAAAAACATCAAACAGCAATCGGCTGCCCTGCAAAACGCGAATAACGCCATTACGGATATCGCGGCGCAAACCAATATTCTGGCGATGAACGCCGCGATTGAGGCGGCTCATGCCGGAGAAACAGGAAAAGGATTCGCCGTTGTAGCCGGAGAAGTCCGCAAACTGGCTGAACTTTCAAGCAAGGAGTCGGATTCCATTTCCACCGGAATCAAAAATATGGATCAATACCTGACTCAAATAGGCAGAGTTTCGCAGGAAACAGTATCGGTAATGGAAAATATCTTTACGGGAATCAGGAATATTGGCTCATCATTTATGACGGTCAATCAGTCTGTTGAAGAACAGGCGTCCCACAGCAACCAAATTCTTTCTTCTTTGCAGGGAGTTCAAAAAATGACCGATCAGGTGCGAAACGGCGCGGAAGTTATGCTTAAACAAAGCGATACGATTCACCTTGATATGGAAAAACTTCGGGAGATTTCCCGTGAAGTAACTGACAAAGTACAGGGGATGCGGTCAGCCGGTGAGAAAATATCATCATTCCTTGATAATGTCCACAAATTGGGAGCGTAGTCAATGAAGACAGCGTTAAGTATCGCGGGGTCTGATTGCAGCGGCGGCGCGGGCATACAGGCTGATTTAAAAACATTTTCGGCGCACGGTGTTTTTGGCATGACGGCGGTTACTTCGGTTGTCGCGGAAAATACGTTTCGTGTCATCGAATATCAGGATATTCTCCCGAACATTATCGAACAGCAGATTGACGCGGTGTTTGAGGACATTCCGCCCGACGCGGTAAAAGTCGGAATGCTTTCACGCGGCCAGACCATGCTGGCTGTCGCGGGAAAACTGCGGGAATGGAAACCTCGTAACGTGGTTATTGATCCGGTGATGTACGCGAAGAACGGCGCTCCCCTGATGGAGATGGACGCTATCAGCACGCTGATTAAGGAAGTGGTGCCGTTGGCGGATTTGATAACGCCGAATGTTCCCGAAGCCGAAAAAATGTCGGGAATGGCGATTAAGACGCGTGACGATATGCGGGAAGCGGCGCGGCGTATTCACGCGATGGGCTGCCGCGCTATTGTTGTTAAAGGCGGACATATCGAAGGTGACGCGACCGATATTTTGTTTGACGGAAAAGAATTTCATGAATACCCGTCGCCGCGGATAGACACCAAACATACCCACGGAACCGGCTGTACGTTTTCTTCGGCGATTGCTTCTAACCTTGCCCTGGGGCTTTCGCTGCGTAAAGCGGTCGAGAACGCGAAGGCGTATATAAATATGGCAATTACTCACGCGCCCGGACTGGGAAAGGGGCATGGGCCTACGCATCATTTTTACGCGTTGTATCAAATTAAGGAAAAAGAAAATGGCTAACCCGTATGCCGCTTTGTTAAATAAAGTGCGGGAAAACAAGCCGCTGGTGCATCATATTACCAATTATGTAACCGTGAATGACTGCGCCAATATCACCCTCGCTATCGGAGCGTCGCCGGTAATGGCGGACACCATTGGCGAAGCGGCGGACATTGCCGCCCTTGCGCAGGCGGTGGTTCTGAACATGGGAACGCTCAACGAGCGCACCATTCCTTCAATGATTGCCGCCGGAAAAGCGGCTAACGCGAAAGGTATTCCCGTTGTGTTTGATCCGGTAGGCGCGGGC
>Ga0268262_10002778_pt1 | contig 19830 bp, 11 predicted proteins | sample TergutNc150P3_FD_190354 | JGI IMG/M metagenome (GOLD analysis project Ga0268262, IMG submission 190354) | Nasutitermes corniger P3 segment gut microbial community from laboratory colony in Florida, USA - Nc150 P3 (SPAdes) (version 2) | ecosystem: Host-associated > Arthropoda: Insects >... | reverse complement strand
GGTTAAGGCGAACCCGCAATACACAACGCCGACAGATTTAACGGCAAAAGTCGGGCAGACCTTGGCAGACGTTTCGCTTGCCGAATATACGGGCTGGTCGTGGATGAATCCTGCGGAGGTACTTGCCGCTCCTGCGGGCGAGCAGACGCATAAAGCGAAATTTACTCCGACGGACGTAGCAAACTATAACGTTTTAACGGATATTGACGTTAAAGTGGTTGTATCGGCGAAGGCGAACCCGCAATACACCGCGCCGACCGGTTTAACGGCGAAAGTCGGGCAGACCTTGGCAGACGTTTTACCTGCGCTTTCGGGCGGCTGGTCGTGGATGAATCCTGCGGAGGTACTTGCCGCTCCTGCGGGCGAGCAGACGCACAAAGCGAAATTTACTCCGACGGACGTAGCAAACTATAACGTTTTAACGGATATTGACGTTAAAGTTGTGGTCTCTGCGGCGGGACCTGCACCTGTTCGCGACATTCAAAAAAGCGACGGACGCACGGGTATAAGATTGTCGAAAAACGTAGTTTCGGATAAAGCGGAGTTTGAAGTTATTCTCCCCAACGATAAAGTTTTGGAAGTGAAAGCCGTGATTTATGACAATGTTGGCAACGTCGTATTTGAGAAAACCGAGCGCGGCGCAAGCGTTTCTTGGAATTTGACTAACAGCGCGGGCAGAAACGTCGCGAATGGCAGTTATTTGATTGTCGCCGAGGCGAGAGGCGCGAAGGGAGTATATGCTTACTCTGCGAAGGTGGGAGTGAGACGGTAGAAATTTGCTTCCAAATTAGGTTTTGTTATAGCGGCTCTCTTTTGAGGGTCGCTTTTTTTGTCGGGCGAATACAAAAAACAATACAAGTTTTTTAAGAAAAGGAATAATCAGAGCAAAGAAAACCATAAATAGTCGCTAATACTTCCAAATTGTTTATCGCAACATTGAGGGGGTTTATATAAAATAACGAGGAAAGTAATTATCGCGTTCTCAACAATATAATCATAATTGGCGACAATCCACTTATAAAAATCGCCCCGCTTTCAAAGTGAAAACGGGGCGTTATAGAAACTGGTAAATAAAAAACTATTCAGCCGCCAAATGATGCAAAGTTGCGATTCGCGCTTTGTTTTCGGCGTCGGCGGATGCGATAAGTTTTTCGTACGCTTCGGGGTTCGCTTTTTGCAGAATCCTGAAACGGTTTTCACCCGCCGTAAATTCGCTCAGCGGAGCGCTCGGCTCTTTGCTGTCGATAGTGAGCGGATTTTTGCCTTCAAGCGTCTTTTCGGGATTGTAGCGATAAAGCACCAAGTGTCCGGTATCGATTGCTTTTTTCGCTTCGCTCACGCCGTTGTTCATCGAAATTCCGTGCGCTACGCAGTGCGAATAAGCGATAATCAGCGACGGTCCGTCGTAGGCTTCCGCTTCAAGCATCGCTTTTACGATTTGTCCGGGATTTGCAAGCGAAACGCGCGCCACATAAACGTAGCCGTAAGACCGTCCTATCGCTCCCAAGTCCTTTTTGCCGACAGGTTTTCCGCCCGCCGCAAACTTGGCTACCGCGCCTTTGGGCGTCGCTTTACTCGCCTGTCCGCCGGTATTGGAATAAACTTCGGTGTCCATAACCAAAATATTTACGTTTTTGCCGCTTGCGATTACGTGGTCGAGACCGCCGAAACCTATGTCGTAAGCCCAGCCGTCACCGCCAAGCGCCCAAACGCTCTTTTTAACAAGGTAATCGGCGATACTCAAAAATTCTTTACTCATATCGCAGTCGCCGTTACTTTGGAAAAACTTCTTGACTTTTTCGACTTTTGCGCGAACCGCTTCGATTTCCGCCTGCGTTTTTTGCGGAGCGTCGATAATTTCTTTGAAAAGCGATTTGATTCCAGCATCGCTTTTGTCGCAAGCCAAATAATCGTTAGCCCATTCTTTGGCTCTTTCGTTAAATTTATCGACGGTCATTCTCATACCGAAAGCGAATTCCGCGTTATCTTCAAACAGCGAATTACACCATGTAGGTCCTCTTCCGTCGGCTCTTTTTGTATATGGAGTTGTCGGCAAATTTCCACCGTAAATAGACGAACAACCGGTCGCGTTTCCGATAATCAGGCGGTCGCCGAAGAGTTGCGTGAGCAATTTTACATAAGCGGTTTCGCCGCATCCGGCGCATGCTCCCGAATATTCAAAAAGCGGTTTGACAAGCTGCGAACCCTTTACGCTGTCCAATTTAAGCGTCGATGCGTCAACGTCTGGAAGTTTGTTCAAGAAGAAATCGTAGTTTTTCACTTCATGGTCGTGAATGGGAAGTTGATGCTGCAATTTAATCGGGTCTTTTTTGCCTTTCAGCGGGCAAACTTCAACGCACAATCCGCAGCCGGTACAATCTTCCACGCTGACTTGAATCGTGAATTTCTTACCTTCAAATTCTTTTCCGACGGCGTCGGCGGATTTGAAAGTTTTGGGAGCGTTTTTAAGCAAATCCGCGTCATAAACTTTCGGACGGATAGCCGCGTGCGGACACACAAACGAACAGTTATTACACTGAATACACACGCTTGGTTCGTTGTTCCAAACCGGCACTTCTACGGCGATGTTGCGCTTTTCGTATTGCGTCGTCCCCGTAATCCATTTTCCGTCTTCGGGCATTTGCGAAACTTTTACGTTCGTTCCCTGCTGACGAAGAAGTTGCTGGGTCACTTCCTTAACAAACGTGGGAGCGCTTGCGGGAACGCCCGAAATGTCTTCGATAGGATTGGTAACGCCCGAATATTTAACTTCGTGAATTTGCGTAAGACCCGCGTCAACCGCGTCGTTGTTCATTTTTACGACTTTCTCGCCTTTTTTGCCGTACGTCTTTTGAATCGCGTGTTTAATCGACTCTATCGCTATTTTTTCTTCCATTACCTGCGAAATTTTGAAGAACGCGACCTGCATAATCGTATTGATTCTTGCGCCAAGCCCAAGTTCTTCGGCGATTTTAATCGCGTCGATAACGTAAAATTTGAGTTTCTTGTCGATAATCTGCTTTTGCACTCTTCCCGGAATCTTCTCCCAAACTTTGTCAGCCGGATATTCGCTTGTCAAAAGGAACGTTCCGCCTTCTATCGCGTTTTTGAGCATATCGTATTTTGGAAGAAACGAGAAATTGTGGCAGGCGATGAAATTGGCTTTTGTAATAAGATAAGGCGCACGGATTTGAGTCGGTCCGAAACGCAAATGCGAAGAAGTGAGCGTTCCCGCTTTCTTGCTGTCGTATTCAAAATATCCCTGCGCGAATTTGTCTGTTTCGTCTGCGATAATCTTAATCGTATTTTTGTTTGCGCCGACCGTTCCGTCAGAGCCGAGTCCGTAGAAAATAGCGCGGTATGTTTCGTTGCCTTCAGTCGTGAAATGCGCGTCGTATTCGAGCGAAGTTCCCGTAACGTCGTCGTGAATTCCGATAGTGAAGTGATTTTTCGGCTCTTTTTTGTCGAGATTGTCAAAAACCGCTTTCACCATTCCCGGAGTAAATTCCGCAGAACCCAAACCGTAGCGTCCGCCGACTATGCGCAAAGATTCGCTAAACTTTTTCACACCCAATTCAGCCGCTTCGTCTATTGCGACTCTTACCGCCATATAAAGCGGTTCGCCGATGCTTCCCGGCTCTTTCGTCCTGTCGAGAACCGCGATTTTCTTCACGGTCGCAGGCAACGCTTCTACAAACGCCTTTGCGTCGATAGGATGGAATAGGCGAACTTTAAGAAGTCCGATTTTCTCGCCTTTTTTGGTCAAATCTTCAACGACTTCGTGAGTAGTTTCACCGCCAGAACCCATAATTACTATTACTTTCTCGGCATCTTTTGCGCCGACATAATCGTAGAGTTTGTATTGGCGTCCGACTATTTTGGCAAATTTATCCATTTGTTTTTGAATAATTTCGGGAAGCACTTTATAGTATTTGTTCACGGTTTCGCGTCCGGTAAAATAAACGTCGGGATTTTGCGAAGTTCCCGCAATCATCGGTCTGTCGGGCGAAAGTCCTCTTTGTCTGTGCGCACGAACCAAATCGTCGTCAATCATTGCGCGCATATCGTCAAATGTCAATTCTTCAATTTTCTGAACTTCGTGCGAGACCCTGAACCCGTCAAAGAAATGAATAAACGGGATTCTGCTTTCCAAAGTCGCCGCCTGCGCGATAAGCGCGAAATCCATCGCTTCCTGAACGCTTGCCGAAGATAGCATCGCAAAGCCCGTCTGGCGACACGCCATAACGTCGGAATGGTCGCCGAAAATGTTGAGTCCCTGCATCGCAAGCGCGCGCGCCGAAATGTGGAATACGGTCGACGTCAATTCGCCCGCGATTTTGTACATATTGGGAATCATAAGCAGCAATCCCTGCGACGCGGTGAAAGTCGTCGTCAAAGCGCCTGTCGCCAGCGCTCCGTGTACCGCTCCCGAAGCGCCGCCTTCGGACTGCAATTCCGCCACGTGCGGAATGTTTCCCCAAATGTTCTTTTCGCCTCTTGCCGATTTTTCGTCCGAAATTTCTCCCATCGGCGATGACGGAGTAATCGGATAAATCGCAATAATTTCGTTGGTGGCGTGAGCCACGTGCGCAACCGCGGAATTACCGTCGTGCGGGTGTTTTTTTCTGCCCGCTGAAACATTAGCCATAATAAAATCCTCCCTTAAAATATGTATTTTACCCATTACCGCAAATAAAATACTAAATGCCGCAACTCGAATGAATTTATATTTGCGATATTTTTTTGTTATCACGGAATTTAATCTTAAATTTTCCAAAAATATGTAAAGAGAAACGGTAATTTTGCCGATAAATAATAATAGGATGGGCAAGACGCCAAGGCGTCGCAATAAGGGAGTTCAATATGTCTATGATAGAAAAAATAGGCGGTAAAATTTTTACAGCCGCATACGAGCCGAAAACAAAAGACGCAAAGGGGTTCGGCGCTAAAAAAGACGCGAAACTCAAAGACAGCGTTGCGTTAAGCGGCAAAGGACGTACGGATTCTTCGGACGATAAAAGTAGCGCCGTTTTGAGAAAAATGGTTGAAGACCGTGAAGACAGCCGTAACGATTTGGTTTTACGTGTAAGAACGCAGATAGGTTCGCAAGAATATTCGTTTGAAGAACGAATCGATGCGGTGAGCAGCAACATAATTTACTCAATGTTCGCATAAGTTTGTTCGGATTTTTGAACATCGGGTGTCGCGGTTTACCGCTGCGCCCTTTTGTTTTATCAAAAATGAACAATAATTCTGCGGGCGACGTAAAGCAAAAAGTATTTTAAAGTAAATTTTCAGGAGAAATTCTGTGGAAAATAACAAAGACGAAAAAGACAAAAACAAAAGACAAAAAACAAAAATTATAATTATTGCGATTATAATTTTGTTGTTTCTTGTTCTAATAAAATTATACTTTGAATTTCGAGCGGAAAGAAAATTTTTGGAGTCGGTCAAATCCGAGCAAACGGAAAAGAAAAATCTGCGCTCGGTAATTGATTCGCTGTGCGGTCAACATCCCGATGCCTGCGAAGAATTTGAAAAATATGCAAATGTCGGAGCGTTGCAAGTTTATTCCGACCCCGCTTACGAGCGAAATCAATTGGCGTTTTTAATTGATTCGCTTTGCAAAATCGACAAAGCAAACTGCGAAAAATACAAACAATTTACCGACATTTCTTCGCTTTTGGAATTTAGAATGGGATTGGATAACGCAAATTCAAATTTTACCAACAAAAACGAACAAAAAGATTTCGGTGAAGACGATTTTTTTGATATTTCCAAAGTAGAAAAACCCAGAAGACCGATTAAAAACGAATTTTTAGACACCGCGCCTTTTGATGATTTCCAGTCGGATTTTGGGGGGAGAAAAGAAGCCGCCTGCAATAAGGATACGGTCGCGCCTTGGGTTTATCCCGAACCGACGGGCGGCGTTTATTTTGAGCCGATAAAAGTTTCGTTTATAGTTTCTGAACAGTGCAGCGTTTTTTACAAACGTTCCAAAGACGGCGAATATAAACATTACGGCGGCGAGTCGATTTTGATTTCGCAAAATTCCGAATTATATTATTATGCGGTTGACAGTTGCGCAAACGTGTCCGAAGAACAGAAAAAAGTTTATGAATTCAGACAAAAACAGGCGCACGGCGTATGCCCCGACGGAATGGCGTTTGTGGAATCGCCGCACGGAAATTTTTGCATAGACCAATACGAATGGAAAAACAGAAGAGGAGCGCGTCCGCTTAACAATATTTCGTGGCAGGAAGCGCGGGATTCCTGTTTGTCGGTCGGAAAACGGCTCTGCACCGCGGCGGAATGGACTGCCGCCTGCAAAGGTCCGTATAACTGGAAATATCCTTATGGCGAAAAATATATCCGCAGGGCTTGCGCGACGCAGGATTCCACATACAAAAAAAGCGGCGAGGCGGGAGAATGCCGCGGATGGTACGCTATTTACGATATGAGCGGAAATTTGGCTGAATGGACAAGCACCCGCGCCGTCGAAAACAACAGATTCTTTGTAGTAAAGGGCGGATTTTGGGAAAGCGGAAACACCGCCGACTGCGATATGTCGCGGTATAGTTATTATCCGCAAAATCAACATAATCAAGTGGGATTTCGCTGCTGCAAAGACAACGGAAAACAATAGACCTCTTTCCAAACCATACAAAAGCCATAATTTTAACAAGGAAAATATAAAAAACAATAAGGATTTTTGGCTGAGGTTTTTATACAAACACCTCAATTATTAATAATTCCAGTAAAAATAGCGCTATTCTTTTATCAAGTATGATATTCCGCGTTTATTTTTACGTAATCGTAACTGAAATCACAAGTGTGAGCGACGGCGAAAGTAGCGTTGTCAAAGCCCAAATCAATTTCGACAAGGACTAATTTTCCGCTCATTTTTTCGGATAATTCTTTTGCCGAAAAATTTACGGGCGAGCCGTTTCCAAAAACTATCGTTTCACAAAGTTTAACGACAATGTTTTCGGGGTTAAATTCTGCTCCCGAATATCCAACCGCGCACAAAATTCTTCCCCAATTCGGGTCGTTTCCAAACATCGCGCATTTCGTCAAATTGGAATTGGCGACCGCCTTTGCCGCAAGTTTGCAGTCAATAACGCTTTTTCCGTTCGACACACGGATTTCAACCCTTTTTGTCGCCCCTTCGCCGTCTTCGGCGATTTTGGCGCAAAGTTCGTTATACACCGTAAAAAACGCGTCTTCGACCACTTTTTTGTCGTCTTCTGACTTTGCCGAAACGCCGCTTGCTCCGTTTGCCATAACTATAACCATATCGTTTGTCGAAGTGTCGCCGTCTATGGTTACGTTATTAAACGTGCAATCGACCGTTTTTTTGTGAATTTTGTCCAACTCGTCAAGGTCGATTACTAAATCGGTAGTGATAAATCCAAGCATAGTCGCCATATTCGGAGCAATCATCCCCGCTCCTTTACAGCAGCCGCCGATGATAAACTTTCCGCTTGACAATTCCACCTCGAAAGCGGTTTCTTTTTGTTTCGTGTCGGTAGTCATAATTGCCGTCGCAAAAGCGTTCGCGCCGACTCTCGATAAGTTTTTGGACAAATTTGGAATTGTCGAAGTTATTTTTTCAAGCGGTATAAATTCGCCGATAACTCCTGTCGAAGCGGTTAAAACCGTACCGGATTTAAGATTTAGCGATTTTTCTACGCTTGACGCGATTTCTTTTGCGTCGTTTATTCCGCGTTTTCCCGTGCAGGCGTTGGCGTTTCCGCTGTTGCAGATTATCGCCTGAATGTCCTTTGAGGGCAAAATCTCTTTATTCACTAAAACGCACGCCGCTTTTACTTTGTTTGTAGTAAAAGTCCCCGCCGTGTTGCAGGCGGAGACGCTGTAAATAAGTCCTAAATCCGATTTTCCCGATTTTTTAATCCCTGCGGTTTCGCCGTTTGCGTAAAAGTTTTTCGCCGCGCAAACCCCGCCGACAACCGCAGAGATTTTATTATTAGCCAAACTGCTTTTCCCTCAATTTATGGCTTTGGTTCCGGTTTCTTTCGTGCGAATGCGCATCACCGAACGCAAATCGTAGGTGAAAATCTTTCCGTCGCCCGTATTTCCGGTATATGCCGCTTCCTGAATCGCTTTTACGGTTTTTTCAGCCCATTCTTCGGTAGAGACCACTATCTCAAACTTAACTTTCGGGCGAAGAGAGTAGCCGACTTGCTGTCCGCGAACCAATTCGGTATATCCTTTTTGGATGCCGCACCCCATAACTTGAAAAACGGTAATTCCCGTTACCTCAATTTTATTCAAAGCGTCTTTGACGTCTTCAAGTTTTTCTTCGCGGACTATCGCTTCAACTTTAATCATAATATTCCTCCTTCTTTCTTAATCCAAACCGTTATAAGCCGGATATGCGTGTTCTCCGTGTTCCGATACGTCCAATCCGCCAAGTTCGTCTTTCTTTTCAACGCGAAGAGTCGTAAATAATCTAACGATACCTGCGCAAATCAACGAGCCGACGACCGCGACCGCGATACTTATTACGATAGACAGCGCTTGACGACCTAACTGACCGGCGTTTCCAAAAAATAATCCTGCGGTTTCGTTTACCGCCGGGTCGGCAAGAAGTCCCGTCATTAGTCCGCCGAAAATTCCTCCGATACCGTGACAGCCGAACGCGTCAAGCGAATCGTCGATTTTCAGTATTTTTTTGACTAATAAAATACCGCCGTAGCAAGCCGGACTGACCAAAGCGCCTATAACGAAAGCCGCCCAAATAGGAACAAATCCCGCTCCGGGAGTAATGCCGACTAATCCCGCCACAACGCCTGTACAAGCGCCGATAAGCGTGGGTTTTCCGCTGAAAACTACATCTATAAGCATCCAAACAAGCATCGCCGTAGACGCCGAAACCGCAGTGGTTACAAACGCATGAGCGGCAAGTCCGTCGGCGGCAAGCGCGCTTCCGGCGTTAAATCCGAACCAGCCCAGCCACAAAAGCGCCATACCGAGCATTACAAACGGAATATTATGAATTCTGTACTGATGAATTTCGTATCCGTGCCGTCTCCCAAGCAACAAGCATACGACTAATCCCGATACCCCGGAAGTGATATGCACCACATTTCCGCCGGCGAAGTCCACGGAATTAAGCCATCCGGCTCCCAGCAAACCGCCATCGCCCCAGACCATATGCGCCATAGGATAATATACTATTATCGACCAAAGCGCGATAAAAGGAAACAGCGCCTTGAATTTCATTCTTCCGGCAAGCGAACCGGTTATGATGGCGGGAGTAATAAGCGCGAACATCATTTGAAACGCCGCAAAAACAAATTCGGGAATGTCCCCCGACAAACTGTCTTTGGTAACGCCCTGCATAGCGATTTTACCAAATCCTCCGATAAACAAACCTTCGCCGCCAAAAGCCATTGTGTACCCCAGCAAACACCAAAGTACCATCCCAAGCCCCATGATGAATACCGAATTCATCATATTGCTTACTACGTTCTTACGACGTTCTAATCCGCCGTAGAAAAAACCGAGCCCCGGTGTCATAATAAACACCAGCGCGGCACAAACCATCATAAATGCGGTATTCCCCGAATCCATAGTTTGTTCCTCCCTTACCTTACGGTAAAAAAATTTAATAAAAAACCCACACACAACAACAAAAGCCGAACGAATATAAATAATGTTTGAAACAAATATCGCAATAGTTTGTAAAATGTTTGTAAAATGTCTGTAAATCGACCAAGTTTTGAACTATACGTCGGATTTTTTGTCAAAAAACCGAACAAAACAAAAAAGCGGGACGAATTTTTCCGCCCCGCCTGTTAAAAATATCCGTCAAACGTTTATTTTCTCACACCGAACTTCGTGTAATACTGATAAACGCCTACTGCGCCTTGACATTCTACAACAGCCAAATAAGTTCCCGCGGCTACCGTCCGCCCGTTAGTGTTGCGCAGATTCCATTTCATTCTGTCGTTGCTTATCGTAAGCCGCTGTTGGTCAAAGAATACGACGTTGCCCAAATTATCATAAATCGTCAATTTGGCGTTCGTCCAGTTTTCAGGTGTTCTCACGACAAATTCCGCAAAGTCGCTAACAACCGGATTCTTAACGACCGTTATTCCGTGCCTGCCGTCAAATCCTTTGCCGCCTTTTATCGCGCCCTCGCCTCCGTTATCGCCGCCGTTGTTGCGTATTTCGTTCCATACCGCATAAAGCGTCGTATCGCTGACCACTTCGCTCGACGCAGTCCAGATTTCCGTTCTTTCCATGTCGGCATACCAGCCCGCGAAATCAAACCCTTCTCTTTCTGGTGTTTGGGTCGGGATGAAAATGGCGGCGTTCGGATAAACCTTCGACGCTACCTTGACGGGTTCTACCGAACTGCCTCCGTCGGTATAGAAAGTTATCGTGAATTCCGCTTTCTTCAACTCGTAAATATAAAGCGTCGTATCGCCGACCAATTCGCTTACGTTTTCTTTCCATTCGTTCCAAGCGCTGCCGTTGTTGTACCATGCGGTCGTAAACGTATGTCCATCTATTCTGGGATACCAGTAAGGATTAACGTCCGTAACCGCCGCCTGCAAGGTGGCAAACTCCATCCAGTCGCTGTGGTTGTCGTTGCCGTAATCCAGATAATACATTATGCGGACTTTGTACGTTGTCTTTTCTGCCGCTCCCTCTTCCCATTTCGCATAAAGCGTTATGTTGTCGGTTATTTTCGTCGTACTCGTCCATCTTACCGTTTTCGCCGCGTCTGCAAACCAGCCGATAAAATCAAAACCCGCCTTAGTCGGTCTGTCGTTAGACGCGTTGTAATACGGAATATTCGACGTTACGGTTTTATTCGCTATCGTACTGCCGCCGTCCGTATTGAAAGTAATAGTCCAAGTTTTAACCGGCTCGTTCCATTTTGCAAAAAGCGTCATATTTCCTTCAACCTTGTTCTCTAACGACCAAGGGATACTGAAATCCGCGTTTGCAAACCAACCCGCAAAAACGAAACCGGATTTTGTCGGATTAGGCGGACTATACGACTCTTCCGTGGTCACTGTTACCGCCGCAATCGAACTGCCGCCGTCCGTATTGAAAGTAATCGTCGCGTTCCATTTTGCAAAAAGCGTCATATGGGTTGTCGGAATTGTGCCGTTTACCCATTTACCCGTCCAGTTCTGTTTATCCGAATACCAGCCGTCAAAGGTGCAGCCCGTTCTTGTCGGAGTGGTGGGCGTGTATCCGGCGTTCGTTAATACCGACGACATACTTGCGGCGCTTCCGTTTCTCGCGTCGAGAGTAATATTAACGGCTGGCAGCAGAACCGCCGCGCTCCATTTCGCATAAAGCGTCATATTGCCCGTTACTAAGGATGTGGTTTCCCACCTGCTCGTTTTAGCCGCGTCGCTAAACCATCCGTCCAAAGAAGAGCCGGATTTAGTCGTAGCGGGAGGAGTATAGGTACGCTCGGTCGTTACCGTAACCTGCGCAATCGAACTGCCGCCGTCCGTATTGAACGTAATCGTCGCGTTCCATTTCGCAAAAAGCGTCATATTCTTTGTCGGCTTAGTCCCGTCCACCCATTTGCCCGCCCAGTTTGTCGAGTCCTCGTACCATCCGTCAAAAGTGCAGTTCGCCCTCGTCGGAGTAGCCGGAGTATATCCGGTATTCGTGAATATATTCGGCGTAGTCGAATTGACGTTGCCCTGTCTCGAATTGAGCGTAATATTAACCGTCGCCGGAATATTAGATTGCGCTGTCCATTTCGCATAAAGCGTCATATTGCCCGTTACCAAGGAAGTTCCGCTTACCCACTTGTTCGTTTTCGCCGCGTCCGTGTACCAGCCCTCTAACGAATAACCGGCTTTCGTCGTAGTAGGAGGAGTATAGGTACGCTCGGTCGTCACCGTTACCGCCGTAATCGAACTGCCGCCGTCCGTATCGAAAGTAATAGTCGCGTTCCATTTTGCAAAAAGCGTCATATTGCTTGTCGGATTAGTCCCGTTCGTCCATTTGCCCGTCCAGTTGGTCGAGTCGGTATGCCATCCGTCAAAAGAACATTTATCTCTCGTCGGAGTAGCGGGAGTATATCCGGTAGCGGTGGATATATTCGGCGTGGATGAGTTGATATTGCCTTGTCTCGAATTGAGAGTAATATTAACCGTCGCCGGAATATTAGATTGTTCCGTCCATTTCGCATAAAGCGTTATGTTGTTGTTTACGACCGTTCCGTTCGCCCATGCGTCCGTCAAGCCGATGTTCTTGAACCATCCGGCAAAAACAAAACCGGATTTTGTCGGATTCGGCGCGTTATACGCCGTTCCCCCCGCAACCGTCACAGGATTTATCGCATTGCCGCCGTCCGTACTGAACGTAACGGTGAAATTGGTCGTGGGCGTGGGCGTAGGCGTTGTTGTCGCCGTCGCTCCGACGACTATCCAGTTGCCACCGTTTACGTTGGGGTGTTTGGCTACCACTTTCAAATCGGAGCCGGTGTAACTGCCTTTGCTAAGCGTAACGCTCGACTTTCTGTTCGTATGACCGTAACCGCCTCGATACGGTTGGATAATCTCGTTGCTTATATTAAAATCCGTCTCGGCAATAACGTTTATGTTGTTGCCGGATACCGTCGCAATCCCGATTTTACCGCTAAAGTTTAGTCCGAAAACCACTTTCGCCGTAATTTTCACGGGATTCGAAGTGGGAGTAAATTCGGTTACTTTAAGCGCGACGGGAAATTTGTTGCCCGTATTCGGTATAATGTTCATCACCATCTCTGCGGAACCCTCGTACCCGCTGACAACCGCCGAGGCGTACCAGTATTGCGTCCCTCCCGAATTGCACGAAGATTGAGCGTAACCCAAATTTATGTGAAACTGCTTATTGTCGGAGTCGTATCCGTCGATGATAAAACTGTGTCCGCTTCCGGCATAGATTACCGGCGCTTTGTTTTCTATATTCCCGATAACAAGGTCGTTCCAATCCTCGTTGGAAAGCGGATAGGCTTTCGCTTGGGAGGTAATAGGATTTTTAGTGACGGGTTGGATAACGGGGTCGTAATCAAAATAATCTTTCATTCCGCTTGCCGCCGAATAATTATTGGTACTGCTTTCACCTGCGCCGTAATTCATATAAGCGGCGTGTCCGCAGTTAGCCATAAGTTTTCCCGCTTCACTTTGCTGCGCCGATGTCCCGTTTTTTAAACAACCGGGCATATTAGTGTAAGTATATGTCACCTGACTGTGGTCTTTGGCGGGAACGTTGGTACTCCATCCCGTCGGTTTGTATGACGGCAGAATTCCTTTGCCTTTGGCAGGGTAGCAGTAATAGCGAATCACCTGCGCCATAGATGTCGCTACGCAGCCGACATTACTGTACTCGCCGTTCGGGGCTTTCGGAGTTTGATTGCCGTGTTCCCATTGCGCCCACTGAATGTCGCCAGCAGCCGTTTTCGGAGTCGCCAACAAATACGTTTTCGCTCTAATCTCGCCCCGCGTTTGATTCGAACTCGACAGATATTTTTCCCAAAGCGCTTTGGTTTCGCTATCCTGCGCCGCTTTGTTTCTTACCGCGTCGTTAATGAAATTTCCATAATTTTGCATAAGATACGCCTGCACGGGATTCATATTGTCTTCGTCGAAATCCCCTTCGTCCGCATCGGAAAAAATCGGCGCCGCGATATCGTCCGCGCTGACGATAACATAACCTTTCCCCCGTCCTTTACTGAAAACAAAAAACGGCGAATCGGCTCTTTTCTGCTTTACCGAAATCAAATCGGCGCTTTGCCCGTTTCGCCGCAAATAATTGCCCGCCGCCTTTTTCGCGGTTTCAAAACTTACCGGCGCGCCGAACGCGCAGGCGAAACACAAAAACAAAATCAAATAAAAACACTTTTTTAACATACACCCTCCTATAAGGTAAAGTTCGGCAGCCAAACCGACCGCCGATAAAAATTTCTGTAAACAAATATTAAGTATAACTAATTTTCAGTGAAATTGCTTGAAAACTATGGTGTTTTAAGAAAAAAACGAATTTTTTATCGTAAAAAAGAAGAGTGGGGTGAGTAAGGGGACTTGAACCCCCAACAACCGGAACCACAATCCGGTGCTCTAACCATTGAACTATACTCACCGTAAAACCCGCTTGTAAAATAATTTTTTAAGCGGGCTTTTGTCAAGAATTTATTTGAGAATCACGTTTCCCCAAGATGCCGGCGAATACGGCGACGCTCCCGCCGGATACGAATAATCGCCGTTTTGAATCATTATCCCGAATTTTCTGCCGTCTTCGTACTTCATCCCGAAATCGTACCACGGAATAAATATTACTCTGCCGTTTTTGGAATTGAAAATTTCCATATCGCCTTCCCAATCCCTTATTTTATATTGAATGTCGGTTGCTTTGACATCCACGTTTCTTTCGGGATAGAAAAACGATGTTTTTTTGTCGATAGTGTCGCACATAATTATGCGGTTTGCAAACGCTAAAAACGCCGTTTTGCCGTTAGCGGGGTCAACCGAGACGGTTATTTTTTCTTTTGCCGCGCCGACCGCGATAATAAGTCCGTCTTTGTTGTAAGCCATTTGCAGCGGAAGGTTTTCGTCGCCGGCGAATTTAACGTTGTCGGTTTTGTAATTTTTGAAAGAGCCGGAATGTTTTTGCAGCGTGTCGCAAGTTTTCAAAAGCGGCGTTTTGATAAATCCGTAAGGTCCGTAAATTTTGGCTTTTTCGCTTCCTATCGCTTCTTTGACCCACAGCGCGTCTTTACCGACTACGTCTTTTTTAAGCCCCGTAAAAACGAGCGGCCATTCTCTCGCGTCAATTTTTATGGTTTTTGTAGATAAAACGTTGCTTTTTGCGCCTAATCTTTTTTCCAAGAGTTCATAAACGGCGGTTTTTGAGGAGTCAGAATCGCCCGCGCCCGCGCTGAAACCCAAAGAATCCGTTCTGAAACCATACCACGCCGCCGGCGAATACAATTCCGCGAAACTTGCCGCAAAAACCGAAAGCGCCACAATAAAAAACTTTTTTACGCTCATAATTTCACCCTTTTAAGTTTAATTTTTCCGACAAGAAAATAATTTGTGCCGAATAAAAATTGCAGTATAAAAATAAAATCGTTGCTTTTTTAGTGCGGAAATTAGTATTTTGCGCCAATGAAACGAATAAATTTTTCAAATTACATAAGGAATTTGCCGTCGAACATAGTTTTAGATTACCTAAACGGCGCAAGTTCGTTGAAAATTTTAACGAATACCGTTTATGAGGATATTTGCCGAAATTTTTGTACGTTTGAAAATATCTTTAACGTCGTAGAAAATGTTTCGCAAAACGCCAAAACCGAACTTTTTCAGATTTATCTGTGCGGGGACTTCGGAAAAAAAACGTCATCGGGCGAAATTATTAAATACGAACTGCTGAAAACTTTCTTGACGTTTGAGGCAGCGGACGAAAATATTCTGTTCGGATTTCCCGATTTATCCGAAATTATCGCAAGAATCTTTGCTAAACAGGCGATTTCTCAGGAAACAAACGGCGCTCATCTGTCGTTTTTTGCGACGTTTTTTAACGACGCCGCGATTATTTTAGATATGTTTGAAAACGGGGAAGGAAAAATTTGCGGCAACGGAACTTATTCGCAGCGGTTTACCGAGTTGATTAAAGAACGCTGCGGAATCGGAAAATTGCTTGAAACTCACGCCGATTTGACGAAAATATTAGATATGATTATTGAAATTTCTAAATTTTTCGGCGCGGAGTTTTCAAAATCGGACGGAAAAATAACTCTGCTTTCAAATTCTTACGAACTGCTTGAAAAAATTGTCGAAACCGCTGCGAAAAATCCGCTAAAAATACTCGAATTTACAAAAACCGTAAATTATCAATTTCTTGAAACGTTGGTTTTGGGTTGCGAAAACGCCGCAAAAATTAACGATGATTTTTCAAGAAATACCGATGAAGAAATAAATTTTTCGCTGAAAATTTTTCATTGGATAGGAGTAGCAGAATGTTTTGCGGACTATTCGTTCAAACTCAAAAAACCGACGGGGACTCAATATCAAAAAGGACACGTTCTGCCGGATTTTAACGTTTATATCCCGATAGAAACCGACCCGCTTCACCTGAACAAAATTTTGCATTCCGTAAAAATTACCGACGTGGACGTGATTTATCGCGGAAAAATCGACAAAAAGCGCATCGAAGAGTCGCTTGCCAACGGCATTAACGAAAACGAAATTATTGAAATTTTACAAGTTTGGGATGTCGCGCCGAGCATAAAAAAAACTATCGCAGAATGGATTTATTCGTTCAAACGGGCTTTTTTAGACCTGCCTTATATCGCTTTTAGAAACGACATTGCGCCGAGTATCGCAAAATATTCGGATTTGAAAGAAAAGATAACTCCTATCGAGGGCTATACTTTTTTCGCCGTAAAAAGCGGCGAAGAAAAATCGGTAATTGAAACGCTTGAAAAATTCGGATTTGACTTGCGCAGATGCAAGGAAAAACAGCCGTTGCCGCTGACAACGAAACCTAAACAGGAAGACGATTTTATCAAATTTAACAAAAATCCACTGTCTCAAACGCCTCCGCCGTCAAAAACTCCGACGAAATATTCGGGACTTATGATTCCGTTTTCGCCGGAAAATCGGACTTTGCTAAACTATGCGGTGGTTATGGAAAAAAACATTAAAATCGAATCTTTCGATGTCGGCGCAATTACAGGAACGTACAAAATTCTGGATGTCGCCAACGGATTTCTCAAAGTTGAAGACGAAGAAAAATTCGAAAAAAACATTCCTTACACGGCGATAAAAAAAATCGGAATCGACGAATAAATTCAAATAGGTTTTTTCCATTAAAACTAACTGCGCGAAGTGTTTTTTTGCGAAACAAAATAGTCCAAAACGAACAATCCCAAACCTGTATTGACAAAAATGTCGGCGAAATTGAATATGGGCCAAGGGTCAAAAGGAATCGGTCCCAAACGAAATCCCAAATTCGCCATAAAAAAATCCACAACCGCGCCGTCGGGACGAATTATTCTGTCTAATCCGTTGCCTATCGCGCCCGCACAAATGAAAATTATTCCCCAAAAGAGCAGTTTTTGCTTTCGATAATCTAATTGTACGACGTAATACGACAAAATTCCCAGCGCGACAGCCGTAAAAAACAAGAAAAAATGTGCGTTTTTGATAAACGGAATATATTTCGACGGATTGAAACTGAAAATCGCTCCTTTGTTGTAAGTAAGATAAAGTCCGAAAGTGTTTCCGAATATCGGAAAATAATCACCGCTATGCATCGAATTAACGACCGCCTGTTTGCTCGTAAAATCAATCGCCGCCAAAAGAAACGTAAAAGCGGCGAACATAATTATTTTACGCGAATTTGATTTCTGTTCCAAGTTTTTATCCCTTTGTTTTCCCGATTTTTCGGACAGAAAATATTATTTGCGCAAAATAAGTAATGAAATTTTCGGAATCTCTAATCGATATATATATACAAAAAAAAGGCGCAAATTTCTCTGCGCCCTTTTCAAAAATACCCGTAAAACCGAAATTTTATTTTTTCACACCCACTTTTGCCGAATAAGCATAATTTCCGTTCACGCCTTTGGCTTCGACAATTATCAAATAACTGCCGTTCGCTACGTTTCTGCCTGCGTTGTTAGTCAAATTCCACGAAACGTTTGCGCCACGTTCGATTTTCTCAAACACAACATTTCCGGTATTGTCGTAAATAGCGGCTTTCACCTCCAAAACTTTGTCGCTGGGTAAAATTACCTCAAACTCGGCTTTGTCGGAAACGACATTTTTCGACAATCTTATGCCCGTACGTCCGTCGGACTTTTGAATTTCGCGAATTGGCACAGCCGCAGATACCGTAACTTTAACGTCAATATCCGTCAAAACATTGTAATTCGCTACGTCCGTCGGCGTAAATTTCGCTTTGTGCGTCTGCTCGCCAATTCCGCCGACTAACTCCGCAGGATTCATCCACGACCAGCCGCCCGAAAGCGTTACGTTTTCCAACTTTTGCCCGACTTTTGCCGTCAAACCCGTCGGCGCGGTGTATGCAGGATTACCCTTCGCGATAGTCCATTTCAAAGTAATCTCGCTTGTCGTTTCGTCGCCTTCCCATTTCAAGCCGTCTAACAAAGCGATTCTCGCTTCGTGTTCGCCCGCGTTTGTCGCTTTGCCGTTGCTTACGATATACCTCACATCCTCCGTAGTTCCCGTTTTTTCTTCTCCCGTATAAACAAGGTTGGCAATTGGTGTCGGTTTGGGCGTTTCTATCGACATTACAATATTAAAACCTTTCCAGATGTTTGCGGCTTTGTAAGCGTCAACCGCGATTTTCGGAACGAATAATTTAACGTTCTCGATGCTTACGTCTTGAAATACGTTAGCGCCTATACTCTGCGGTATCTCTTTCAGATTGACAACTTGTTTTAATTTCGTGCATTTCTCAAAAACGCTATAGTCGATACTAGCGGAACTGCCGATGGTTACCGCCGTTAACTCGCTGCATTCTTTAAAAGCGTTATCTCCGACATACGTAACCGAATTAGGAATTACAACCGATGTTAGTCCCTTGCATCCGCTAAAAGCGCTATTTTTGATAGTGGTAACTAAATTGGGAATAGTTATCGCCGTTAATTTCGAGCAACGGAAAAAAGCGCTATTTTCGATAGATTTAACCGAATTAGGAATTACAACCGATGTCAATCCACTGCAAAGGGAAAAAGCGCCTTCTCCGACAGAGGTAACCGAATTAGGAATTACAACCGATGTCAATCCTGTGCAATTTTGAAAAGCGTAATTTCCGATAGATTCAACTAAATTGGGAATAGTTATCGCCGTTAATTTCACGCAACTTTGAAAAGCGCCTTCTCCGACAGAGGTAACCGAATTGGGGATGACATAAGCGCCTGTTTTTCCGCCGGGACATTCAATCAGCGTCGATTTATTTTTGTTGAATAGCACTCCATCGGCAGAAGCGAAATTTGCATTGCTTTCACCAACGTTTATCTCCGTTAATTTCCCGCAACTTAGAAAAGCTCCTACTCCGATAGATTCAACTGAATTAGGAATAGTTATCTCCGTTAATTCGCTGCAATTGTAAAAAGCTTGATTTCCGATAGATTCAACTGAATTGGGAATAATTATCTCCGTTAATTGCATACAAACGCCAAAAGCTCGATTTCCGATAGATGTAACGCTGTTGGGAATAGTGACGGATGTCAGTCCCATGCAATAGTCAAAGGATTGATTTCCGATAGACTTAACGCCGTTGGGAATAGTTATTTCCGTTAATTTCACGCAATCGACAAAAGCGTTATTTCCGATAGACGTAATGGAGTTGCCGAAGGTAACTTCCGTTAATTCGGTGCAGCCGTTAAACGCAAAATTTCCGATACTGGTAACGTCGTTTCCAATAACCACGCTGGTAATACTTGTTCGTTGGTCATACCACGGGTTATTCGTTCCATTCCAAGTAAAATCCGTCGGCATATCGCCCGTTCCGCTAATTGTCAGCACTCCGTCCACAAGTTCCCAGGAAACTTCCGACTCACCGATTTGCGCCGACGCACCGAACACCATACTTGCTGCGATACACGCCGCAGCCGCTGCTTTTACCAAACTTTTTTTGGTAAATTTTGAAATAAAACCTTGAAACATAACCCCTCCTTAAAGGATTTAGTTGTTAATATTTTGAAACCCTGGAACCATTTTTTCGTTTTGAAATTTTGAAAAATTCTATAATTATATACGAAGCGACACACTTGAAGTATCGCTTTAAGTAATCTACATAAGTCCCTGAAAAATAACG
>Ga0268262_10002777_pt1 | contig 19830 bp, 21 predicted proteins | sample TergutNc150P3_FD_190354 | JGI IMG/M metagenome (GOLD analysis project Ga0268262, IMG submission 190354) | Nasutitermes corniger P3 segment gut microbial community from laboratory colony in Florida, USA - Nc150 P3 (SPAdes) (version 2) | ecosystem: Host-associated > Arthropoda: Insects >... | reverse complement strand
CCATCCTGCCGATTAAATAGTCAAGCGCCCATTCAAAGGTGCCTGGCAGCAATTGCTCGTTCAGGTTAACAGAAAGAAACAGCCCTTGCGAATTATCTGTGTATTTAAATCTTGCCATAATATGCCATTTTATCAAGGTTATGAAAATATGTCGACCTTTTTTTTATTTTTTGTTTTATATTTCTTTAATAGGCGCATTAGGTACTTTTCCGACAGCCTCGTTATGTGCAGGCGCATAATATGGATCTAATCGAATAACCGCACTAAAGTCTTCAATAGCCAGTTCAAAGTTATTATTTCTATAATGTGTTTGTCCTCTATTCCAGTACTCCTCCGCACTACTGAGTTTTGGTTGTCCACTCGCCGTTGTCTTTGCCGCCCCCTGCGTTGATCCACAAGCTAAACCAAGCAAAATGAAAACCGCAAAGGCCGCCAGCGCGGTAATATGCGAACTCAATATTTTCTTCATGCCAATCTCCTCTTAATGGAAATGTTGTACAATAAACCTTCAATGAAGGCGCAAATACCCATAAATAACAAATCCAGCAAATCATATGTTCCCGGTACTTTGTCTGATAACTGGCTTATCTCGAAAATTGCCGCAACAACGTAAAAAGAATGTATGTATGCTTTTTGTATTTTTATTTTGTAAATCCAAAGACACCTAAAAATGAAAACAGCCGATAAGAACCAAAGCGTATCCGGAAGGTTGTACCTTAGAATATTGGAAAAAAATGACGGCCTTAACGGTATAAGCACGGTTCCGGCAAATAAAGGTTTTTGCACCCACGCAAAGAGAAGCATATTGTTCAAGTCTCTGAAGAAAAGGTAGATGGACATTCCAGAAATGAGAGAGAAGAATGATGATAAGCCATAGATTGCTCTAATATTTCTCATGAAAGTCTCTCTTTTTTAGTAAGAAAGCCTAAAGCCGTAGATGAGTTTTTCATTCCTTAGCCAATCGCAATAAATATGAATATATGACATACAGTCATATTAAAGCCCATTATATATGACTACCTGCTTATTATCAACACCTAATATGTATATATCATCAAAATTTGTATGACTGGTAGGATTATATATGACTGATATTAGTCAGCTATTGGGAGCAAACATAAAGTACTACAGAAAATCATGTAGCCTGACGCAAGAAAAATTAGCTGAAAAGGTTAATACTGCGACAAATTACATTTCTGCCATCGAGGCCGGGAGGCGTTTCCCATCGGTTGAAATGCTTAAAAAGATAGCACTCGCTCTGGAAATTGACACACCGAAACTATTTGTCATGGAAAATATGGATTTAGATACTATGAAAAAAAAACTTGAAGAACAGATCTGGCTGGACGTAAGACAAAACCTCTCTGACTATGTTTCAAAAAGGCTGGATGTCTTGAAAAAACAAAAATCAGGTGGAAATAACAGAGCCAAAAGGCTGAAAGGTGACTGACACTTTTTCTGGTGTTTTTACATTGATCAATTCAGCGCAAATTTCACAGAAAATCAAAGCGTTTTCCATCCCCGTGCAGTAACAGGGTATGAAACTTTTAATTCCTTTCACCCGCTCCTATGCGGAAATCAAGCGTCAGGCCAGGGAAAATGCCGCACTGGCAAAACCCCTTAGCCCTACAATCGACTTCGTCTTTAAAACCCTCTTCTCAGGTAAAGACGAAGATTCCAGAGAGGCCCTCAGGCTTCTGCTCTCAAGTTGCATCCACCGTCAGGTTAAAGATCTCAGGCTGCAGAATAACGAAATACTCTCGACCTTCCTCCTGGGAAAGATGTTCCGCCTTGATGTCCATGTTACTTTTAACGACGGCGAACAGGCCGACATCGAAATGCAGGTAAAGCGCAGCAACGACGACCTTAAAGCCCGTTCCCTCCTTTACGCAAGCCGCCTGCTTGAAAGCCAGTTGGGGAGGGGAGAGGACTTTAAGGACGCGAAGCGGGTATACGTCATATTTTTTATGGACTTCGTCCTGTTTCCTAATAGCGTCACAGTTCCCCGCCGCTATGTTTTTATGGAGGAAACAGAACACGACCGCCTGAACGAGCTAATCGAAGTCATTTACTACGAGATGCCCAAGACCGCCGATGCTGTAAGGGAATACTTTGAGGGGAAGGAAACGTTAAAAACCTTGCCAACCGAGCAGAAATGGTGTATATACTTCAAATACCGTGTAAAAGAGGGGATGGAACCCCTAATTGATGAATTACGCCGTGAAGAGGAAGGCATTATGAGGGCAGACAGGGCTTTAAAAAAGATAGAGCGGGATCGGGAGAAGAGGGCGCGTGCGATATTCTGGGATAATCAGAGGCTTGTTCGTAACTCCGACATGCACGCCGCCAAAGAAGAGGGCCGCATGGAAGGTCGGCAGGAGGGCCGTGTGGCCAGCCAGGAAGAAATAGCCCGTAACATGAAAGCCAGGGGCTATAAAGTTGAAGAAATCCAGGCCATTACCGGCCTTTCAAGTGAAGGAATTGATAAATTGCGGGGTTATTCTGATATCTCTCGCTGAAATCTTTACATAAAACTGAAGTCATATTATATTTTGTTATGTTGCGGATTGAAGATATTAGATCTTGCTGTACTGATAAGACTATTGTCTTAACCGAACATTTATTGACCAGAATGCGGGAACGTCAAATACGGCTGAAAGACATAAAAGATGCAATAGCAGAGGGCGAAATAATCGAACAGTATTCTACTGACTATCCTTTTCCAAGCTGTTTGATTAACGCTGAAAATATACATATTGTTTGCAGTGTTGGCGATGGGCATTTGTATATCATTACTGCATATCGGCCATCGTTGGAACAGTGGGAAGCCGGGAATAGAAAACGGAAGGAGAACAAGCCATGAAATGCGGAACTTGTAAAGCGGAAATGGAAGAATCAACCGTCACTTATACCGAAGACGTTAAAAATGGCGTTATTGTTATTCGGCATGTTCCGGCTCGTGTCTGTACGGAGTGCGGCAACATCTGGTATAGCGGAACAGTTGCCCTACAACTTGAAAAAATGGTTGACCAGTTTGCGGCGTCGGCAGGTTCCGAAGTTTCGGTAATAAACTTTGCAAAATCGGTAGCATAAATCAGAGCGTTTTCCATCTCCGTGCAGTAACAGGGTATGAAACTTTTACTTCCTTTCACCCGCTCCTATAGGGAAATCAAGCGTCAGGCCAAAGAAAATGCAACTCAATCGTAAAAATTTTTACCACTAACCACCCAAACCAACACGAACTTGCTGTCAGGAAATCATTTTTAACCTTCAAATCCCATGAAATTAGAAGGATCATGAAGGTTTTCCGGCAAACATCGAAGTGAAGGTTCGTGGTCGTACCGTCCGACCGAAGGTCTGCGGTATGTTTCGTGTGGTTCGTGGTAGAATTTTATTTACGGATAAGTTCTAAAGCCCGTTCCCTCCTTTATGCAAGCCGCCTACTTGAAAGCCAGTTGGGGAGGGGAGAGGACTTTAAGGACACCAAACGGGTATACGTTATCTTTTTTCTTGACTTGGTCCTGTTTCTTCAAAGCGCCAAGGTTCCCCGCCGCTATGTTTTCATGGAGGAAACGGAACATGACCGGCTAAACGAGCTTATAGAAGTCATTTATTACGAGATGCCCAAGACCGCGGACGCGGTAAAAGAATACTTTGACGGGAAGGAAACGTTAAAAACCTTGCCAACCGAGCAGAAATGGTGTATATACTTCAAATATCGTGTAAAAGAGGGGATGGAACCTCTCATTGATGAATTACGTCGTGAAGAGGAAGGGATTATGAGGGCAGACAGGGCTTTAAAAAAGATAGAGCGGGATCGTGAGAAGAGGGCGCGTGCGATATTCTGGGACAACCAGAGGCTTGTTCGTAACTCCGACATGCACGCCGCCGAAGAAAAAGGCCGTTTGGCAAGCCGTGAAGAAATAGCGCGAAACGCCCTGGCGGAAGGCGCTTCCATTGAATTTGTGGAAAAAATTACCGGCCTTGATTTGGAAGCAATAAAAAGCATCCAGCCAGGCCATGATGCTTCTTACAATAATGATTCCTAATAATTGAAGCGCTAATTATGAGGTTAGACGCCTCTCTGTTCAAGCGTATCTTCAAGAGATTCAGCATCAACTAAATCTTTGGTTCTTCCGGTGGATCGTTTGTTTTTGATTAAATCAGCTATTGATAAAACATGAATTGAAATGCCCTCAATATCAACTGTTTGTGAATTTGCAAAAGCTTCTTCAAAGTTCAATCCGTCAACAGAACTGATAATATCTATTCGCCGAGGAGCTACGCCAATTTGGAATATTAAGTCTTTCTTCTGCAAATCACTTTGAGTTATGTTATCGGATGGCGCTCCGAAATCATAAAGCGCCTGTAAAACAAGAATTGCATTTTCAGAATCAGGCATTATCCACAGATCTATATCCATAGTAGATCGGGGATATCCATGGACAGCCATCGCATAAGCGCCTACCAGAAGAAATTTAGCTTTTCTGTTTGATAAGGCGAGTAATATGTCTTTGTAATCGTTGTTCAACATCGTATTTTTTGCTCAAGGATACCACTTCGCAAGTAAGCGGCCATACCAACGCTACCCTGTCATTTGCGGAACCGGGAACATAGCCGGAATTGCGGTAATCTGATTTATGAATAATGGAAATGCTTTTATCCATAACAATTAAGAGTATACCAAAATTTTTCATGATGGAATACCCGACCAACTGGAGTGGTCGGGTAATTTGGTTGGTGTTAAAATCATCCGGCCTCAAATCTTCATCGTCGCCAAATAACTATCGTACTCCGCCTTTGTCCTCTGCGTTTCTTGCGCCGCCGCCTCTATCTGCTTGTTGATGCCGTCGATCTCGTCATCCAGGGCAGCCATGCGCTTAAGGTATTCCTGGCCCTGCGGGGTCTGGTTTCCCGCGGCTTCAAGGTTGCGGCGTACCCTGTCCTGATCGGAGATTAGCCTTGACTTCTGGGTTTCAAGCGTTACCTGGGCACTGGCAGCGTTGTCGGCAGTTCTTTTTAGTTCAATAGCCCTTGTAAGCGCCGCGCGGACATCGGCGGGAATTTCCTGGTTGGATGCGTAACTAAGGAAGGTGTCGGCGCGAAGATTAGCAAGGGTGATCCTTTCCTGAATAGGGGTTTCTTCCCGGACTGTAAAAGTGAAAGTACCATTCGCCGGTAAGTTCCGGTTAAAGCGGTAGAGGCTTGCGGTTTGATCGTCGGCGCTTTTGGGTTCCATAAGTTCAGAGCCGGAAGTAATCGGGTGTTCAATGATGAGCTTTTTTGCCTGACCTGAAGCGTTCTTTATCGTGTAAAGCTTTTCGTAACTCTGACGGCGGGTGATGGTCATGACGCCGCCGGAGATATTAACCGCCGTAATAAAGCGCGTCCCTGACGAAGCCGCGCTGCCGCTTACCGAAAGATCTTCCCCGTAAGAGATGAGCCGCTTTTCATTTTCGGGGAAGAATTCGATGAGCGCGTCGCCTGCGTAGGTTCCGCCATCGTAAACCGTGATGGGCCCGGCTGGAAGTTTCATGCCTGAGGTGTTGGTCAATTCCGCGCTAATTGCGGGGTTTATCGCAGCGCCTCCGGAAGCCCGCGAGCCGGAAAATACCAGGACTTTTTCCGCTTTTATTGTACCTTCCACCAGCGGGAGCATGGCGCTCTGCCGCCTGTCAACTGTTACGGGGTTTTTCAGCGTAAACTCAAACTGATCCCCGGCGGCGCGCCCCGAAGCGGTGTCAATTACTCCGCCGGCAACAGCAGCCGCGGCGGGACTCTCCTTTTCATAGTAATAATCCATTTCCGCTCTCAGCCTCTCATCCGCCATGCTTTGCGTTCTCATCGCCGCGCTTGGCGAGGGAACCACCGTCGTTGTACTGTAGCCTGACTCGTAAGTTCTGCTCTCCGCGATGCCGGCGATGGCAAGGGGAACAACCGGGCGTGAAAGCCTGTAGGGCGGGTAGAGCCTCTGGATGAAGGAGACCGGCCTTCCTGTTACAAGGGAAAGCTCAACGCCGTTCCAGTCGGCGTCGCTATCGTTGTCTACGATTGCCCAGCCCTGAAGGAATGGCTCATTTCCAGAAATATCCAGCCTGTAAGACACCTTCCACACGGGCGTAGGTATGACATAGCTTAAAGAGACGGCGCGGCTTCCTGTTCCGTTAAGCGTTACAAGAAGGTTCCGCGCGCTCTCGTCCCGCGAGGCCATGATGAGGTCAAGGGCGCGTTCCAAATCCGAGTTTATCTTTTCGTCGGTAAAGCGGAACGAGATAATGTCTTTAATGGCAATCACGCGTATTCCCTGGGATGTGAAAAGCGAAAGCCATGGTTCATCGGCAGTCCTTGAATAGGGATACTGCTGAGCCGCGGGGCTTTGTCTGTACTCCACGCCAATGATCCTCCCCTTTATGGCGGTGGGGGCTAAAACTTCCAGTTCCGCGCCTTTAAGGCCGTTTAGAATATCTCCAATCCCCGGCGCTCCTGACAGATCGATTTTTAGGCTTTTTAAAGTGAGATACAGGGTGTTCTCCGAGGCGTAGCGCACCGAAGGGGAGTTTGACGCGGGATCATTTACAACGAGCGATTTAAGGGCGTCGTCAACAGACGCAGCGTCGAAAGGAAGGGCTATCTCGGCAGGGGAGGAGAGAGTCCCTGAGTGTTCAAAATAGCCTACGCCTGAAGACAAAAGCGCTATGCGCTTTAAGGGCAGATCCACCCCTGCATAATTCTGTTCCGATCTTGAATTGGAACTTGAATTTGATGCACCTGAATTTGACGCGGAGGTTCCATCACGCGCGGATTGAGGATAAATAGAAAGTCCCGGCAAACCAAGACATAAAAACGCAAAAAACAAGGCTCTATTTTTTTTCATTGCTGTATCCCCTTAAAATATAAAATAATCCAGAATTGGAAAGATTACCACAGCCGTCCCAGAAAACCTTAATTTATAGCAGAATCCTGGCGCTTTAAACAAGCTAAAACATGTAAAGAGACCGGACAAAACACCAAATGAAAGCTACCTGTAGAATCCGGCTTCGGAGCCGCCTGCCCAACGATTTTTTCTAGACTTTATCTCCAGTGAATTTCCACGGCAGTTACAATTCAATGGGCAGGCAATCAATGCACTTTAGGGCTAACCTTTACTCAATCGTCTCCTTTCGCCGGAGAATTCCAGAGGCTTCCATTTGGGTTTCGTCCGGCCTCATTGTTGCATTTAGCCTGTTAATTAAAGCGCCAGGTTCTGCAATACGCTTACTAAAACACGGTCTACCGCCGACCTTCGGTCGGACGGTTCTACTTCGTTCTTAGGTCGCCAACTTCGTTGGCGCGGCATCTCACCAGATGTTTTGCCTGCTTTAGGTGAAATGCAAAATATTGCCGAATGTAAAACCTTTTTTATTCGAATAACTCTTGGCTTGTCTGAAGCCGCCGCGCGAAGCCTTGACGTGGGCGCACGGCGTGAGAGAATAATGGCCACACCAAAGTGTGCGTAAATAGAGGCCACGACCGTCTAGCCCGCGGCAGGGATTCGCACGGCGGCTTCGAGCTTAGACAGGTTTATTCGTATAAATTTTGGTTTTTATGGTTTCTCTTCCGGTATCGGCGGCAGGGGCGCGGCCCATCCGATAAAAAGGAGGACAAGGCCTGCGCCGAAGAATGAGAGTATCCTTGGAACGGCGCCTATGCCCCTCATGTCAAAAAGAATCAGCTTGGCAATGTCCGCGGTTACCAAAACTGCGCCGGCGATCCAGAGAACGCGGCTTTTCTTACGGTGGCCTGTAACAATGTGAAGTATTCCGTAAAGGGCCCAAAAGACAAACAGACAGAGCTGGAATATGTCTGATGCCGGAACCCTGCGCCAGGGAAGGCCGGCGAAATTGTGTACGCTTCGCGCCAGAATGGAAACTATCCACAAGAACACCAGAACATCCTCTACGGCAAAGAAAGCTCTCCTTCCTATGGAAGTTGTTTTATCTTTTACTCTAATCCGCCAAAAGTGCAGGCAAAATATACAGATGCCCTCAAGAAGATCCAACAGGTTTAATAAAGGCAAATAAAAGGGCAGGGGAGAAGGATCGCCGGATCGAAAAAGGCTGATAATAAACCAGAGTCCCAAAACCCCTGAAAGCAATAGGGGAAGTACAAAGAAAAGCAGTTTCCGTTTACCGAACGGAAGAATAACAAGCGCAGCAAAAACCGGAAGCAACCCCGCAAGGCTGACCCAGGATTCTGAAAGGCCCAGCCTTATAGCGTAAAAACGCCCGCTTGCGCTAAACACAGCCAGGGCCGTTAAGATCACGGTTAACAGTCGGGTGTCCCGAAACCGCGCCGGTTCCTGTGTTTGGTATTTTATTTTTCCAATATCTTCGGCTGCCCTTGGCCTTAAAAAGAAAAAACTGACTGCCTGTAAAGTCAAAAAGACCGCCCAGCTATTGATGTGAGAAGAATCAAAAAAGTTGTAAGAGAAAATGGGTTTACCGGAAGAATAGTTAAAAACATCGCCGCAAAAAACGGCAATCACCGTAACAGCCGCTGTTATGGGCGCCGGCGCCATACCGGTTATAAAAAACCTTATCTTAAAAAACGCCGCGAGCGCCCAGAAAATGATGGCGCTCAGCGAAGCCAAAATCAAAAATGCGCCGTCCGGCGCGGAAAAGATCTGACTGAGTTCATAACGCCAGCCGCCAAACCACCAGGCAAAACCCCAGACGGCGATTATCCAGATTGGCAGGTTTTGTTTCGCGTCTTCCGTCTGGCGGGCTTCATCTTTGCTGCGTGAAAGTTTTTCATTCGTTTTTAAAATCAGAACAGCGAGAAGAAGGTAGAAAACTGAAAACTCAAGCGCAATGATTGCATACCCGTGCGCGATAAAAGAAAAAATCTTCAACTGTATAGCCGCCGCCATGACGGGAGTTCCCAAAATCAAAATAATGTCGCTGTAATGCTGAAAGCGGTATTCATGATTTTTTAAGTCCCAAAGACCCAAAACAGTGAAGGTAATTATGAAGGCCAGAATGAATGGCTCCGACGAAAAGAAAAATTCAGGCCTGTATCCGGCCATAGTCCAAAACAGGGACACCGCGAAGGTAAAGAAAAACGCGGCGAGGTTAAGGCCTTTCCAGCGGCGAAAGTACCCGATAGCAAGGACGCCCGCGTTGAGGATCAAGTAATAACAAAAGAGAAAGAGATGATTTTCACTTCCGCTTGAAAGAAGCAGGGGAGTGGCGAAACCGCCCATAAAAGCCAGTACCGCAAGAACCTGGGCATTCTGAAACAAGGCCAGAATAACCATGGGAGGAATTAACAGGGTCATTAATGTCAGCGACAGGGGAGCGCTGAAGTATGAAGTGAACTTGTGGGCCGCGTAAACAGACAGATAAAGAATGCCCAGGCCGCCGCCCTGTAATATCAGGAAGTAACCGGGCCGCTTTCGTCTGAACCGCCAGCCGAAAAGAATCATGAAAAGGCCGGCGAAGGCGGCGGCGGCAATGCCCATGTCAACGGTGAAAAACCCGCGCCTTGCCAGATAAGTGATAAGGGCCGCGAATCCGGCTGTGAGAAGCGCAACTCCGCCCGCCGCCCAGAGGTTGCCGCCGCGGACAAAAGAAACAACAGCGTCTGTAAGCCGGTTCGCGCGCTCAGGCTGCGCCGCTTTCGCCTGTGGAGCTGTTTCGACTAACGGTACTGTTTCGACAGGTAAATCAGGTTTTTGGTTTTCAAGTAACTTATCAACCTGCGAGCGCAGCTTTTTTATATTTTCTTCCAGGCGTCTTGTTCTTGAAAAAAGAACGATGACACTGCAAAATAAAAGAAAGAAAGCTCCGGCTAACAGCAGAGACAAAAAAATCATACCTTACATTTACTTTTGCTTTTCCAGCTTCAAGGTTTTTGTCGGTTGATCGCTAATTTCAGGCGGCCCGAAATATTGAATAGATCCCGGATAATGATATGAAGTTTTTACCGCCCAAGCGTCCCGCTCATTGTCAAATGCCTTGAAGGGGTTTCCGTTTAAGTCAACCAGGGCTTTTTTAATGACCGGCTTTTTGGAACCGTGCCTTTGTTCCAGATTCATCATCATGGTAATGGGAATCCCTCCGGCTACCCACTCACTTGCGGGCGCAGTCAGGTTTCTAATGCTGGAGATGTAGCCGGTAAGCCCTGCGGCGATAAGCGCAAACGCGCTGTAACCAAGCGAATAACAGTAATCGGCGTCAAAGTTGGAAGGAAAAGCGCAGCGGCCCTCGTAACCGAAGAAGTGCCCCATGGCCGAGAAGCTCCCTTTGTAAAGCCCTTCTTCCTTTAATTTTTCAAGGCGCTTTTCCACCATCCCTATTAAGAGTTTTTCTGTTTCGATACGCGAAACCTGAACATTCCCGTGCGGGTCCCTGTCCATCAACAGTTCCCTGGAAATTTCCGGAGGCAGGCTCTGAAGAAGCTTGTATGACTCAGGCGTTATTTCATGGCTCAGCCAATAGAGCTGATCTATCAGCGAAGTTAATTTGGAAATTTCTCCGCCGTTCAGGGCAATGACATCGTTCAGCTCTTCAATAAGATTTTTAATATCAGGAATGAATTCAATCAGCCCCTCTGGTATCAGAATCACGCCGAAGTTTTCCTTGTTTTCGGCTCTCTTGGAAATGGAAGCGCAGATATCTTCCACAACCTGGTCAAGGGATATTTTCTTCTCTTCGATTTCTTCCGAGATCAAACAGATGTTGGGCTGGGTTTGAAGGGCGCATTCAAGGGCAATGTGGCTTGCGGAGCGGCCCATAAGTTTTATAAAGTGCCAGTATTTTTTTGCGCTTTTGGCGTCCCTTTGAATGTTCCCGATTAGTTCGCTGTAGGTTTTGCATGCCGTATCGAAACCAAAAGAGGTTTCGATGTATTCATTCTTTAAATCCCCGTCAATTGTCTTCGGACAGCCGATGACCTGAATGTGCGTTCCCTTTTCGACGAAGTATTCCGCAAGCAGGGCCGCGTTGGTATTGGAATCGTCCCCGCCTATGACGACCAGCGCGCTGAGGTTTAAATGTTTTGCCGTTTCCAGAGAAGAAGCAAACTGCTCTGGGGTTTCTATTTTGGTGCGCCCTGAACCGATGATGTCAAAGCCGCCGGTGTTCCGGTATTCATCTATTATCTCAGCTGTTAATTCCGTCGCCTTATTGTTGATTAGCCCGCTTGGGCCTCCCAAAAAGCCGTAAAGTTTTGAAGCCGGATTCCCTTTTTTTAGGCCGTCAAAGATACCCGCGATGACATTATGTCCGCCCGGCGCCTGGCCGCCTGAAAGAACCACCCCTACAATTTGCTCTTTGTAAATGTCAAGTTCTTTCCCCTTGCTATTTTTTCCGCTTGCAAAAGTAGCCACGGGCTTTCCGTAGATATGGTTAAAGAGCGCCGCCAACGCCTCTTTGTCGGAAGCTGATTCTGTGGGAGCGCCGAATTCTACGGTCAAGCCGGTAATTTCTCCCGACAGGGAAGCCGGAAGCTTGGGAATGTATTTGTACCTGGCGCTGTGCAATGCTGAAATGCTCATAAAACTTCTCCTTTACAATTACAATATTGTTGTGCCGATAAAATTTTCTTCAAGAAGGATCTTCTTTAAATTTGGAAGGTTTTTTCCGGCGGCGCAGATAACCTTTAGCCCGATTTTGGCGGCGTGGCGGCTTGCTATAGGATCAAACGGTACGTTTTTGCCTGGAACCCATTCATCCCCAACCATTGCGCAAAAATCTGTCCAGGAAATTGAGTCGATAGGTTTAGCGCTGGGGTTCTTTTTCGGGTCATCTGTGTAGACTTTTTCAATATTGGAAAGGTTGATTACCGCGTCTGCCTGGAACCTCTCCGCTAAAAGCACAGCGTCGTAATCGGACGAAAACCCCGGCTTCCAGCCTGCGGCAACCAGAACGCGCCCCATCAAAGGTTCTACCTGGGTGGGATCCGTTACAACGTCCTGGGTACACCATTCGCCCATAATTGAGCGTACCAGTTGGGCGTTCAGCCTGGTTGCCATAATGCCGATCCAGTCTGCCTGCTCGTCTACCGGAGATGAACACACGGCGCGGTATGCTTTTTGCCACGCCCTGGCAGGGCCGCCGCCGCCGACAACGAAAATAAAGCGCCGCTTTTCATCGCGGGCAAGAAGCTCCCCTATAAGGGCGGTAAAGTCCTTTAAGAAGTTTTCGTCAACGCCGTCCGGTGCGACAATCGATCCTCCCAGCGAAATTACGGTAACCATGCATTCTCCTTTACTGTACGCGCGTACCTGTTATTGTAACATCACTCCAAAAGGAAGAATAGGAGCCAATGCCCTCTGCGGCTTCTTCCCAGATATTTTGCAGGGAATACTCGCGGTCGCGGTAGGTGATCCTTCCGCGGGGGGTCATCTGGGAGAGAAAGTGCTCCCCGCGTGAAAAGGCAATTCTTTGGTTATCGAGGTTTCCGAAGTAATACGAAGCGTGGTCGTCCCTGAGGTTAAAATCGGCGGGGGATGCCCCTGCGCCCAAAGCCGGATCCAGCGGAACCCAGCCGAAGCCGTCAAGCCAGAATTCGGCCCAGTAGTGCTTCGTTGTATTTCCCCAGCGGTCAACTATAACGCCCGCGACCGGCTGGGCGGGGATTTCCGTAGCGCGGGCAAGGGCGCAGAAAAGCAGGGAAACGGAAAAACTGTCGGCGATTTTTTCATTAAGCGCTTGTAGAGCGCCCGCTTCCAGGGCATTATTGGTAAGCGGTGCGGCCTGGACTTTTACATTTGAGATAAGCCAGTTGTAAATCCTCTGGGCTCTTGGGTACGGAAGGCGCTCGTTTCCTATTATCGTTCTGACCTGGGTTCTTACAGCCTGATCTTCGGAAGGGATAAGGGCGCTTGGAAGAATACCCGCTGTGGCCATCGGCAAGGGCCTGTTCAGCCTGACGACAGCCGTGTTTCTGATGCTTGTCTCAATGGCGTATACGTCTGTTTCATAGGAAAAAGTAACGGCAAGGTTTGTCCCCGATGGAGTGTCATGGTACTGAAAAAGGGAAGCGCCACGGTAATTGTCAACAAAAGGCGCGGAGCTGCGTGAAACAAGGGTAACATTGCGCTGAGAGGCGGAAAGCGCAGGCCTGGGCATCCAGATGTAAAAGGCGTTTGGAACAGAAGCGTTCTCTATTTGAATTTCTGTTGAGTAAGTGAGGGTGTATGTTTTTTTATCCTTGTATATTTTAGTCCCCGGCTTTCCTGTAACGTCAAAATAAACCGGCCTGGATTTTCCCCTGGCTGTTCTTACTTCCAAATTGCCGCTTATGGCCCCGTCGGGTATGCGGACGCGGATTTCCCTTTCGCTCCAGGATTCGTAGCCGGATTCCTCCTGAAAAACCTCAACAAAGTCAGGTGGATTGATTGTTCCCTGGACTTGAGACTCGGCGTTCCATGAGAAAAAAACGCCGCCTGTTTCCCTGGACGCGCCGAAATTCCTTCCCTGAATTGTAATTAGGGAACCTATGGGGGCGGAAGAAGGCTCTATTGAGTTTATAATGGGGCCGTTATCGATCTGCGCGCCTGAAACCGCTTCCGGCAACGTTAAGATATTGGCAAACATAGCGGGGTTGCTTCTTTTTTGCCCACGGTGAACGTAGACCAGCCCTGCCTCGCCGAATTCCGGCGCGCGTACTGCAATCTCATTATCGCTCCAGGACAGGTAAGAGGAGCTTGTCGGGGAAGTACCGGCAATAGTTATGAATGATTCGTTTTTTTCATCCCCAAAACCGCTGCCCCTGATGGTAATGACATCCCCCATCCTGCCTATGCTTGGGTCAATCAATGTGATTTCAGGTGTTTTTTCCCTGCAGCCTGCGATTAAAAGAATGGAAAGCATAGTTAAAGAAACCGCGTAAAAACGAAGAAGAGATTTTAAGATGCGCTTTTCCTTCGCTTTTCCTTTCGCTTTTTCTTTATGGAGGGGTAACATTTCCCCTGTTCCTGACGTTAGTAGACGGGTCTTCAACGTAGGGCTCCAGCACCAGTTGTATTTCTATATGCGCTTCATTCGGTTCCTTTACTGAACCGAGGGGGAAAAAATAAACCTGCTCACGGTATTTCAGAGGTATGGTTTGCATGGTCGTTTGATAACTTATTCCTTCGTTAGGCACATTTTTCCATATTTGGCCCTGGGCAACAAGGGTTAATTGGCCGTTTGCCCTTAAAAAAGGAGTAAACTGAACCGCAACCACAAGGTCTTCACCAAGAAGTTTTACGCCTACCGGCCGGCCGGGAATTGTAACCTGGGTGTTCTCAGAATCCCATACCACCTTTTGATTTTCTTCCACGATGCGGGAAACAATGTGCATGATCATTGCCCGTTCCCTTATTCCGGGAAGTTCCAGGAGGGGGCTTTCCTGGGCTTTAAGCAACGCCCCTAAAGAAAAGATCAAGCCAAAAAAGACAAGTTTCTTATAGGCAGTACTATCGTATAACGAAGAATCAGAGGTCATCTGGATAGGCCTCTCCTTGAATAATCCGCGGCGTTAATTAAAGCAGGTTCTCCAATGCTGGTAAATGTCCGGCTTTCAGGAAGGCGTATGACCATAAAATCCCCGTTGTCCTGGCTTGAAAGGTACTGTAAAACCCCGGCCATGTCCTGGATGTTTACCATGCTGTTATCGTTCAGTCCGATGCCTGAGGCCGCTATCTGTTCCTGCAATACTGCGGGCGACGGCTGCGACAAGCCTCTTACCCCCAAAAGCGCGACAAGGACAACAAAAACCAGGGCTGCCGCCGCTGCCGCCGGAAGGGGAAGGGAAATGTTTCGGCTCCATATACGGTTCATCCGCGCTGCCCTGCGGGGTTCATGGGAAATTACCAGAGCGGGGGCTGTAAGTTTTTGCCACACCCGTTCCTGGGCTTCTGCCATGGTTTTTTCTTTGTCGCCTGAAAGGTAGTTTTTAATGCTTCTGTATTTGGCAAGGGCGGCGCGGCATTCTTCGCAGGATTCCAGATGGGCTTCCATTTTCCCATCCCAGGGCGATGGAAGTTCTCCATCCAAATAAAGGGAGACAAATTGACGATCAGGACACATGCACACCTTCCTTGGTTATACCGTCATTGTTACCGGAACCCTCCGCTTCACAGACAGAAAAGCGGGTTTCGGCATTCAAAAATGCAGCCAGGCGCTCCCGTGCACGGAACACCCGGACTTTGACGTTTCCCTCGCTGATTCCCAGGGCACGTCCTATTTCCTTGTAATTAAGATCGCCGTACTCTTTTAATATCATAACGATACGGAGGTTTTCCGGCAACTTCTCCAGGGCTTTCTTTACTTCCTCCTGGGTTTCCTTCTTCACAAGGAGGTGTTCCCCGGTTTCTACGGTTCTTACGTCTTCCCTGAACGCCTTTTGATAGGCGTTCCGCTCTCTTACCTTTCGTCTGGCGTAGTTCAGGGACGCGTTCTTTACCACCCTGATCAGCCAGTATTTTGCCTCATCGGGGTTGGGAAAGACCATTTCCTTCTCGTGCAGGCGGAAGAAAGCTTCCTGACACAGATCTTCGGCGGCTTCTTCGCTGGAAGTGATACGGTAAGCTATCCTGAACAGGATGGGGAATACCGTTTCGTAGAGTTTGCGAAAACTTCCTATCGAAGTCTCCTTGGAAACCGAGGTTTCCATTGAAATGTTGTCAGAGCGGGATACCCCGTTATTAATAGTAAACAAACCGCTTCCTCAATCGTTACATATAGCCCAGGCCCGCCCGCTATGCGGACGGCAGCCGCCATGTGGTGCCTGAAGGAGAATCCTCAAGGATTATCCCCTTTTCTTTAAGTGTATTCCGTATCTCGTCCGCCCGTTTGAAATTTTTGGCTTTTTTTGCCTCATTTCGCTCTTCAATAAGATTTTTTACATAGCTTTCTGTCTCGACCGAAAGGCTTTCGTTTTTGCTCTGCGCCGCTTCTTCCGCAAGGCCAAGAGCCAGAACCCCGTCCATGTCAAAAGCGGCGGCCAGAGCGTCCTTTGGGTCTATAGATGAATCCTTTAAAACACCCCAAAGTTCCGCCAGCGCCCTGGGCGTGGAAAGGTCATCTTCCAGGGCCTTGTTAAAGTTTGCAATATATTCGGCCTTGGCTGCCGGAAGCTGAACCGCGCCCCCGCTAAAGCCTGCCTGGGCGGCCAGCGCCCTTATTTTTTCGCCCAGGGATTTGCGGGCGCTTTTTGCACCGTCCATCGCCGGATAAGAAAACTGAAGCTGGCTGCGGTAATGCGCCCCCAAAAGCAGGTAGCGGTAATCCAGGGGATCGTAGCCAGAGTCAATGAGGCTCTGGAGAGTGATGAAGCCGCCGGCGGACTTGGACATTTTGCCTTTATCCAAAACCAGGAACTCGTTGTGAACCCAGTAATTTACCCAGGGGTGCTTTCCGGTGGCGGCCTCGCTCTGGGCAATCTCGTTGGTATGGTGAACCGGAATGTGATCGATTCCCCCCGCGTGAATGTCGAAGGTCTCTCCGAGGTACTTAATGCTCATGGCGGAGCATTCAATATGCCAGCCAGGATAGCCCCGTCCCCAGGGGCTGTCCCAGAGCAGGGCCTGGTTTTCAAACTTGCTCTTTGTAAACCAGAGTACAAAATCGCCTGAGTTTCTTTTGTTTTCGTCCAGGTCTGTGCGCGCCCCGGCCTTAAGCTCATCCAGGCGGAGCATGGCGAGTTCCCCGTAATGCGGGAATTTTGAAATATCGAAATAGAGGTTGCCCCCGGAGGAGTAAGTGAAGCCGTTGGCTTCGATGCGTTTGATTAGGTCTATCATCTCGCCTATATGCTCGGTGGCCTTGCAGACAACATTCGGCTTTATGATGTTCAGCCTGCCGGTATCGGCAAAGAAAGCCTGGGTGTAGAACTCGGCGATTTCCAGCACGCTTTTGCCGCGCTCCACCGCCGAAGCAAGTATCTTGTCTTCTCCCTCGTCGTTGTCCCCGGTCAGGTGGCCCACGTCGGTAATGTTCATAACGTGGTTTACCTCGTAGCCAAGGCGGCGGAGGGTGCGCACCAGCACATCGTGCGTAACGTAGGCCCTGAGGTTTCCAATGTGGGCGTAGTTGTACACGGTGGGGCCGCAGCCGTAAAAGCCGGCTTTGAGCGGAACAATGCTTTGGAAGGGCTGTAACTGCCGTCCGAGGGTGTTAAAAAGGGTCAACATCGTAGAATCTCCGCTCCAAAAATGTTATAGTTTCGTTGAATATGCTTAATCTACGCAGATTCATGGAAAAAATCAATGACATGAAAATCGAAGAAAAAATCGATAATCAGGGGAAAAAATTTTCCGGCTCTCTGCGCTACGATGAACCAATGTTCAGGCACTGTACCTTTAAGGTGGGCGGAAAAGCCGATGTCTGGGTCAGGCCGGCCAGGGACATTTTCCCGTCTTACGCGGCAAGGCTCTTAAAAGCGGCCAAAGAAGAGGGAATACCGGTTTTTGTTTTGGGGGCCGGGGCGAATGTAGTGATAAGCGATAGGGGTATCCGGGGCATTGTGCTGGATACCGCCTCTTACCGCGGCATAGGAAAACGGGAAGACCGCGAAGTAAAAGACGAATCTGATTTTAACGAATTAAGGGCCATGCGGGAGCAGTCTCTTTTTTCCGTGTCCGTTCTTGCCGGAACCTCGGTAGACGGTCTTACCTTTCGCCTTGCGGAACGCGGATTATCCGGCCTGGAATTCCTCGCGGGCATGCCCGGCTCGGTAGGCGGCGCTGTGTGGATGAACGCCAGGTGTTACGATAAATCCGTGTCAGACGTGCTTTTGGAAACGGAAATACTGAACGAAACTTTTGAAAGGGAGAAGATCCCCTTTCGCGCCGAAGATTTTTCTTACAAAAGAAGCCCCTTTCAGCAAAGGGAAGTTCTAATTCTTTCCGCCCGGTTTGCCGTGGAATTCGGGGAATCAAAAAACATAAACAGTGAAATGGAAGCCCACCGTCAGGATCGCGGCAACAAGGGACATTACCGTTTTCCTTCGGCCGGTTCTGCCTTCAAGAACAACCGGGACTTTATGGAACCTACCGGCCGCATCATCGATCAGCTTGGCTTGCGAGGGCTTAACATAGGCGGCGCTCAGGTTGCCCCCTGGCACGGCAACCTCATCATCAACACAGGAAACGCCACGGCAAACGACATAAAAATCTTGATGAACGAAGTCGCCAAGCGGGTAAAAGAAGAGCGCGGTTTTGATTTGGAAAGCGAGGTGCTTTTTGTGGGGGATTGGGGATAGTGGGTTGTTTATATTGAAAAATAGCATAATGTTCCAGAATAAAGTATAATAATACTGTATGAAAAATTATGTTTATATTGATTCATTAATAGAAGCTCTCAAACAATCGGATCCATATAAGATTATTTTATTTGGATCATACGCGAGTGGAACCGCCACAGATAATAGTGATATAGACATTGTAGTAATATTGGATAACGATAATGTCTCAAAGACGTATGAGGAAAGATTGAATAAAAAATTAAATATCAATAGGTTGGTACGAAAAATAAATTATAAAGTAGCACTTGATATTTTGGTATATTCCAGGGAAGAGTATAAAATTATCAAGGATAATGGAAATTATTTTATTGACGAAATTGAGAAGACGGGGAAAATACTATATGAAAAAGCAAGTTGAGGCATGGATAAAATTTGCCGAGAAGGACTTGTTAACAGTTAGTGAAATTATAAAAAAACCTGAATTGACAAATGTCGTGGCCTTTCATTGCCATCAAGATACCCTGGAGAAATAGGATTATTAGATGACGGATCAATGCCAACAAATGAACAGGCAAATAAGTTTTTTCTGTTTGCGAAAGAAATAGAAAGAAAAATAAAATCTGAATTGATTGGAAGGCGGGGGTCCATACCCCGCGGCTTGCCGCGGTTAAAAATCTACGCTAGTCATGAATTTTTGGAATATTGGTTACCGGGGTATGGCCCCCGCCAGTACAATAAATTTCCTATCCAAAGAAGATACCTCGCGGCTTGCCGCGAGGTGATTCATTAGCTCCACTTCTTAAACTGTTTTTTTACTAACTTTACTTATGAGCCTGTTTTTTTAGCCAAGCATTAATCGCAAGCATTATTTTTTCCTGGTCTCCGGCATTGAGCTTCCGGTATGCGTTTATCATGTGCTGTTCCTCCTCGTTCAGGCCCATGGGTTGATTCCCTGTTACAAGGTATTCAGCCGAAGTTCCGAGCAGTTTTGCAATCTCGACCCCCTCCTTTATATCAGGGTAGGTCTTACGAGTCATCCATTTTCTGAATGTGCTTAAGGGGACGCCTACCTTTTTTGCTATCCATTCCTGGGTAGTATTTTGAGCTTTTATTTCATTTTTAAGCCTTATCCAGAAATTCATATTTTCTATTTTATAAAAGCGGGTCTTTTTAGGTTGACAAAGTTCCAAATTTGGAATATTATTAAACTTTACGGAGAACTTTTGGATTTTTTGTCTCTTAGAAATGGCATAGTTGTCATATCTAATTTTTTACTTCGCAAAAACGCTGGGTTTCTCCGTATGGGGGAATACCGGATTTTTATAATAACCAACAGATTTATGTTTGTGAAAGCTTTCCAATGAGAGGAATTTAATGAAGAAAATGATGAGCTTCTGTCTAATTGTTTGGGTTTTACTGGTCAACAGCATTAACGCCCAAACCACTGTGCGTCAGACATATTATGTAAACGCTACCAATGGTGATGATGCGAACAATGGCAGGAGTGAAGAAAGGGCATTCAAAACAATGAATAAAGCTCTGGAATCGGCGAAAATGGGAATAGTCAAAACTATTACAATTATTGGGACAGTTAGCGGATTTCGTATAGAAAATATG
>Ga0268262_10002775_pt1 | contig 19834 bp, 17 predicted proteins | sample TergutNc150P3_FD_190354 | JGI IMG/M metagenome (GOLD analysis project Ga0268262, IMG submission 190354) | Nasutitermes corniger P3 segment gut microbial community from laboratory colony in Florida, USA - Nc150 P3 (SPAdes) (version 2) | ecosystem: Host-associated > Arthropoda: Insects >... | reverse complement strand
CAAGGTTTTCCGTAATGTATACGGGAACCCAAGTTTTTCCGTTGTAAACGGAAATTGTTCCGCCTACCATCTCGGGAATAATTGTTGAACAGCGGGAATAGGTTTTAATCATTTTCCTTTCTCCCGACTTGCTCAATTCCAACACCTTTTTGTACAGGTTCTTATCAATAAAAGGACCCTTCTTTACAGATCTTGACATACTCCCTTCCTAACCTTTAACTCTTCCGGTTATATAACCGTATGCTTTAACAAAATTCATACTATTTCTTCTTTCCCCTGCTTACTATAAACCTTGAAGAAGGTTTATGTTTTTTACGGGTCTTGTAACCCTTAGTGGGTTGACCCCACGGAGTAACAGGATGAATACCCTTGCTTCTTCCCTCGCCGCCGCCGTGCGGATGATCCACAGGGTTCATTGACATACCGCGAACTGTCGGGCGCACGCCAAGCCAGCGTTTGCGTCCGGCTTTGCCAAGCGTTGTATTCATGTGGTCTTCGTTGCCGACGCTGCCGATTGTCGCATAACATTTTTTAAACACCATACGCATTTCGCCGGACGGCAATTTGAGCGTAACATAATCGCCTTCTTTGGCGGCGATAAGAGCGCCTGTTCCGGCTGAACGAGCCATCTGTCCGCCCTTGCCGAGCGTTAATTCAATATTGTAAACATTAAATCCTAACGGAATATTTTCCAGCGGAAGAGCGTTGCCCGGTTCAATCGGGGCGTCGGGACCGCTTAAAATTGTTGTGCCTATTTTAAGTTCTTTGGGGGCGACAATGTAGCGCTTCTCGCCGTCTTTGTAATTGATAAGAGCGATGTTCGCGCTGCGGTTTGGATCGTATTCAAGCGTGGCGACTTTTCCGGGAATACCGATTTTATCTCTTTTAAAATCGATGTCGCGGTATTTGCGTTTGTGTCCGCCGCCTTTGTGGCGCACACTGATACGTCCGAATGAATCGCGTCCGGCTCTTTCTTTTCTTCCGCTTGTGAGGGTTTTTTCAGGCTTCGCGCCTTTGGTAAGGTCTGAGTTATCTAAACTTGTCCATTGCCTCATTCCCGGCGTTATTGGTTTATATTTCTTAATACCCATAATTTTTCCTTATACGCCCTCGAAGATGGCAATCTTCTCGTCTTTGGGAAGCTTTACAATCGCTTTCTTCCATGTGGAAGTATACCCTTGTCGGTAGCGCTGCCTTTTGGGCTTGCCTCCGACAACCATTGTGGTGCAGGAAATCGGATGTACATTAAACAATTTCCTCACCGCTTCCTTAATCTGCGGCTTTGTCGCCGACTGAGCTACCTTAAAAACATATTTTCCTTCTTCGCGAAGGTGGTTTGCTTTTTCTGAAAGAACAGGCTCAATTAAAATATCTTCGTATTGAATCATTTAACTGCCTCCTTTTCATTGTAAAAATCATTAAGATTTTTCGCGGCAGTTTCCAGCATTAACACCTGGCGACCGTAAAACAACTCATGCGCTTCAAGGCGGTTGTAAGAAAGATATTTAACCCACGGAATATTCGCCGCCGCTCTTTTAATTTTTGGATCGTCGTCTTTAAGGATTATCACTGTGCGAAGTCCGGGTTCAAAATTATCGAGTAATTTTGCCAAATCTTTTGTTTTGCCCGATTCAACCGAAAAATCTTCTACTATTTTTAATGTGTCACTCTGCGCTTTTAAACTAAGAATTGTTTTAAGCGCGAGTCTTTTTGCTTTCTTCGGTATTGAATAGGAAAAATCTCTCGGTTTCGGACCGAAGATTACGCCTCCGCCGACAAGAACAGGCGATTTTTTATCGCCTCTGCGGGCGCGTCCCGTTCCTTTCTGGTTATACGGTTTAGCGTTTGAGCCGTGAACTTCGGCTCTTCCCTTTGTGCTGGCGTTACCCTGTCTTTTGTTGGCAAGCTCGTTATTGATAGCGTACCAAATTAAATCTTCGTTAACAGGGAGACCAAAAACATTATCGTTTAAGGCAATAGTACGAATTTCTTTGCCTTCTTTTGAATACACTTTACAGTTCATGTTTACCGTCCCTTCTTGACCGCGGAGCGGACAAACACAAGCCCTTTGTTGATACCGGGAACCGCGCCCCGAACCAAAATGAGGTGTTTTTCAGGATCTGTTTTTACAACCTTAAGGCTTAAAACCGTTACTTTTTCCCGTCCCATGCGTCCGGGTAATTTTACATTCTTAAAAGTTTTTGCGGGGTATGTGCTCTGCCCTGTTGAACCGGGTTCGCGGTGGAATTTAGAACCGTGCGTTCTGCGTCCGCCGCCAAATTTGTAGCGTTTTACAACGCCCTGAAAACCCTTACCTTTGGAAACGCCTGAAACATCGACGAATCTGACGTCTTTTAACACTTCAATTCCAAGAGAGTCTCCTACGGCGACTTCTTTTTCAAAATCACGCAGTTCGCAAATCTTTTTCTTGGGGGTAATTTTTTCGGGAAACTGTCCCGCGCGGGCTTTTGTTACGCGATTTTTCTTGGCTTCGTCTATACCGACGACTACAGCGGCGTAACCGTCCGCTTCTTTTGTTTTTTTGGAAATGACAACATTCGGGTCTATCCTTAATACCGATACCGGCATAAGGTTGCCCGCCTCGTCAAACACTTGAGTCATTCCAACTTTTCTGGCATAAAGCCCTAACATTGTAATTCTCCTATGACCACTTAATTTTAAAAAGCGATCATGCTTAACTAAATCAGTACCAAAACATTGATACTAATGTATTTCAAACCACCTAAATTTAAAATTAAGTGGTCATAGCGCACGCTATTTGGAGACTAATGTCCCGAAACCGTCTGCGCATACTTCAGAAACAACTGTTTCTGTTTGTTACTTGATCTTACTGTTTAATCTCTACATCAACGCCAGCGGGGAGTTCAAGTTTCATTAATGAATCCATAACTTCCGCGGAAGGATTAACAATATCAATCAATCTCTTATGAGTCCGCATCTCAAATTGTTCGCGGCTCTTCTTATTTACATGAGGTGAACGTAAAACGGTCACCTTATTAATTCGCGTCGGCAGAGGGATAGGTCCCGTAACCTTCGCCCCGGCTTTTCTTACAGCCGCGGCGATAGATTTCGCGCTCTGATCAATTAATTCTACGTCAAAACCGCGCAGCCTTACGCGAATGCCTTCCTTAGCCATCTTTCCTCCAAGTGTCTGACCGATTCTCGCGAAGCGGTCAGAGCGCTTAATCCTTATTCGATTATCTCGACAACCTGACCGGAAGCGACTGTCTTGCCGCCTTCGCGGATAGCGAAGCGAAGACCTTTTTCCATGGCGATCGGGTGGATCAACTCGCCGATAACTTCAGCGTTATCGCCGGGCATTACCATTTCTTTGCCTTCAGGAAGTTTTACAGTACCGGTAATATCGGTTGTGCGGAAATAGAACTGCGGTCTGTAACCTGTAAAGAACGGGCTGTGGCGTCCGCCTTCATCTTTGGACAGACAATAAATCTGACCTTTGAATGTTTTGTGAGGTGTAATGGTTCCCGGTTTAGCGAGTACCTGTCCGCGTTCAACGTCTTTTTTATCAATACCGCGGAGAAGAGTACCGACGTTATCGCCGGCTTGGGCTTCATCGAGCAGTTTATTGAACATTTCAATACCGGTAATAACTGTTTTCGCTGTGGGTTTAATACCGATAATTTCAACTTCTTCGTTCAATTTAAGAATACCGCGTTCCACTTTTCCGGTAACGACAGTACCGCGTCCCTGAATTGTGAATACGTCTTCAATCGGCATGATGAAGGGTTTATCTGAATCACGCACAGGATCGGGGAAATAAGAGTCCATTGCCGCAAGAAGTTCATCGATACATTTTGTTGAAGCGGCATTGTCCGGTTCTGACATAGCTTTGAACGCTGAGCCTTTGATGATGGGAATCTTGTCGCCGGGGAAACCGTTAGCTGTAAGAACGTCTTTGATTTCTTCTTCAACTAACGCGATAAGTTCATCGTCTTCTACCTGATCGATTTTGTTGAGGAAAACGATCATGTTAGGAACGCCTACCTGACGGGCGAGAATGATATGCTCGCGTGTCTGGGGCATAACCGAGTCGGGCGCTGATACGACGAGAATAGCTCCGTCCATCTGCGCCGCGCCTGTGATCATGTTTTTGATATAGTCGGCGTGTCCGGGACAGTCGATGTGCGCATAATGGCGCTTGTCTGACTGATACTCCAAGTGACGGGTATTAATTGTAATACCGCGCGCTTTCTCTTCAGGAGCATTATCGATATCATCAAATTTCATTTCCTTGTCGCCGAATTTCCTTGCGCAGTGCATGGTAATGGCGGCTGAAAGCGTGGTCTTGCCATGATCAACGTGACCAATCGTTCCGACGTTCATGTGGACCTTAGTCCTATTAAATTTATCCTTTGCCATCTGTGTCCTCCTTAATGAACACTAAATATATTTTCTTCGTACTTAACGTACATAAAATACTAAATTGAGTGGGAAACGAATTAAGCGGAAAATCAGCCGTCTATGCAAGCTCTGCACGTTACGCAACATCCACATCGTTCCACCTGTCTCATTTTCAGTCTGACAACCACTTGCCGTCAAACAGGCAGTTGCGAAGCAACTGCAAGCAACTTGCGCAGCAAGTTGCAATGATCGGTTTGGAAACCTACCATTTACATATATCTACCATCTATAATGGGCAAACGCTTTATTAGCTTCTGCCATTTTATGGGTATCTTCCTTCTTTTTGAAGGCAGTACCTGTATCATTATAGGCATCAAGGAGTTCAGCCGCAAGCCTGTCTCCCATGCCTTTTCCCGAGCGAGCCCGGGCGGCGCTTATAATCCACCTCATGCCAAGGGCTTCGCGCCTTGATTCCCGAATCTCTACGGGAACCTGATAAGTCGCTCCGCCGACGCGTCTGGACTTAACTTCTATAACAGGTTTTACATTATCCAAGGCTTTTGAAAAAACTTCAAGGGGGGGCTTATCGGTTTTTGTCTGGAGAATATCCAGAGCTTCATGAATGATACGAAGACCAAGGGATCGTTTCCCTTCCCACATCATTCTATTAACAAACTTTGAAACTACAACGCTGTTGTATTTAGGATCGGGGAGGATTCCCCTGTCAATTGTTTTCTTTTTTCTGCCCATAATCTACGCCTTAGGTCTCTTTGCGCCGTATTTTGAGCGTCCGCGTTTGCGGTCTGTTACGCCCAAAGTATCTTTCGCGCCGCGAATAATATGGTAGCGTACGCCGGGAAGGTCTTTTACGCGTCCGCCTCTAACTAAAACAACAGAGTGTTCCTGTAAATTATGTCCGATTCCCGGGATATAAGCGGTAACTTCCGTACCATGAGAAAGGCGCACACGGGCTACTTTTCTAAGAGCCGAATTGGGCTTTTTGGGCGTTACGGTCATTACACGGGTGCAAACTCCCCTTTTCTGGGGGCAGGATTTAAGCGCCGGGGATTTCGTTTTGGAAGTAACTTTTTGGCGTCCAAAACGAACCAGTTGGTTAATAGTAGGCATTCCTCAAAAACTCCTTAATATGCAAGAGACAGAAATAGACTGTCTCATTGACCCCTCAAGAAAAATAAGGGGTAGAGACCTAAATCTATTGAAAACGAAAAAAAATGTCAAGCGTTTTTGAGAAAATTTTCAAATATTTTTTTATCAAAATATGGACTGTAAAGCCCCCTGAAACGGCGGTAATATCTGTATTATTCCAGTATTTTGTCGATTTCCCTGTCTACAGCGGATAGTATCCTTTTCTTTAGCAAAACCTTTTGTTTTCCCGACGGATAATTGGTTTTTGGCTCAAAAAGCTCCAAAGGATCAACATTTAGAGCTTCCGCTATTCTCTCTATTGTGGAAAGTTTTGGGACATTTCGATAGATTTCCATTAAACCGATATAACTGGTAGCGGTATTACATGCTTCCGCCAGTTTTTCCTGTGAAATTCCCTTTTCTTTGCGAATTCTTTTAATATTATCAATAACCAACCGTTCAAGACTCATTCTTATTATTATTATTGATATATTTCTATATTATATTGACACATTTGATATAGTATTATATTATATTTGATATATTATATTAATATTTATATAATTGAAAATTAGGCATTTTTAAAGAATTTATGCCTGAATTAAGGGAGAAAAAATGGCAAAAAGAAAAAATTGGTTAGGAATACTGGTAATTACGCTAGTATTCGGGATGATGGTTTTTGGGTGCAATGATGATTCAACAGACGGCGGTGGCGGTGTCAGTACAGACCCTGCTCTTAATGGAACATGGGTACTACTTGATATATGTCAATATTCTATAAGCGGCAACACACTTACACTTACTATATATTATACTGATGGTTCTACGGATGTAACAACCTTTACTAAAACAAGCGGCGGTGGCGGAACAGACCCTCTTAATGGGACATGGAAATATACGAACTATATTTCAGAGTATGGTGAGGATAGATCTACATATGTATTCGATAATGGAAGTTTTGAATATATAGAGTACCAAAATTCTGTATATCCTCCTTCGGAATATACTTATAAATGGACTGGAACTTATACCAAAAGTGGTGATAAACTGATGCTTTTTTTCCAAACAGAAATATATTCATACACAGAGCAATATTCTATAAACGACAACACACTTACAATTGGTGAAGAAACATGGACTAAAATAACAAGCAGTGGCGGCGGAACAGAAGACCCTCTTAATGGAACATGGACACAGACAAGTACCGAGAATGATCATGGTGAGATGGTAACAACTACTACAACATATAAATTCAATAATGGAAGTCTTGAAACTGAAAGTATACGTTATTACATAGGCATAGGTGATGGACATACTCGAACTGAAACTCATACTGAAACTGGAATTTATACCACAAGTGGTAGTAACATAACAATAACAAAAACGTATTCAAGTTATTTAGATAATACACTTACATTCAATAATGGAATTCTTGTAGTTTCGGTTTGGGGTTCAACTCAAACTCAAACTCTAACTTATACCACAAGTGGTAATAATATAACAATTGATGGCGAAGTATATCAATATTCTATAAGCGGCAACACACTTACTTTTTTGGGAGGAACCTTTATAAAAATATAAGTCCTCTGTATCACAAACATATCACAAACTGCCACCCCTAGCGGCGGCAGTTTTTTTATCATTTGATAAATTGAAAAAGGAGCAAAATTGCGGCAAAAAGGGCGATAAAAGCGACGGCATATGTCCAAAAAGGCAGGGGTTCGGCTGTATGGTGTTCTCTTGCAATTTTAGGCGATTTTGGCTTTTTGGGGCGGTTTTCTTTTGTTCACAACTCTTTGAGTAAAAATGAGAAATACTGTATACTATAAGCATGGAACTTGATTTTGAAATAGACAAAATCACCGAATCAATCGAAAACGCCGAAACGGGCGAGTCCCACGATACCCTTGTTTTACCGGTAACACAAGCGGACTTGAAAGAAACTGTCATAAAAAACGGCTGGCTTTTTGATTGGAAACAGGAGTTTTCCGAACCTGAAAAACAAGTATATAAACTCGTTATCGAAAAAGAACCGGAAACCATACAAGGCTTAGTATCGCTGAAAAAAATGGATACTTATGTGTTTATGTACCTCATAGAAAGCGCCCCATGCAACATCGGCAAAGAAAAGAAATATCTGGGAGTATGCGGTAATTTAACCGCTTTTGGCTGTAAATTATCAATGGAATATGGATTTGGCTGAGTTATTGTGTTTATTTCTAAAACCGCGCTTATCTCCCATTACGAAAAAACGCTAGGCGCAGTACATCTCGGAAAAAACAGAATGGGTATTTTTGAAGCAAATGCTCAGAAGTTAATAAATAACTATTTTTAGCAGGAGGAAACTGGTATGTATAACTTTGACACAAAAGAAGAAGTAGACTTTGATTATTTTATGGAACTTCTCTGGAACAATGAATTTCAGGTCGTCAACAGGGAGTTGACTGAAGAAGAAAAAGCGGAAATTTCAAGAGAAATCGCCAAACGCAGAACAATGCGGCAAGAAGCCCCTGCCAAAGAAGCGGTTTTAGCGTAACAGAAACGCAAAAAACATTGCACAAACCTACCTTGTAATAAGGTTGGAAAGTATCAAAATTACGGTAATAAGGGCGATAAAAGCGACGGCATATGTCCAAAAAGGCAGGGGTTCGACTGTATGGTGTTCTCTTGCAATTTTAGGCGATTTTGGCTTTTTGGGGCGGTTTTTCGGGCTTTTTGGGGACGGGGCGGCTGAATATCCGCACATCGGGCAGCCGTTTTTGAACATTCTGTCATTGCCGGAATAGCCGCAGGCAGGACACCTTATGGAAGCGAAAATTCGTCCGCAATAGGGGCATTTTTTAACTTCGTCCCCTACTTCGTTTCCGCAATTATCACAAAAAAAACGCGGTTTTTTCTTCAATATAAACCCCTAAAATACAAATAACTTTTGAGTCAGTCTTTCTTAATTATCGGTATTTTTTTACGCCTGACAAGTTGAAGCGCCTTTTTTGGGGCAGTCGCTGCATGGGGTAGATACCGCCTGCGTTGACTGGGGAACTTCGCTTTTTTGTGATTTTTTATCGGAAGATTTTAAGGCGGCAGCGGTTTTGCCTTTGCCTTTGTCGGTTACATAGAAACCTGAGCCTTTGAAGATTACGCCGGCTCCGCCGAAAATCAGGCGGCGGACTTCATTGCCGCACTTTGGGCATTCTTTCAGAGGCTGATCAGTCATAGACTGAAAAGCTTCAAAAGTGTGAGAGCAGCTTTTACATTCGTATTCGTAAGTCGGCATGATTATTTTAAATATAACGAAAATATTAATTTTCTTCAATAGCCGAGGGAAAAAAACGCAAACACGCAAATAATTATATTTAAAAACAAAGAATTATAACAATTATCATAGAAGCTGCAAGTAACGGAACTATACATTTTACACAAGGGGATAAATATGAAAATCAGTTTTAAACTTATGTCGATTATGACCGCGCTTGGTTTATTCGCCATCGCCGCCGTTTCTGTTACTTTGCTCGTCCGTTCCCGAAGCAGTATTCTGAAACTTTCGGAACAATACTCCGTTTCCATGGCAAATGATTCCGCCGCCGATATTACAAATTTTATCGATACTCATATGCACAGGGTGGAAACTATCACTACTGTTATGGAACAGTACCGTTACATGATAATTGCTAATCGCCGTAATTTTTTTAATTTTATACTCGACGGCATAACGAAGGAAAACCCGGATATTATCGCTTCATGGTGCGTATGGGAACCGGACGCTTTGGAAGGCGATGATAAACAATTCATGGGAACAAAAGGAACAAGCGTAACAGGACGTTTCGCTCCCTACTATTATTGGGATAACGGAACTGTCAAAATGAGCGTTCTTGAAGATTTTGAAGACCCTGCTTATCTTATACCGCTAAAAACAGGGGTTCCTGTAGTTTTGGATCCATACGAGTACGATGTTGGCGGAAGTAAATTTTTGATAACAACAGTCGCTTACCCGATACACAACGGCGGCAATGTTGTGGGCGTCGTCGGTTTTGATCTTCCCCTAACGAACATTCAAAAAATTTCCCAGACGCAAAAACCTTTTGAGGATTCCATAACCGCCGTATTCAGCAACGTAGGGACTGTAATAGCGCACTTTGATGAAAGCCGTATAGGCGAAAACATGAAAGATACCGAAGGCGACATGGCGGGTAAATATCTTGACGGTCTTGTGAACTCGGTGAAAACGGGAAAATCTTTTTCTTTTTCCAATTACATAAAAGCAATAGGCAAGGAAATGAGAATATTTATTGTTCCCATTCCTTTTGGAGAAACAAAAACCACATGGAGTTACGCAATAGCCGTTATGAAAGACGTGATAATGGCTCCTGTCTATGAAATGATTTTCATAACCATACTTATAAGCGTTCTTGTTTTGGTTATTGTAGTTTCGGCGGCAGTATTCCTGTCCCGTTCCATAAGCAAACCAATTGTTAAAGCGGCTGACACTTTAAGAGATATTTCCGAAGGCGAAGGCGATCTTACACGGACTATTGCCGTTCATTCAAAAGACGAGATTGGCAATCTTGCCCTGTACTTTAACAAAACGCTGGAAAAAATCAGAAGTCTTGTTATAACCATAAAAAAAGAAGCGGATAATCTTAACGGCACGGGTAATGAACTTGCGAGCAATATGACGCAAACAGCGGCGGCAATTAACGAAATTAACGCTAACATTCAAAGCATGAAGGGACGTGTTATGAACCAGAGCGCAAGCGTGAGCGAAACGCACGCTACTATGGAACAGGTTGTCTCGAACATTAACAAACTTAACAATCATGTTGAGAACCAGAGCAGTAACGTATCGCAGGCGTCGTCCGCCATAGAGGAAATGGTAGCCAATATTCATTCGGTTACCGAGACTCTTGAAAAAAACACCGACAATGTAAAAACTTTAAAAGACGCTTCCGAGGCGGGTAGAAACGGATTGGAAGAAATGGCAAGCGATATTCAGGAGATAGCCAGCGAGTCCGAAGGGCTTATGGAAATTAACTCCGTTATGGAAAACATAGCGAGCCAGACTAATCTGCTTTCGATGAACGCCGCTATTGAAGCGGCTCACGCCGGAGAAGCCGGCAGGGGCTTTGCTGTAGTAGCGGACGAAATACGCAAGTTAGCTGAAAATTCAAGCGAACAGTCAAAGATTATCGGCAGTATTCTAAAGAAGATAAAAAATTCGATAGACAAAGTGATTCTTTCCACCGCTAATGTGAACAGAAAGTTTGAAGCGATTGATTCCAACATAAAAATAGTATCCGAGCAGGAAGAAAATATTTTAAGCGCGATGGAAGAACAGGGCAAGGGAAGCAAGCAGATACTCGACGTTGTCAGCAATGTGAATGAAATCACAAGGCAGGTAAAGAGCGGCTCCAATGAGATGCTTGAAGGCGCAAATGAAGTAATACAGGAAAGCAACAATTTGGAGAAAACAACGCAGGAGATAACCGGAGGCATGAACGAAATGGCTTCCGGCGCGGATCAGATAAACACCGCTGTACATCATGTTAATGAAATAAGCTCCAAAAACCGCGAAGGGATTGATACGCTGGTGCGCGAGGTTTCTCGGTTTAAGGTTTAGTAGAGTCTATTTGCGTTATCAATATTGGGACTTGTTGGCGAGAGTTTTCTTTTGCCAACAAGTCTTTTTTTATTTTCAATCCTTGTCATGTGACAGCTACAGCAAAAGTTCCAGCAGGGATTTTATTTCTTTTTCGGTGAGGGGGACGGATTTAATGTCTAAGTTGCTGCCGTTTACTACGGGCGGATTGGAAAGAAATATTGAGAGCGGCGAATCGGCTGAATAACTTGAAGCGAATGAGAGTAATGTGGCTAATCCTCGGGCATGGGACGGGTTTTCAAATTGCAGTCTGATTATTACTTCGTGTTGTTTGTCCTGCGTCGGTAAAAGTTTAAAATAAAAACCTTTAACTGATTGAACGGGTAATCCCGCCAACATTCTGTTTAACAGCGCAAGAGGGTTTACTATCCAGCATGAAAGCGGCGAACCGTGGCGGAATTCGTTGAATTGTTCGGGGATTTGTACGCCGGGTTTTGGGGTGAATGGATCAATGGCGTCGCCGTTTTGCGACATGGCGGCGTAGGCGTGTGAAGAAGTAAGCAGTACCGATGTCCCGTTAGAAAACCAGTAATCGCCGCCGCCTGCGGAACGGCGCTTTTCCCAGCCTTTGTTAAGCGACATGGCAAGCTCCGCGTTGGAACGGGGATAAATGCCCTGAGCGGCGATTTGATAGCGCCGTCTGTCTGTCGGAGAATATAACGCTGCGGCGAAAAAACGGGTTTTATCCATCATTTGTTTTATCTGTTTGTCTTTCAATTCCTCAATAGGCAAAATATCGATAATAGGGCGTGCCTTTTTCACGTCCGCAAAAACGTACGCAAAAGCGCCGCCTTCAAAGGGGAGGGAGTCCGTTGTCTCTAGGTTGATGTTGAGATGTTTGGGCATGGTGTTGCAGGAAACGAGAGAAATTAAAACTAGAAGAATTAACCACGAATTTTTTACGCCTTTGTTATTTTTACTTGCCATGTTTCTTCTCCGGCTTCTATGGGGATTTGTCCGTCTGCTTTTGCCCATTGGGTTTTAGTCGCTAATGTTTCTTCGGCGGCGGATTTGCTGAAATTGTCCCACGCTTCTTTAAGCGAGTCTGCGCCGTGGACGCATAACTCTATGCGGTCAGTAACGGAGAGACCCATTTCTTTGCGGGCGTTTTGTATGCCGCGGATAAGGTCTCTAATATCGCCTTCCATTGAAAGTTCTCTGGTTATTTCAGTATCAAGACCGACTGTGAGTGTGCCTTCGTTAAGAACACGCAGGTTCGCTTTTTCTATTCGGCGAATGTCGAGTTTGTCGGCTGTTATTTCAAGCGCTCTTTCGCCGCCGTCGCAGGGTACTTTAATAGAAAGCGGAGTTCCTTGCACAATTTTTTGGATTTCCGTGTGGCTTAACGCTTCTATTTTGGCGGCGGCTGATTTCATGTCTTTTCCAAGTTCTTTTCCTAATACGCGGAAGTTGGCTTTTACTTCGTACTCTACCAAATCTTCTTCGTTATCTGAAAATACTACTTCTTTTACGTTTAATTCTTCACGGATTATGTCCGCCATGCCGAGCAGGGCTTTTTTCTCGTCCTCATTGCGTGTAACAAGTTCCGCCTTGCGAAGCGGCTGGCGCATTTTAATATTGTATTGGGAACGAAGCGAGCGACCGATTGAAACGGCTGACATTACCGCCGCCATGCGGAATTCAAGATCGCTGTCACGGCGTTTTGCGTTAGGTGAAGGATAGTCGGTTAAATGCACCGATTCGGGATCATTTTGCAGGCGCAGATTTTGCCAGATAGCGTCTGTGGTAAAGGGCATGAAGGGTGACGCTGCCGTTATAAGTGTTTTGAGAGCGTAGTAGAGAGCGCCGTAAGCTTCGATTTTGTCGGCGTCGTTCTCGCTGCGCCAAAATCTGCGGCGTGAGCGGCGAATGTACCAGTTGTTTAATAGGTCTATGAAGCGCAGGATTGGGTCTACGGCTCGGCTTAGGTCGTAGGCGTCAAGCGCGCCGCCTACTTTTTCCACGAGGGTTTGCGTTTCTGAAAGTATCCATTGATCCAGAGGATTGGAAGGTTTTTCAGGCGCGCCCGTAGCGGTGATTTTGTCGATGTTGGCGTAAGTTACAAAAAAACTGTAGGCGTTCCATAACGGGATAATGATGCTCTTCATTATTTCGCGTACGCCGTCGTCGCTGTAGCGAAGGTCGTCGGCTTTTACTACCGCCGAGTGTACAAGGAAAAGGCGTAAAGCGTCCGCGCCGAAAGAATTTATTACTTCGTTTGGGTCTGTGTAGTTGCGAAGGCTCTTGCTCATTTTTTTGCCGTCGCTTGCCAGAACCAGTCCGCTTACAATGCAGTTTTTGAAAGCGGGTTTTTTAAGGAGAGCCGCCGCAAGGACTGTGAGAGTGTAAAACCAACCTCGTGTTTGATCCAATCCTTCGCTGATAAAATCCGAGGGGAAATGGCTGTCAAAAAATTCTTTGTTTTCAAACGGATAATGATTTTGAGCGTACGGCATCGCCCCTGACTCGAACCAACAGTCTAATACTTCGGGGATGCGTGTCATTTCTTTTCCGCAGGAGCAGGGGATTTTTATTTCATCTACAAAGTGCTTGTGTAGGTCTTGCGGGTATACGCCCGATAACTCTTTTAACTCGGCGCGGCTTCCGACGCAGATTGTTTTTCCGCAATCGGGGCATCGCCATATCGGCAATGGGTTTCCCCAGTAGCGGCTTCGGCTGATTGCCCAATCTCTTGCGCCTTCCAGCCACTTGCCGAATCTGCCTTCTTTGATGTGTTCGGGTATCCAGTAGATTTGGCTGTTTGCGTCTAACATATCTTTTTTTATTTTTTCCACGCTGACAAACCATGACCCTACGGCTCTGTAAATGAGAGGACTGGAACAACGCCAGCAATGCGGATAAGAGTGAAGTATTTGATCTCTCTTTACAAGTTTGCCTTCGCTTTTTAATTTTTCGATGATTGCCTTGTCGGCGTCTTTTACAAACACGCCCGCGAAATCGGGGACTTCCTGAGTGAAGCGGCATTCGGCGTCTACAGGGCAGATAACGGGTATGCCTGTTCCCTTGAGTACGCGGGCGTCATCTTCGCCGAAGCCGGGGGCGGTATGCACTATGCCTGTGCCGTCTTCGGTTGTAACAAAATCGCCTAGGAAGGTGCGGAATGCGTTTGGCGCGTCTTTGAAGTAAGGGAAAAGCGGTTCGTATTGAAGTCCGGCAAGCTCGCTTCCTTTTTTGCGCCATACGATTTTATATTCAGACGCTTCTTTGTAATACGCCGATAGTCTCGCTTCCGCTAATATGTAGTGTTCGTTTTTATCCTCAATTAAAACGTAGTCAATGTCCGCGCCTAGTGTGAGCGCGAGGTTTGACGGAAGCGTCCATGGGGTTGTTGTCCATGCGAGGAGATAAGTGTTCGGGGGCGTTGCGGGGGCGGCAGCTCCTGCTGAGGGGGGTAGCGTAGGATGCGAAGCAGCCGAAGCGTGGGGGGAGGCTTCCCCCCTTAATTTAAATTTTATTGTGATTGCGGGATCGTGTACGTCTTTGTAACCGCCTAGGTTGAGTTCGTGGTTGGAGAGGACTGTGGAGCAACGGGGGCAGTATGGGAGTATGTAGTGTCCTTCGTAGAGGTAGCCTTTGTCCCAGAGGGTTTTCATTACCCACCAGATTGTTTCCATGTAGTCGGGTTCCATGGTTTTGTAGTCGTGATCGAAGTCTACCCAGCGTCCTAGGCGTGTGATTGTGGCGCGCCATTCTTTCACATAACGCAGGACGGCGGAGCGGCAGGCTTCGTTGAATTTGGCGACGCCGTAGTTTTCGATTGCTGTTTTTGAGTTGAGTCCGAGTTCTTTTTCGATTAGGTTTTCGACGGGGAGTCCGTGGCAGTCCCAGCCGAAGCGGCGTTCGACTTTTTTGCCTTTCATCGCTTGATAACGAGGGATTATGTCTTTGATTGTGCTTGGGACAAAGTGCCCGAAGTGCGGGAGTCCTGTGGCAAAGGGGGGTCCGTCGTAAAAAACGAATTCGCTCTTCCCTTCCCTGTTGGATACGGATTTTTCAAAAATATGGTTTTGTTCCCAAAATTTAAGGATTTCTTCTTCCAATTTGGGAAAATTAACTTTTGCGTCAACCTGTTTATACATGGCTATATTTTGCCATATGAATAATTATTATTCAATATCCTTAAAAAATATCTCCTGTTGGCTTTATTTACCGTAACAGGAGATATGTTTAAGAAATTTTATACCGGACTAGTGTTACTTAGAAAGTAATTAAACCCCTTGTCCAGGTAGTGCTGTTAATATTCGGACGGGTATATGTTCCGGCAGTGCCGGTATAGGTGTTAATAAAAGAATCAAGAAACGATTCTCGTTCTAATTTTACGTTTGCTCCGATAGTAATGCTGGTTAGTTTGCTTCCCGAAAAGGCTTTTTCCCCAATATTTATAACGCTTGGAGGAATAACAATGCTGGTCAGTATCGCTTCGGAAAACGCGAATTTTCCGATATTCGTAACTTTGCTTCCTATTGTAACGCTGCTAAGCTGGGTGTTATTAAAAAACGCGCTCTCCCCGATAATCGTAACGTTGTCCGGTATGACAACGCTGGTTAGTTTATTGTTTGCAAACGCGCGTTCTCCGATGGTTGTAATGCCGCTGCCTAAGTTAACTCTGATAAGTTGATTTCCCTGAAACGCGGAATCACCTATACTTGTAACGCTATCAGGAATGGTAACGCTGATAAGTCCTTTGTTGCGAAACGCTTCTTTCGCGATACCGACAATCGGCATTCCGCCGGCTGTTGGGGGAATTGTGAGATATTTCTCGCTTCCTGTGTAACCTGTTATGGTTATTTTTCCGCCGTCTTCCATAGCTTGAAAACCAAGCCCTTGTCCGAAAACATTGCCTGTCAAAAATAATACCGACAGGATAATCATGATTCTTTTCTTCATTTTTTTTCTCCTTTTATTCTAAACGTTATTATCATATTTTTTTATAATTTTGTCAAGATTGGCAAAAGAGTAAATAATATTCCGCTATTTGCCGAGTATCTTCCCTATCCTTTTTTTCAGATCGTTTTTATCATAGGGTTTTTTGATGTAATCAACCGCTCCCATTTCCCGCGCGTGTTCTATATCTTTTGGATCGTTTGAAGCCGTGAAAAACGCTATCGGAATATCGTGCAAATTGCTTATCGCTTTTACTCTGGTGTAAGTATCCCAACCGTCCATACCCGGCATTATTAAATCCAATAAAACCAAATCGGGAGTATACCCCTGGAAGAACAAGCTCAAGGCTTCTTGACCGGAACCAACCGTAGTAACATCATAATCATTTACCAGCATGGATTTTACCAAAATAAGATCAGTTTCTTCGTCGTCAATTACGATGATTTTTTTATTTTCATTGCCGGCATTGTGTTTAAATTTTTGCGCTTCTTGCTTTAAGGACTCAAAGTTCTTGTTGTTTTCAGAGCTCATTTCATTTACATGACTAACCGAGACATTTATTTGGTTAATGCCTTTCAGTATTTCGTTCATGCCTTTTACTGTTTCTTGGCTTATTTTTATGAAGGCATCTGTTTCCTGAACAAGAGTTTCTCCGGCTACTTCCATGTTGTCAGATTCTTTTTTAACCGAGAATGTTATGTCTCTCAAACGGCTTATTGATTCTAATATTTGCTTTTCGCCCGTTTCCTGCTCTTCCATCGCGTTTAAAATATTCTGCTCATGCGTCGAAACAGTTTTTACGCTTGAGTCTATAGCGCCGAAACGTTCCAATACTTCGTTAGAGGATTTGGTTATGTTGTCTATCGACGCTTTTATTTTTTTCAGCATTGCGGCGGTAGTCTTTGACTGCTTACCCGATGTCTCCGCAAGCTTGCGGATTTCATCGGCGACAACGGCAAAGCCTCTGCCCGCTTCGCCGGCGTGAGCCGCTTCAATCGCGGCGTTCATTGAAAGCAGATTAGTCTGGCTTGCGATACTGTTCATCAGCGAGTTTATTTGCAGAAGCCCCTCGGAATCATGAGCTATTTCCCGTATCTCCTGCGCTACCAACTGAAGTCCTGTCTTGCCGTTTTCCGAAGCTTCGGTTAAAACAGCGACATTTTTGCTGTTTTCAATCAATGTTTGAGTTACAGAATGAATGTTAGCTGTCATTTCCTCAATGGCGGAAGACGACCTATCTACGCTTTCGGTTTGTTCCGCTATCATCTTGTTAAGTTTATCAATATTTCCCTTAATACCTTCTACCGCCTTGCCTGATTCTTCCGCGCCGGTTCCCTGTTTAAGCATAAGGGCTTTCATGTTATCAAGGTTAGCTGTAATCTCTTCCACGGCTGTGGAAGTTTTGTTCATACTGCCGGAAAGTTCAAAACTGGTATGGTTAAGTCCGTTAATTTTATATTTTATTACCCCTATAAGATTTCTGATTTTTTCGATGGTAAGATTGAAATAACCCGATAATTCCCCTATTTCATCCTGGGACTTAATATCTACTTGTACGGTTAAATTTCCGTCCTTTACTTTTTCCAGAGCCGAGTGAATTGCCTTTATCGGCGAACTGATTTTTCCCGCGACAAAAAAGACTAATATAAAAACAACTACGGCAAGCATCGCTATACTTATAATGATCAAGTGCAGGATAAGTGTGTTCATTCTCTCAAATATTACAGATGACGGAATTGTTGATACAAGAATCCAGTCGGTATGAGGTATAGCTGAAGAATAAATAAAAATATTTTTATCGATATTAAAAAATTCGGCGGAACCTAATATGGAAGAGCGGTATCTATCAAGTTTCAATTCTGTAAACAGGTCTTTTTCCATAACGGCGTTGATGTCTTCATGCGTAATAAAAAGTCCGTTGGCGTTAATAATATACATTTCCTGTCCCGAGAAACTCCGCGTAGAGTTAATTATATCCTTCAGAACATTTACCGTGACATCGTCCGCCACTACCCCAAGATCCCTTCCTTCGCTGTTAAAGACCGTCATAGAAAGGGTAATGATAACGTCGTTTGTATCAGAGTCAACATAAGGCTCTGAAAAAGCGATTTGTCCTTTCGCTTGCTTGGCATCTACAAACCAGTCGCGTTGGGTGTTATCCCAATCGTCATCGGGAATCCATCCTCCGGGAAACGCGGCAAAACCGCCCGGTTTGTTCCACATAATATTATTGGTAAAATAAAGATCAAGAATATTGGGAACTATTTCTTTAATATCGCCTAAATACCCGGCGACGATTTCTGCGGTAACCGTTCTTTGAGCAAGAAGACGGGCAATGCCGGCGGCGGATTCTTTTACCGTTTCTTCATGTTCCTTTATAATGGATAACACCATATCCTCTGAACGGGAAACGTTTGCCTTTGTATTTAACTCCGTTAAATTGGTAACAATACGGCGAAGGTTGTAAAAAAATATTATAGACAGAGATACCGTTATAGATACGATCATGAGTAAAGAAATACCGGTAAATAATTTTGCGAATGATGTTTTTTTACGGTTTTTCATGATTTATTTTATTCTCCTTATAATTAAAACACGCCCGCAAAGTAACAGACCTTGCGGGCAGACAATAATTATAAACTATATAATCAGAAAAGGGAAGGAAACTCGTATCCTTTTATCATTTTTTGAGTATTTTTTCTATTCTCTTTAATAGATCATCTTTATCGTACGGCTTTTTGATGTAATCAACAGCGCCCATATCATGCGCTAGTTTTATGTCTTTTGGATCGGTTGAAGCCGTGAAAAACGCTATCGGGGTGTCGTGCAAGCCGCTTAATTGCCTTATTCTGCTGTAAGTACCCCATCCGTCCATACCCGGCATCATTAAGTCCAATAATACTAATTGAGGAACGAGACCCTGATAGAACAACTTCAGCGCTTCTTCGCCCGATTCAGCGGTAGACACGTCATAGTCGTTTTCCAGCACCGCTTCCACCATTTCAAGATGGATACTATCGTCATCCACCACGAGGATTTTTGATTTCTCATTGTCAAGATTATCATTAAATTTTTGCGTCTCACTTTTTAATGACTCAAAGTTTTTGTTGTTCTCATGGCTCATTTCGTTGACATGACTTACCGAAATTTTTATTTGATTAATACCTTTTAATATCTCGTTCATACCGTCTACCGTTTCTTTGCTGGTTTTGATAAATTCATCAGTGTCCTTAACCAGAATCTTTCCCGACTCCTCCATGTCATCAGAGCCTTTCTTAACCGAAGCGGTTATGTCCCGCAGATGGCTTATGGATTCAAGTATTTGCTTCCCGCCCACTTCCTGCTCTTCCATTGAGTTCAGAATATTTTGCTCATGTTCGGAAACTGTTTTTACGCTTGAGTCTATAGCGCCGAAACGCGCCAATACCTCATCAGAGGATTTGGTAATGTTGTCGATGGACGCTTTTATTTTTTTCAGCATCGTCGCGGTGGTTTTTGACTGTGCGCTTGATGACTCGGCGAGTTTGCGGATTTCATCGGCTACAACGGCAAACCCCTTGCCCGCTTCTCCGGCGTGGGCAGCTTCAATCGCGGCGTTCATCGAAAGCAGATTGGTCTGGCTGGCGATATTGTCCATTACCGCGTTTATTTCCAGCAAACCTTCGGAGTCGTGGGCTATTTCCTGTATCTCCTGCGCCACTGTTTGAACGCCTGTTTTGCCGTTTTCGGACGCTTCGGTTAAAGCGC
>Ga0268262_10002774_pt1 | contig 19839 bp, 20 predicted proteins | sample TergutNc150P3_FD_190354 | JGI IMG/M metagenome (GOLD analysis project Ga0268262, IMG submission 190354) | Nasutitermes corniger P3 segment gut microbial community from laboratory colony in Florida, USA - Nc150 P3 (SPAdes) (version 2) | ecosystem: Host-associated > Arthropoda: Insects >... | reverse complement strand
ACCTTTTTCCCCGAAGGGATAACCCGAAAATACAAGGTAAAATCATTATGAACCTTCATAACGCCCTCTTTTTGGGAATATGATGTCATTATTGATAGCACCGAATTCCCATAATTTTAGCATACTTGACTAGCAACGCTAATTCTTTATGGGATAAGCATTTACGAAAACTGTTAGCCCTGTAATTGGGTAAAATGTGTCATTTTCCTTTTGTCCGGTATGGTTACACTGGTGAGGCCGGTGCAATCTTCAAAAGCGCCTCTCCCAATGCTGGTAACGCCGTTCGGTATGATTACGCTGGCAAGGCTGGTACAACTCTTAAAAGCCTCATTACCGATGCTTTTAACGCTGTTGGGTATGGTTATGCTTACCAGAGTGTCGCAACCTTTTTTCATATTAAAAGTACTCATATCAATAAAAGTATTACCAAAAGCATTGTCTGGAATGCTTGTTAAAATATTACCGGAAAGGTTAAGACTCACATATTTGCCCGCAGACGTTATAGCTGTCGCGATTCTTTCCAGCATTGGGGCATTGGCGGTCATAGTAACCCTTATTGGTTTATCAGGACTGTTGGCTGGTTGCCTGTCAAGGTATTCCTTTAGCGCATCGGCGCTGTTGAAGGTTTGCGCGGAGGCTGTGTAGGCTGTCGCTGAGAAGAAGATGATCACCACAAAAATAAAAATAATGGCTTTGAATTTGCTGTACATACTAAAAACTCCTTAATTCTATTGTTTAATTATAGAAACGGACAAATCCTAATTGAATCTTGGCATTAACAACTAGAAATAATTGTTCGTTATTAATACTCCTTCACTTTGGCGATGGTTTTGGCGCCAATAATACCAAACCTGTAAGTAACCCTATACCGAAAAGACCCCATAAGGTATCACTAATAGAGGATTTTATTTTGTTTTTTGCCATAGTTTGCGCTAGTTGTTCCTCTGGCGTATCATACGCTAGAGAATTCCATCCTTCAAGAGATGTATATAAGTATATCCCTGCTCTGCGCCCTTGTTTGTTGTAGTATTCGCCAAATCTGAAATCATGATAAACTTCATCGGTACGCCAATCTTGTTTAAGTATAAATGCATCATTCTTAATAGTAATATCAGCGACAACAGTTATTTTGGTAATATCATTAAACCTAAATGCTCCATTCCCTATCGAAGTGACGCTGGCAGGAATGGTTACACTGGTAAGTCGATTATCTGCAAACGCTTCGCTCCCAATGGAAGCAACGCTGTCGGGGATGGTTACGCTTGTTAAATTTTTTCTCTGAAACGATCGTTGGCCAATAGTTGTTACCGGCTCATCCCAAATAAAGCTGGGGATTACAAGGTCGCTACCCCTGCCGCTTTCGTCATATCCTGTTAATACCCCTTTGGTCATCGTGAAAGCGAAATAATTATCCCATTCTTCCCTGCTTATTGCCTTTATCTGTAGAACGCCCGTTTGGGCGGCGGTCTGGGCATCAATTCCGTTCACGCTTGCTATCCGTATTGTAAGCATGTCGGTTATGTCGGAAGCCTTGACGTTTGCGAAATCAACCTGCTTCATGTCATCGCTGGAAATATTTATTTCAGGGCGGCCATACCCGCTAAAGCTCCATGTGCCCTCTGCCTGAAAGTTCGCCCTACCTATTACTTTGTCCTGGCTGTTTACCAATTCTGCCGTTATTAAAAAAGCCGTTCTTCTCCTTTCAAAAGGCCTTAGATTGGTTACGCCCTGGCTTGGCCAATTTTGCAGTCCCCAGACCTGTTTTCTATTCGTGGCCTCAAGGCCGTCGTACACCGCCTGTAAAGCCCGTTCCACCGAGGACAGCCAAATTCCCCCGGTAGCGTGAAGGTTTGTGTTGATGCTTAAAGTTTGGGTTTCGGTCTGGTAATTTACCGCGCCCGGCATTATTTCGGTCGAGTAAAGCAAAGTATATGGCAAGGCGTTTGCAGTGAGTAAATTATTAAAATACTGTTCCGTCTCCGTCAGCCGGGCTACCCATTGCCTGCGCCATTCTATGTCATTGCGGGTGTTCTCGCCGATATTCCCGCTTGCGATATTGGCGGACATTACCGAAGAACGGCTTGCAGCTTCAAGAAGCGAAGCGTCAAACGCGGCGGCCTGGAAGTAGTAGCTCAAGGCCGCAACCTCGGTGCCCTGCCTCTGGGCGGTGATGCCTCGCGCAAGCGCGGTCTGTGCGTTCACATGGTTTGTGGAAGCCGCTTCAGTAAGTTCTGTTTTTGCTAGGGCGGTAGGTTCTACGCACAATTTCTGTAGAAGATCTAAAGAAGCCTTCCTTATTCCGGTCAGGTTGTCCAGTTCGTAAAAAGTACAGGTTCCCGAATATGAGGCCGCTGTCATTTTGTCGGCGGTTTTAGTAATCCGCATTTGAAGGGCGTACCCTGTGGAAGTTTTGGTAATGGTTCCGCCCATAATATAATCTGTTGGCGTCAGATGCCCCAAATCCAGTCCCGCCGCCGAGTTATCGTCATAGTACCCTGAAAGGAGTTCTGAATATTGCTCGTCAAGGTTTGCCCGATCCAGTACGCTTATGGCCGAAAAGTTTGAAAAGTTGCTTACAAATTCCCCCTGTACCAAATCGGGGAGATAGTTTTGGCTTTCCGCAAGGCCGGATGCCCTGGGCGAAAGTATGGCAATGCTTTTGCCTTTCCCGCCGTCTCCTGTCCAGAAAACAGGTGTAGCTTGTAAAGGTTGGGGTGTGGTCTGTGGAGCTTGCGCTTGGGGAGTCTTAGCCGTCTGAGGCACAGAAGTACAGGACAACAAGGATAGGACTAGAAATAAACTTATAAGCCTGGACATTATCTTCATAAATATCATTTTTACGATGCCAAAAGGCCTTTTTGCTGTAAAAACCCTCTTTTTAGTTCATTATATTGAAGACGCAAGGGATTCGTAAAGCCCACTCTCAGGCTTTGGGGCTTCAGCAATCAGTTTATTCAATACGATGATATTGTCAATAATATACCGCCGATAATGTCAAATTCTACAAGAAATTTTTATTCCGCATCATATTCTTGCCTGGTATGAAGAAGAAACCTATTGATTTACGGAAGATTCTATCCATAAACATTAAAAATCATAGGGCATTACTCGGATTATCGCAGGAAAAACTATCTGAAAAAGCCGGAATTTCATCAAATATGCTCAGGGATATTGAAGGTTGCCGTACATGGGTCAGCGATACTACGCTAATAAATTTAGCCGCCGCCCTCAAAACCGATATTTACCGTCTTTTTATGCCAGAAACCATACATGAAGACGAAAATTATAAAACGGTATTGCGTGATTTGACCAAAACATTTGATAAAGCACAGGCTGATTTTGCCCTGAACCTTGCCAATGCACTTAAATTATGGGGTAGAAAAAAGTAGGGGGTTGATGTCCTATTGACAATCCGGCAGAAATGGCCTATATTATTAATGCCACCGGAGGAGGCGGCAACGGACTGCGGCCCGGAATAGCCTCCTCCGCCGATCCCGGCTCTGTCTAACAGGGTCGGGTGATTTTTTTATCCCCGAGGCGTTTTACTACCGATTATTCCCCTCAATTCATCAAAAGACCATGAAAATAACGCCCCCGAGCTATCAAAATAACAAATAAAACGCCCGTCATCAGTCCTATTTTTTAGTTCTCCGGCAATTTTGGCCTTTACACTGCCTACTGAAAAATTGGAAAAAAGGCGAATAAACACCGAGTGGGTCTTTACCTGCGGCAGTCGTTCACAAAGATAAGCACCCTGTTTATACCCTTTCCTAAATTCAGTTCCTAAAGTTACCCTTGAGCCTGTTACCGCTTTAATTTCCACAATTTCGCCGTCTATAACCGTATCAGCGGACAGTTTGCCGTGCAATGCGCTGTCTTCAATTTCAGGCAGGAAGTAAACTACACTTTCATGCGTAATAAAAGGGCGAATTTGTTCAATTTCCCAAGCCAGTTTTGCCCTTTCTTTAGGCGTGTTCTTTACACGAGATTTGCCAACCCAAATACCTGGCTCTTTTAAAATCCATTCTTCATCAGGAAACAGGGCGGTAGCTAAAAGCAAAGATTTTTCAGCATTTTGCTTTGCTATGCCAATGTCGCTATTTTGCATTGTGTGTATATTTTACCGGAAACATTGGGACAAGGTAAGGCGGTTACCGCCCTGTGGGATTTGAACACTCTGCCGTCCATGCCGGAAACCCAAAAAGATTGGTTTTAATTCGGGGGTAAAAAACCGGATATAAATGCCTGGAAACAAAAATAATCAGCCACGTTTTTATATTTTACTTGAATCCTTTGGCTTATTTTTTGAACATCTTATCAATACATTTGGCAAGTTCCTCATGACGCTTATATACCGAAGCCGGTATGGGTTTACGGATTTGCTCAATGGCTTCAAGGGCGATTTTTTTGTTCTTAATCTCCGTTGGTTGGATGGGTTTTACCCTGGCTCCCATTTTGTTACCCCTATAAAATAAGTGGCTGCCTTTCGACAGCCGCCGGACGGGTTCCCCATCCCATTTATAAGCCAAATATAAGCCAGATATAAATGAGAGGTCAAGCAATGGGAGCCTGTTTTCTAAGCCAATAGAAAGCCAGAAATGGCTTTTTTTGTTGAAAATCCTAAAAGTTGGACATTACTCCTATATAATCCTGTCTCGCCCTACCCTATCGTGAATACATGACTAAGAACGAAAAGCCCTTACATACTCTCATTTCACTTGAGAATTTTAAGTCCTTGTTAGGCATAGATGACAGGGATGATAAGACAGCTTGTTTTTGCCTTGTGGCATCGACCCTCACGATAGAGGAATACTGCAAGCGACATTTGCTAAAGAAACGATGTTTTGAATGGATTGATTTTATAGGGGATTTACTTCTGCCCCTGCGGGAATATCCAGTAAGCCAGGTCTTGTCTGTCAATTTATATGGCAACGGTGTTGAAAATCCGCATCCTTGCGGATTTTCAACACTGGAGTTTGCTACGCAAACTCCAGCTAAAGCATCAGAAACACCGCCATCCATGGCGGGAGTATTACTGGAGCCTGATTTCTACAACGTTATTCCAGATTGCGGTACTGATTACGATTTACCTTTTAGGCTGTCTCTTTCTCGGGCAATACAACGGCAAAGCGGGATTTCAACAATCAAGGTGGTGTATTGGGCTGGTTACAGCAATGGGCTTATTCCCGCCGATTTGTCTGCGGCCTGTCTGGAATTGGCATCATGGAACATGAACCGCTATAAGGGGCGGCGTATTGGAATGACCGGAAATGTCCGAGGCGGCGGGAAGGATGGGGAACATTTTGAACAATCAATGCCGGAAAATGTGAAACAGCTTTTGGAGCCACACAGAAGGAAAACAATATAGCAATGAGGAATGAGGAATGAGGGAAGAAATGAGGAATTAGGAATGAGGAATGAAGATTGTTGTTTGGAGAATTTGGTTGAGCTTCGGATATTGGACGCAATTAGAAAGCTATTAACAGGGCGTGTGAATGAAATATTGAGCGATTGGGAATTCTTAATTCCGGTTATCGAGTTTAGCAATTTTACAAACAGACATACTGTAGTCCCGGCGGTGTCCCTTGTAAGTTGCGAACGGACTGAAAAGGAACGGATTATACGACTGGACGCTTATTCACTGTCAATATCTTTTACCTTGCCTGAAACGCAAGAAACCGAATTGTACTGCTACGGTTACGCTGCCGCCGTATGCAAGGCGATAGGCGAAAATCCAACATTGGGCGGCGTTGTGGACAGGGCGGTTATCAGTGGGAAAAAGTACATCATGCCGAAAAAGCCAGGTTGCGGGGAAGATTGGGAAATGGTGATTGCATTGCGTGTAACGGTAGAAGGGATGGGCAATGCTGGTTAATGGGTCTGATTGTTCCATTGTCATAAAGACTGAACATTGGGAAATAGATGTACCTTACTCCGATGAGACTGTCAGGGAAGCTGTAACCCTATTGCAAGAGGAAGCCTCGATAGAAGGGGATGGGGTATGCCGTGGCTTGCGAAAAATCGGCGGCGTTACAGGGTGTATGGTTACGCCATTGACCATAGGGACGGCTCCGCTGTTGCTTTACCTTGCTATGGGTTGTGCGGATAACCCTGTATTTGTTTCCGAGACAAGGAACCTGTACCTGTATCGCTTTGATTTAATTCCTACGGAAGACACAAAGCATTTTGATTTAGTCCAGGACAGGAAAAGCGAACGGCGGCTTTTTGAGGGTTGCCGTGTTCAGGGCTTTGAACTGCGGGTAATGCGGGAAGAAGCGATAAAACTGAAACTTGATATTGTCAGTGTATATCCGGCAAGGACTTACCCATATACAGATACTTTTGAACATGAAGCGGGGGAACGCTTCAAGGGCGATAGTGTTACCTACAAAATAAACGGACAGGAATACAGAAACATTTACGGCATTACCTTTGTATCAAAAAAGCAGGGCGGCACTAAAAACGAAATTTGGATTAAGCGGGAAAAATATCAAGGTGCCGATATTCCAGAAGTTATTGAGGAAATGACAATCACGGCCCAATTACTTAGGGATAAGCACGAATACAAGTATTACGGCTTCTTTCGCTTGACGCTTAAAACGCTGGGTTTGGTTTCTGATGAAACGGACATAAACTCCGCTGACGCAGTTATCGGGATGCTTCGCTATTATATTTCGGGTTCTGCCTTTACAGAAATATTTAATCCTACAGGGGAAATTATACCATGACATTTTATGAGATAGATAACGCATTACAGGAAGCTATAACCGCCGCTAATAAACCTGTACGGATAAAAATTGAATTTGACATAGCGGGGCATTTTGAAAGCGTCTTTGAACAAGACATTATAGAGGCAAATTTCTACGGCTTAAAGGAAGCGGCTGGCGGCACTACGGCAAGGGGGGAAATACTACTTGATAACCCCCAAGGCATTTATTCATGTTTTGGCCTGGGTTCAGGAACTAAAGTAAAAGTTTCTTTCTCGATAGGCGAGGGACTGCCATATTTCCAGCGGTTTATTTTTTACATAGACGACAAGGGTATACAGGATGTCCGTGGGCCGGGGCGAAAGCGGTACGCTTTAATAGGATTGCGCGATTTGTCCGCAAGGCTAAGAAAAACAGATGAAAGCCGGGACTGGTCGGCTCCGGCTGTTTTTGCGTATTCGGTAGTCTGCGATAAATCCCAACCGCAAAAGTCTTTAGTACACGGCATAGCTCAAAGGGCGGGATTGGGTATAAATGATATAGACTGCTCTACAATTCCTGTAACATTGCCCTATGTTAAGTTACGGCGTGATATTTGGGGAGAACTGTCAAGCCTTGCAACAGCTTACAGATGCCATTTGGAATGTCCGGTAGAAAAGCCTCTAGTTTTTGCCCATTCACCTTATCAAGCGGAACAGCTTTTAGACGATGAGATTTCCCATACATTTACCGGAAATGACATTTTCTATTTGCGGAAAATAGATAAAGCGGAACTATACCGGAATACGGTACGCCTAAAAGCTAATATGCCCGTTTCCCTTGCAAGACAGGAAATTTGGCACTATGACGATAGCCCTGTACTTTACGATGAGTTCCTGCAATCGCATTATCCGTTCAGGTATCCGTTGATCCGTGAAATTGAAGCGGGTCTGTATGAAGCAAAATACAAGGTTAAAGATAATGACGGTAAAGAACGGAATGTTATCTATGCAGACGAAATAGACACGCAAGGTGAAGCAGAAAGCCGCCTTGAATATGACGGCGGGCCTTTTTCCTATACCAACTATGACATAACCAGTAACCATGATAAAGCAATTATCACATTAAACAAAGATAATGACGGCGATTTATACAGGGCTTCTATATTTGGCCGCCCGATTGTCCTGGACATTAACCGTTCATGTTTTATTAGAAACATTGAATCGGTAAACCAATATGGAACTGTGGCTTTGAATGTTACAGGCTCTTACTTCTCTGAATATCCAATACAGCGGGGTAATATACAGGTTGCCCAATATGAGGATTGGGTTATGCGTGAGCTTGAGGAACGCTTGCAAAACAGGCGGGAGTTTACTGTTAAAACGCATAAAGCTTTGTTTCACGCAAGGGTGGGAGCGAAGATAAAAATAGCAATAAGGAATGAAGAAATGGAAGGCGTAATTAACGCTTTTTCATTCAGATACAAAAAAGATAAAGCCTTTGTAGCGGCTTTCAAAATCAAAGAACAATGAGGAATGAGCAATGAGCAATGAGAAAAAAAAAGGTTTTACAATGCGGGGAAAATTCTTGAACAAGAAGGAGGGCAAAAACATGACCAATGAGGACAGGCAATTAATCGTTGAGACGTTAGGTGAAATGAGGGAACTGAAGGGGCAAATGAAAGAATTTAAGGAACACGTCATCGGGCGTGTAGAAAAACTGGAAAAAAAGGAGGGCGAAAGGAGCAAGGAGCGTATTTCAGTTATAAGCATCTTAATTTCAGCGGCGGCGTTGGCCGTCAGCATTATTGTCAATTTCTTTAATGCCAAGAAATAGCGTCATAGCAGGTGCGTATGGCGTGGATGAGAAATGTAGCACGGCGTGAGCCCTAATAAATGCCGTTCTATGCGAAAAAAATTAACAGGGCGAAGGGGTAACAAATAATGGCGGTCAAGTGGAACGCATTAGCGGAACAAGAGAAACGAAAGTTTGAAAAAATGAATGAAGCACAACGTTTTGTTTATTTTCTTTTGAAGCAATACGGTGCGCCTTATGGTTGGGGCAAGGAAAATCCAGAAACGTCCGATTGCTCCGGTGCTGTGTGCATGGCTTTGTATGCGGCTACAGGGTTACTCATCAGAACTACCGCAGACGATTTGTTAAAGCGGGTGTTCACAATGACTAACCCAAAGCGAACAGACATTAGGGCAGTTTTCTACATAACAAAAAAAGACAAACGGCATGGGGACGGCTACGCCGCCGCCGGAACCGCTACCCATGTAGCCGGAATTGTCGGCGATGGGGTAATACTCAATTCCCAGGAACCTTGTGCAATGATTAGGCAGATCTACGAAGTATCGGATTACTTCCAAAAGGAAGGGCATGAGGTACTTATTCGGGGTCTTAACCGTGATGCTCTTGAAAAGTTGGCAAGGGAAGGTAAAACACGGTACGGCCTGGACAGTGAATTTAGCAACTATTTTGACGTGGGGGCGTAAAGTGAAGAAAAAGCAAAAAACCTGTTTTGACTGTCTTAATTGCAAAGTATCAGCGAAGTCAACAAAAAAATGCCGGATGTGTTTTTGCATAAAGACAGAAAAGAAGGCAAACCATACGGAAGCCTACTGGCTAAAGAAAAAACTTTGCTTCCAATTCGATGACATGACTGCTTAAGAAATTGCATCCATGCAATTTCTTAAGCTTAGAGTTTTTACTTTGTAAAAACTCTAGCTAAACATTCATACAGCGGCATCCGTGCCGCCTAAAGCAAGGGCAATGAGGAATAAGGGATGAAAGACAATGACATTGATTTTTCCTATAAGGCGAGTTGGGAGCATACATGGCGGGAACTTTTTACAATTTTAGGGAAAAGAATTTTATCTATGCCTTCAAAAATTATTGGTTTCAAGCCTATATGCCTGATTTTAGCAACATGGCTTCTAATAAAAGGGTTAATCCGGGATTGGATTTGGTTTTGCGTTTTGGTGATAGTCCTGTTTGGTGTTGTGGGATTAAAGGTTATTTCACGTTGGAAGGATAACGAATAATCCTCATCCATGAGGATTATTCGTTTTGGAGTTTTGTGCTATCCCTGCGGGATAGCTTAGCAAAACTCCACCTAAAGCATTATAACAGCGGCATCCATGCCGCAAGGAAGAACATGAATAAACTGAATGATTTTACAAAAGGTATTATTGCCGGATTTATTAGTGCGGTTATCATTTTTGGCGTTGTTTACGCCTTATGGTTTTTCCAAAAAAGGGATAAGGAGCTAATTAAGTATGTGGAAAAGCAAATTGAGATTGAGGCCGTTCGGGAGGATTACCGCAACCGTGATCCTGTTGAGTTTCTTGACGACATTCCAGGTGTACGCCGAGCCGCTGACAGGGCAACCACCGAATTTGACAGAAAGCGGGACGAGGCTATACAGCGAATACGAAATAGACCTGTTGATTGACGCATTGACAGAAGCGGCTCATGAGGAAATACAGAAGGCCGCTTCTGAAGCCGCCAAAGAAGCGGTTTTATCTGTAATCGAGCGTGAAGCGGCGGCAATGAGGGAAGCAACGCTACAGCAAGCCGAGGCGATACGCTGGCGGTTGGAAGCGGAGCTACAGCTAAAAGCGGTTAAAGAAGCAAAAAAGAAGGGAATAAAAAACGCCATTATTACCGGGGCGGTTTGTTTATTTGGCGGCCTTGCTGTTGGCATTGGTGTTCAAAATCTTCATCCATGAAGATTTTGAACATCGAAGTTTTGCGTTGCAAAACTTCATCTAAAGCATACAAACACCGCCATCCGTGGCGGGAGGAGGAAAACTTATGAAAGACAGAATTAAGATTAAAGGGCGGGTAACTGTTCAGGTTTTGGACGGAAACGGAAATGTAAAGCGGGTTAAGCCTGGGTTCTTCCGGCGTATGCTTGGATTGCAAGGCCGAAAGATGGCCGCTAGGCATCACAACATAGTTACTCGTGAGGGAGATGCTTTAATAGCTGATGCTCTCTTGGCTTCTCCTGTAAAAACAAAAGTGTCAAGCGCATCTGGTTATATTCAGGTCGGTACTGGCTGGACAGGCAACAGTACCAAAACTAACACAAGATGCAATACGCCAACGGGGGCAATGAAAGCCCTCGATGCCAATTATCCAGCCCTTAATGCGGCATGGGGTAGTGTCGGTGATACTACCATTTCATATCGGGCTACATTCGCCGCTGGCTCGTTAAACGCCAACGGCATAAATGAAGCGTGTCTGCTTAACGGCAATAGCGGTTCGGCTAATTGTCTGGCTTACGCTCAGATAAGTCCGTCCGTTAATGTTACATCAAGCGATACATTACAGGTGCTTTGGGAGATAACGATTCTAGGGCAATAAAAAGGGAATAGGGAATGGGGAATGGGGAATAGGGAATGGGGAAGAAGCGGGGCTGTCTTCCGTCAATCGCTGAGTGATTTTCCTTGTACTATCCAGCTTGGGGAGAAAAAACCTACTTGGGGGCTTTCGAGGTGGGGCGGGAATAGCGGGTTACGGTTTGTTCCCACTGATGACGAGGGATTTACGATAAGGGGCGATAAACAGCGGCTTATATATAAGGGGCGGCGGCGTTCTCACCGGATAACGATACTTGGCGATACGGCTTTTGAATACGATTGTGTCTTGAACAGGGAGCCGGAAAGCAATGTAATTTCTTTACGCATGGAAGGGGCCGAAAGTTTTGACTTTTTCCGGCAACCTGATTTTGTCAAAGAGCCTTTTTTGAAGGGGTCTTATGCCGTCTACAAAAAAGAAACGCTGGTAGGCGAAGGGACTGGTAAACTTTGTCATATACACAAGCCGGAGATAATTGACGCAAGGGGGCGGCGGTGCTGGGGGGAATTGTCAGTTGTCGGGAATGAGTTACGCATAACAATTCCCGATAAGTGGCTTGGCGAAGCTAAATATCCGGTGGTTGTTGATCCTACGATTGGGACTACTTCCATTGGAAGCCAGATAACAGGGCCTGACCCAAATAACATATGGAATGACCGCCCTACACTTGATTGCGAATTTGCTCTTAACAAATACCTTGTACCCCAAACTGGCAATGGTTTGTGCAATGCCTATGTGTATGCCTATGATGAGGATTGCGATTGGGATTTTTTGCCTTGCATTTACACAAACGTGAACAGCAAGCCATATGCAAGGAAATCTCTGAATGAAAATATAATTGACGTATCGGTTTACCCTCCTAGATGGCCGATTGGATGGAAAACTGATACTTTTCGAATAAATGGAAACATTACCGCAGGCGATTATATTTGGTTTGGCGGTTGGGCTCACTTTTTTTGGACTAGATTTGACTATGGGGGAGATTGCTACAAAGGTTGGTTTGATGATGACTTGTATGAAGATGAAATATATGAAGATGGATTGGCACCTTTTATTGTTTTTAACAGTGATGTTAGCTATTGCAACATAATATGGTCATGGTATTTCACTTACACGGCAATCGGAGGCCAAAGCTATGTCCGTACATTAACGCAAGGGGTATCATTACCAGACAGCCGTATACTGACAGGGAATTATAAGCGCACTTCAACGGAAACAGTTAGAAGTTCAACGAGCCTTAATCGCTTGCCCTTGTTTTTCCTCAAAGTTGTGGAAATTGTCAAGGTAACAATGTCAAACGGCAATAGCCGTTCTATTTCAAGGCAATGCACGGAAAATGTAAACGCCAATTCGGAAACGGATAGAAACTACAGCGCAATCCGAAAAGCCCAGGAAACATTGAACGGAATTGATTTGCGGTCTTTTACATTTTTTTATATTCGCTCTATGCAGGAAACTGTTCGGGCAGAACACATTTTAAGGAATTCAAGGGGATTTTTTAGGGGATTGCTGGATTGTGCGGTAAGCATAGCGGAAACAGCGTGTGAAGCGGGATATTACAGAACAAATTCGGACACAGTGCAAACTACAGGGCCGGTGTTCCGTGGGCTGCTTATATTTATCCGCATAGTTACGAAAGCTTTTATTCGGGATTGCCTATTTGGTCGGTTTCTCAAAGCAAGGCAGGATTTAGTAATAAAGTCTTGTGTTACAAGGGAAATTATTATGGAAAGCAAACTTGGGGAATAGGAAATGAAAATATTTAAGGGACAAACAGCTTTACGAATAACAATTAAAACCTTTTGCGATTTGGAAGGGATTATTTCGGCGGTTATCAGGTATCGCAAGCCTAGCGGCAAAACTGGGGAATTGGCCGCCGCTGTCGGCGATGCGGAAACTGGCACTATTTTTCACGAGGTTATTGAAGGAGAAATAGATGTTTCCGGCTGGTGGGCTTTTTGGGCTTTCATTACTTTTGGGGATGGCCGGACGGCGGCTGGGGAAACAAGCAATGTCTATATTTGGAAAGAAGGATGCTGAAAAATTGCGTACGTCCCTTCGGGCCGTTTGCCGATAGGAATGGATTGAAACGCCGCCATTCGGCGGCTAGCGTCATCCCTGCAATTTTTCAGCTTAGGAGTTTTGCTACGCAAAACTCCAGCAAAGCATTATTACAGCCGCATCCATGCGGCCTAAAGCAAGGAGATTTTTTGAAAAGAAGAACGCCGGAAGAACGGTACAAATACAATGTCCGCAAACAGCAAAAAACCTTGGAAGAATTTGCATCACATGAAATTGAGTGGGCGGGAGATTTGATAGAGTGGTACAGAATTAGCAAAAAGGAAATGCCTGATGACGAATATCGGGCGTGTGCCTTTTTTATCAATGCCGAATATTTGAGGAAACCGGGGTCGTTGACTCTGTTGTATGAGATGTTTAAGAGGTGTATGAGCGAATTGCCAAAAGTAACGAAAGAAAACGCTTTTGACATTTTGAGCTTTCGCTACAAGGCTTACGCAAAGGTTTTACAGACAGGGGGGTATGATGGCAGAACGGATTGGTGATGAGAGTATTTATCTTCGCATCAGCGAACTGAAAAAAGGGAATATTCAGCTTACTGATTCCACTAACGCATCAAGGCTTGCGAGGGAGCATGGCCGGAATATTCGCTATTTTGCGGCGTGGAAAAAATGGATGGTCTGGGACGGTACTCATTGGGAAACTGACGAGGGCGGTTCATTGGTACATGAAAAGGGGCTTGAAAGTGTGCGGAATATTTACGATGACCTGTTAAAGACAGATGACTACAGGGAGCGAAACGAGATTGAGAATTTTGGGAAGATAAGCGAAAGCATGAGGCGCAGGGAAGCGATGATAAAAACAGCGTCTTATATTAAAGCATTGAATATCAGAAGCGATGACCTTGATAAAAATCCCTGGTTGCTGAATGTCCGAAACGGTACGATTGACGTATTATCGGGGGAATTCAGGGAACACAGGCAAGAGGATTTGATTACAAAATGCGCCAATGTGGATTATGACCCTGCCGCCGATTGTCCGCAATGGAAACAATTTATCCGTGAAATAATGAACTACAAAACCGATATAATTACTTTCCTGCAAACTGCGGCTGGCTGGGCTATGACAGGGGATAATTCAGAACAGGTAATGTTTATTTTGTTCGGAAGCGGTGCAAACGGAAAAACCACATTCCTTAATACCCTAATGTATATTTTAGGCGATTATGCCCTGGCAACACCCACAGAAACATTTATGAAAAAATCGGGAGACCAGAACACAAACGACATAGCCCGATTGCGTGGAACAAGGTTTGTTACAACTACCGAAGCGGAGCAAGGGCGGCGGCTGTCGGAACCGATTATAAAAAAGATTACAGGAAATGACCAAATGACCGCAAGGTTTCTGTACGGCGAATATTTTTGCTTTGCGCCGACTTTTAAGATTTGGATGGCTACGAACCATAAGCCTGTAATCAAGGGGACTGATTATGGAATATGGCGGCGAATACGGCTGATACCTTTCACTACCCGCATTGAAGAAGGCAAACAGGATAAACACCTTGAATTAAAACTTAAACAAGAGGCAAGCGGAATTCTTAACTGGCTTTTGGAAGGGATTGAACGCTGGAAAAGGGAGAAGCTACAGGCTCCTCCGGCAATACTGAACGCCACGGACGAGTACAGGGGAGAAATGGACGTTATAGGTAATTTCCTTAATGAATGTTGCGTACAGGAAAAAGAGGCGACAATACGGATAAGGGAATTATACAAGGCTTATGCTGACTGGTGTGATGAAAACAACGAACACGCTGTAAGTGAAAGGTTTCTTTCCATGCGGTTGAAGGAAATGGGTTTTTCTCAAGGCAGGACAAGTGAAGCCAGGTTTTGGGTGGGGATTGGATTAATAGCAAATAGCAAGTAAAAAAAACAAAGATGAATGATAAGATGGTTTGTGAAAGGGCGTTTGATGTATCCAGCGTCAACGCTCCTTTCTGCTCTAGCAGTCTGGGCGCGCTGGTTCGCCTAAAGGCTCACCGCATTTTTCAAACAAAAGGGATTTTCTTGCGCCACGCCGTGTTACTTTTATTTCACAACACGGCTACGCCGTGCTTTACCAGGCGTCCCCCGTGCGCCCCTTAAATTGTTGTGGGGAAAAACAGGGTAGTATTTTGCTAGCCGATTTTTGCATATCAGGAGTATGCGGGAGTATGCTTTTAATTTATCTACATATCATCAAAAAACAGGAATAATTGTCAAAAAAGACATTTTGACAGAAAAAAAAATCAGCGTTACAAAAAATAGCAAAAAAGGGACACACGCTCCCCCCGATAAAAAAAATCCACCACCGCCTAATTCAAGGCAATGACGGCAAGTGTTGTCATAAATGACCTTAAAAAGTGGATTTTTGTCAGTAAAAAGACAATGAATAACATATCATGCCATTTCATAACATATCACTATTATTATATTTATTTCTTTTATGACTTTATGACATAAAAAGAATATAGAAAAATATATAAAGAAGAGCTATATAAAGAGGGGAAAATCGAGTTTCTGTCAGTCATAAAGTCATGGGTTCGGTATAGGCTTGCATAATCACTCAATGCCCCGGCGCAAGTGCCGCTTACTTTATGTTTCACTTGTCAATAAACCTATGGCGGCTCTTGCGCGGCGCGTTGGTTCGCCTAAAGGCTCACCACATTTACTACCAGCGAGAAAATTTATTGAGCGCCACGCCATCCAACATTAATGAACAAACAAGGCTTAACGCCTTGCATCTTTCGGCGGGGGTTAAAGCGAGTTAGCGAGTAATGCCGTCTGGCCGCCGTAGGGCGGTCGGGCGGTATCAGCATGTTAATGTTCTAAAAGCGAGGTTCAGTAGGTTAATGTAACGCAACGCAAAGCCCTCGGAGCAAGTACCGCTGTTGCTAATACTTAACTTGTTGATAAGGCTATGGCGGGGCTTGCGACGTGGGCTTTGCGGAAAAAAAGACCTTTCGAGAAAACGCCAGCCTGCCTGTAAAGGTTGGCTGGTTTTAGGGAATCTTTGTTATGCTTCACTATGGGGAGTAAAGGCAATACTTAGCGGTCTTGGGTATTTGGAGAAACGTCTTTTAAGCAATCAAGGCCGCTTGGCCGCCTCTGGGGCGCACTGGTTCGCCTAAAGGCTCACCGCATTTACTACCAGCGGGAAAATTTACTCTGCGCCACGCCATGTAACATGGCTCTAAATGTACGGCTTAACGCCGTACTTTTCGAGGCGGGTCTGGCGGTAACGGCGGGTCAATGCTTCATCTAGCGGAATTAGCGGGTAATGATTCGCTTTGGCTTGCCGTGGGGCGAATTGGTCATGGCAAGATGTAAGGCGAAAAGCAGGGCGGGCAAAGTGCGCCCCATTGTGGCGGATTAGCGGCGGGAGGCGGTAGGATGCCGCCTTGAAGTGAAAAAAATGCAAACAAGGATGTTTGCATTTTTTTCTTCCTCTCTGCCCACAGCTACGGCTGTGGGCTGTCCCTCCCCCTATGAGCCGTTGATAGCAGGGTTTGCGACCGAAGCGACCGTAGGGAGCGAAGGGAGCAAACACTACCTTTTGATTTATTAGTGGGGGAAGCCCGGCGGCGAGGGGGAGGGACGATGGATGCCACCGCTACGGAGCCACCGAAGCTAGAGGGGCTTGGGGATTAAGCGGCATTGGGTGGGGTGATTGAGCTTGGTTCCCACGGTGTACTTTGATTCAAGGAATAGTAACAGTATGCAATTACCGATACTAGTAAAAAGAGATAATACAAAGGATGAAATTAATAGTATATAGACATTTTTGATGTGATAATATATAATGAATCATGTTTGCATTTATTGATGAGTCTGGGCATACTGGGAAAAATATATCTGATGTTTCACAACCTAATTTTTTTACATTAGGAATAATTTCAAAATATAACCCTGATGTTCTCCTAAAAAATGATCTAGCGCTACTTAGTAACAATATAGGTGTTAAAGAACTACATGGTGCGGAACTCGGTCCAAAAATAGAATCTATATCATATGAAGTATATTGTATATTAAAAAAAATATCTCCCAAATTTTTCTTGGCTGAAGTAGATAAAAAATATCTAGCATATACAAAACTATACGATACAATATTTGATAATGTTGAAAATATTGGGGCAAGATATCATACATATCAAATAAGACCTTTTAGAATGCTCTTATTACACAATTTCATAAAGCTAGTACCGTTAGACATTGCATACAATTTTTATGAGAATTGTTTGTTTGCAAAGGATGAAGACGAAGCAATTGATGTATTGAAAATAACATGTAATAAAATACTTGATTTAATTGATGATTCACTAGATAGTAGATCACAACAATTAATATCAGACCCATTAATATGGGCCAAAAATAATCCTAAAGAAATAACTACTTATAATACTAGGAAAACAGATCGCTGGAAGCATTTACCAAATGTTGTTACTTTTTTACCGATGTTAGATATGTTCTCAAGACATGCAAAATTGATGAGTAGTAAAGTTAATAAAATTATTCATGATGAACAGAATCAAATGAAAAATATATTTATTGAAATTCATAAACTTGTGTCAAATAGAACAGCACCCGAAAAATGGGATTTAAGAGAAAATGGATATTTCCATTTAAGAAATATCAAGGAGAGTACCTTTGAGATGAAAGAATCAATTAGCAGTCCTGGTTTACAATTGGTCGATATTTGTTTATACTTAATTTGTCATAGAGATATAATATTAAACAACCATTCTAATAATCCTGGCTCTGCATATCTATTAATGTATATTATTACTAATGGAAGCGCATTTGATTTTACTCTAAACGGTTTTATAAGAGAAAGCAATGAGCTTAGAAAACGAATAATGGAAATGCCATTAACCGATGAACAATTATTGAGGGGGCAAGAAATTACTAATGAACTAGAAAAAAAATGGCGAGAAAATTTTTTAAAAGTAAGTGTAAGTTAGATAAAATAAGTATAACAAATTATGATAATTATGTTATTAAATATGACATCAATTTTTGATAGTAACAGAGAGTAGATAGGAGTACTAGGGAGTAAGTAGGAGACAGGACGGGGAATGTCGCACACAGATGGAAAGCTATATACAGCCAAGTTTAGGCAGGGTGTTGAGGTTTTTTTACCGTTTTCAAGATTTTTTTATAGCCAGAAAATAGCTGGGCAATAAAGCATGGTGATTTACTTTGCAATAATTTTTCACGTTGCCGGAACCATGCTTTATTGTCCCAATCTTTTATTTCCAATTTTTGACAGGCGAATAATACCGCATAAAAAAGGGCGGCATAAATGATTTGAAAAAAATTGCGTAGCAATTTGGACATTATGAATTAGGGCGAAGCCCTACCGCCGTAGGCGGTAATACTTTTTCTATCTTTGTGTCTTGTTTATGATTGTGCGTTATGTGCAATTACATTTTTATTTTTGGGAATGACATCAATTATGACACCAACTAATAAACACAAATAGGATATATAGAGAGCAAATAAGAGAATGGGCTATTGACATAATTCCTTATGTGATATAGAATTAAAGTAAATAAGCATACCAGATAGCAGGTATGAGCAAGGGTTAAAAAACTTCATATACCGCCGGAACGTTATGTGTAATTGCGCTTGACATTTTCCGAAAATATTGTATAAATATATAAAACAACAAAATAAGGAAAAATATTTGAAAAGAAATAAAGAAAATAAGGAATTAGTTCAAAGAGTAAAAACAATATCAAGAAATGGGTTTCACAATATTAAAACAATAAATAGCGATGATATTGATTTGTTAATAAAAAATATAAAATCAACTGATAATGAACTTGTTGGAAAAATATATTGGGCTATTGGTCAAATTGGAATACATAGACCTGAAATTGTAAAGCATTTAATCAATTATGCCTTTGAGGATTTGCAAAATAAATGTCCGGCAATAAGAGAAAATGCCTTATTTGCATTAGGCAGAATCGGAAGGGCAGATATAAATTTAGTAAAGGATCGAATAATTGAAATAATAAATTTATACAAAGACGAAAATGCAAAAGTTAGAATGTCTATGATATGGGCTTGTGAAAATATAGCAAATAATAAGGCAGATTTATTTGAGCCTCATATAAAAATATTTGAAGAAATGTTAGATGATACTGATGAAAAATATGTAAAAAAAGAAATTCCTGAAATATTTAGGGTTATAGGAAAATATAGTCCAGAACTTGTAAAACAATCATTAGAAAAATTAAAAGGAAAATTAAATGATAAAGATAAAGTAATGAGAATACATATAAATGGGGCAATTAAAGTAATAGAAAAAAATTTATGATATAAAAACAAGCGCAACTTCACATAACAGGTCTGTAACTGCTTCGCCGCCTTACGGCGGCTCGGGCTACACAAAAACACAGTCAGGCTTGCGCCTTTTGTGCGTTTTTGTTCCGCCACAGTTTTTTGTTTGCGAGAAACTACTAGCGCAGTTTCCTTATCGCAAACAAAAAACCGTCAGTTACAGCCGGAACATTGCATTAAATGACAGTGGCGGTTGGGTTCACCCTATGCTAATTCTATATCCTGTAAAGAATTAGCGTTGCTGGTTCGGCACTCCGAAACAGCGGGAAATTGGTGTTATCAGATATGACATCAATTTTCAAAAAAATAGGGGTTTTTGCTATGCACAACGATTTTACTTTGTTTACAAGGGTGGTTCCTTCGGGAAAAACGGTGGTTTATTACTATGC
>Ga0268262_10002773_pt1 | contig 19839 bp, 28 predicted proteins | sample TergutNc150P3_FD_190354 | JGI IMG/M metagenome (GOLD analysis project Ga0268262, IMG submission 190354) | Nasutitermes corniger P3 segment gut microbial community from laboratory colony in Florida, USA - Nc150 P3 (SPAdes) (version 2) | ecosystem: Host-associated > Arthropoda: Insects >... | reverse complement strand
CCACTTTAAAATTCGGGTTATACATTTGCTCCCAAGCACCTAAAAATTCAAGGGTAGTGCGAGTTCTAATCCAATTCTTAATAATGTCTGCGGCTCTGGCTTCGCCTTCCTTTGCATTAGCCATATCTGTCAAAGAAATATAATCATTTTCCTCTGACGAAGATAATACCGTTATTTCTGTTCCTTGCACGATTATAGTTCCTTTTTTGCCCATAACGCAATCTCCAAATCTTTGTATTAGGGCGACTGGAATGTAGGTAGAATAATATTCCCTAATAGCATAAAATATAGAAAATCTTATTAAAAATTTCCTATATTCACAACATGGAAAAATATTTAAAGAAATTAGACGAAAAAATTGAAAACTTTGTCAAGTCGGGAAAAAATTTACGAAATATTGCGTTGCTCGGTGTGGTATTTGCAGTGATAATAACAGTAAAAATTATAAATGCAATATTTGGGCAAACTTATGGTTCCGCAACAATCTATGGTAAAACATATAAAACCATTGTTATAGGCAATAAAACCTGGATGGCAGAGAATTTGAATTATGAAACACGATTTTCAAAATGTTATGATAACGAATTCCAAAACTGCTACAAATATGGCAGATTATATAATTGGTACACAGCTCAAAAAATATGTCCTGAGGGTTGGCATTTGCCAGCAAATAACGAATGGGATGGGTTCTCTGCAACCTTGCTTGGCGGCATCGGTGTTCCCTATCCTACTGGCGATAGCACCATAGGTGCAAAATACTACAATATTGACCATAGCGGTTATTGGTGGACTTCCACAAATTACGATATAGAAAATGCCATTGCCCGTAATATATACACAAATGAAGAAGGCATTAAATGGGACAAATTCGATAAAATAGCCTTGTTCAGCGTACGGTGTATTAAGAATTAAATTTCCTATATTAACAATGGAGGCTATCTATGCAAGAATACAGCAAGGAAAAGCATTTGAAAGACCTTGAATATTTCAAGGAAAATCAAAATGACCTTTGTAAAAAATACAAAGGGCTTGTTTTGCTTTTGCAAAATGCTGCGGTTGTAAATGCTTTTAATAGTTTAAGAGAAGCATCAGATAAAGGCAAAGAAATGTTTGGCTATGGGAATTATTCAATACAGCCTTGCATAGAGGGTGAACAAGCGTATTCTATGGAATGTTATTCTCCAAGGATTAAATTTTAATGACAAATAATTTTTGATCTCCATTAAGTAGGCAAAGAAATAGAATCATTCAACTTTTTTTCACTTTCTTCAATTTCTTCTACAAATTTATTAAAATTGTCCAAATTTGACGGGATTTTCAAACCAAATTCAATGACTTGGCTACCGTAGGCTTCGGAGTCAATTTCTCTATTTCGTTTATAGTCTTTGTCATAAGGAAAAATGATGTATCCTTTCTGGCAAGAATAGCGAAACATATATGTGATAATTTGAAAATAATCCTCTCTATTATCTTTTGCATCAATATGTTTATATTTTGCATCACCTATAAATTCTGCGCTATTCTTAGATTTTGTTTTTATGAAATCGGGAATTATTCCTGGTTCATCTTTTTTAAATAACATATCTATTTTTGTTTTTCCACGCACTCTATGCTCTATTCCAATTTCTTTTAGAATAGTTGCTACATATTCTTCCCATAACCACGCACCGTCAAAAAGCAAACCGTGAATTTTGTCTTTCGCTCCAAAGCTTGTTTTTTCTCTGCGTAAAATTTGCAAACAAAGTTTTTGTAAATCTCTATATTTTGTAAAGTAAGGATGGTTAATGAGTTTCAAATTTTCTTTAATCACTTTTTGCAATTCATTCTTTTTGTATGTTGGCGTTGCCTGTTCTATTTGCAAAACATTTACTTTGGTTTCCGCATTGTTTGTTAAAAAACGTTGTAAATTTCTACAAGTTCTCAAATGTTCTATGGTGTGTCTTATCAATTGAGTGACGGAATTGTCATAACTGTGTTCTCTGGTTGTATATGCAATTTTTCCTGCAAATGGTATGTTGATTTTTAGGTGATGATTTATGTCTATAACGCCTTTTACATTTGCATCGTTATATTGATTTCGTTTGTATTGTTTATATAATCCTTGTGAAAGTGCATCTTGCAAATAAGATGGGAATAGGTAAGGTAAAAAATCGTGTATGTCTTCTGCGCCTTGCGAAAAATTTAAATTTACAACATTTATTCCAAAAACTTTGGATAACATATAGTGAAGGAAAAAATCATTGTTTTCGGGGTAAAATCTAGATGAAATTGTAAGTTTGGTTTCATTATAACCTATAAAACCCATTATATTATTAGTGATTAGTTCATCTTTTTTCTCGTCAATTTCAAAAATTTTGCTGTTGCTTTTAATTCCGAGTTGCCATTTTTTTGGGAAAACGAGTAAATCGCGTTTTTTTTCGATGTCAAAATTGCATATATTAGCAATATGAGACAGATTTTCTCTATCTTGCTCAGTTTTTACTATTAACGACATTTGTTTTTTAGTATTATCCGTTATTCTCATCTGACTTCTTCGTTTTGAGGTCGTAAGCATTTTTTAAATCATTTTCTTTGTCTTTTGCATCGGGCATTCCTCGCAGGTATTCTTTTATTAAAGGTTTTAGATGATATTTCCATAGTTCCTCATAATTGTTATTATAGTCTTTCAATTTTAAAAAATATGCTGCACCAATATGATACGAGGAATTTAAGCCTTCTATAATTGAAATAGCGTCATTTAAACTCTTCATTATTTTTTCTGCAACTTCATTCAATTTCATATTTTTGGCACTTTGTTCTGCAGTAATTTCTTCCCAAGTGAACCTACGTCTCATTGCAAAGTCAAAGCTTTCTACACTTCGGTCTATATCGTTCATCGTTCCAATAATGTAAACATTTTCGGGAACGTAAAATTTCTCAGTATCATCGTGCATATTGAAATATTGCGTTTCTACTGCCCCCCTTTTTCCCCTATAACCTGGATCTATTGAGAAAAACAATTCACCGAAAATTTTGGAAACTTCACCGCGATTTATTTCATCTATTATGAAGATGTATTTTTTCTCACGTGGCAGTTCATTCTCAGAACATTCTTTAAGGTTAAACTCCTTTTTCAAATGTTCTACAATTGCTTTTCTATAGCTAATATTAAAATCACCTTCACGACTAAGCAATCCTTTATAGAATTTATAAGTTTTTTCTTTGTCAATATAAATAGGATTTGTTCTATCAAGAATTACAATTTTATTTTCATTTAATTTCATTCTCATTTCCAAACCCTTTTCAGTTTTTACTTCATCATAAGTATTATTGTTTCCCGTTTTTTCTTTAACTTTCTCAATGAATTTATTCCACGCTTCCTCAAAATTATCAACTCCACCATGCTGAACAAATTCAATTTTTTCTGCCTGTTTGTTAGCATTCTTTGCTTTTTCACAAAATTCTTTAAATATCCCAGATTTGAGTTCAAATCCTATTTCTTTTAAACCATCATTTTTTTTTATAGGTCTCAATCCTTCAACGAAATCTGTGTAATCGTAAGAGGGATGGAATTGAACAAATTTATATTGTTCATTATCTTCGAGTTCTTCTTCTGTGCTTACCCCTATCATTTGCATAGCAATTTGCTTTGCCAAATAAGTTTTTCCAGTACCTGGTGCCCCAGTAAGGATAAGGTTTTTTGATTGTTCAAGTAGTTCTGCAAGATATTGTTCTTGAGTAGTAACATTTTCAGATTTTGAAGATATTTCTTCTTTTAAAAAAAATTTTTTGAATGTTATTTTTTCATTTTCTAACTCAATTTTATCGACTTTCCAACCAGCTTCAATCCACGAATTTGAATGATCATGTCCTCCATTACTCCACCATGCACTATGATCATAAGCGGAAGAAGGCAACTAGAAACCGAGTAATGATTCTATATCTTTATGACTCAATATCTCCTCATTTTTACTTGATGAGTTTAAATATTCCATTAATGGAATATATTTTCCTGTGTATCCCATAAAATTCTCCTTAAAAATTATCAAGCAGAAATATAGAAAAATCCTGCTAAATTTTTCTAGATTTGCGACTATTAGCAACCTAGGAGGATAAAGCTATGTATAAAGATACGTGGAAGTGTGATTGGGGGCTTAGAATAACGTTCTTTTTGATACTCTATGTAATTATGATCTTTGTTGCAGTTACTAACCACGCTGAGGGTAGTATGTCTGATTTATTAATCGGCTGCTTCTTCGGCGACCTAATATTCTGCATTATATTTTTTGGATTTATCGCCATATTGGACGGGAAGGAAAATAAGAAGCACTTGGAGCGTGAAAGGAAAATGCGCATCCATTATATGGACACAGTTAAAACACCCAGTACTCTGAAACGAATTTTTGTTCCTGTGAAGAGATTCTCATTAACAGAAGCTCGTAAAGCACAAGAATGCAAAGATTATACACTAGCCAAGATTTATTATCGTCAGGTTTTAGAGGAATATCCTAGAAATTGGGAAGCACTCTTTTATAGTGCATATTGTGAGGCTATGGAAGTGGGTTTTCAGAAAGGACCTAAAATTATTTCAAATTGTATAAATCCTGTTTTAGAAAGTATTAAAGAATTGGAGGATTCTAGTGAGCAGAACGAAGCGATAAAACAAATACATGCGGATTTAAATAATTATTTTTGGTCACTCTTTTGGTCTGATTTCTATGATAGAAATGACGATAATATAATGAATGACGATAAGCTAGGATCCCTTATGAATAGGGCAGAAGTTTCTGGAAAATTTAAAAGCTTATATTTTGAGAATATTATTCCAAATATCGTAGCTATGCTCCAACTATTTGGAGATAAGCTAGTATCGGAGATTGGTAAAAATGAATTGACAAATTCAATAAAAATAAAATGCTATGAAGATCTACTTGAGGCGACTTCTTATCAACCTTATGCTGATATATTAAAAGAGATTAATCCTTCATCGTTTGCACTTGCGGTGTATGAAAACAGAAGCTTTTGGGAAAAGCAGGATGGCACGACAAAGGGTTGCTTGGGTTGCTTGGGTGTTTTTATTGTTATATTTATTATATGCATTATCATAGATTTACTTACAAAATAATCAAGGAATTTCCTATATTACCCCCTATGTCCCCAGCAGTTAAAGACTTTTTAGTTTACATAATTGAACTCTGCGCTGAAAGATACTTCAGCGGCAGCAAAACCATTGCCTATAATCAATTAAAAAACACAGACCAACTCGCCTTTTACAAAGAAACTTACGACACATCTCACACGCTGTCTTCGGAATATATTTTAGAAGAAATCAAAGAAAAATTTACAGAATGTGGGATTATTGTATGATTTTATATCACGGCTCTTTGGAAATAATAAAAGAACCCGATCCTTTTATCGGAAGAAAAAACGTAGATTTTGGGCAAGGCTTTTATTTAACCGACTTGCAAGAGCAGGCTATTCGGTGGCTCAATCGCAGAAAGAGAACAAATCAACGAAAAAAAGGAATTTTGAATATATATGAATATACGGAAAACTCAAATTTGAAAATCAAACGATTCGATGGTTATTCTGAAGAATGGCTGGATTTTGTAATTTTAAATAGAACTAGCGGAAATATTCCGCAAAATATGGATTATGATATTGTTATAGGGAATATTGCCGATGATGAAGTAATCGTTGCCGTAGATAATTATATTGAATTGGAAACAAAAGGCAGGGCTACAAAAAATACGAAGTTAGCACTATTAGACGAACTTTCTTTTGCTCATCCAAACAATCAATATGCGTTTAAAAGCGCACAATCTATGAATTACCTGAAATTTGTAAAATACGAGGAATTCCAATGAAAACCACTGCGCTTGTTAGAATGACCATTGACGAAATCGCAAAGCAGAAAAACATACCTTTGGAAACAGCCTTTGATTTATTTTACAATTCAAAAGTATGTGAATTACTAAGCGACAAGGAAACAGGATTTTTCACTTATGCTCCGCAAGATTTGGCGGAGATGGTGACTTTGAAATAATTTTCTATATTTTCATTATGGAGAGATTAAACAAAAGCATCGTGAAAAAAATGAATACGGATTCTCAAGAATTCAAAGACAATGATTTTTGGATTGTAGAAGGAACCCCACAACATCTTTGGGATGAATTTTGGGATTTAATGCAATTTACCACAAATCTAAATAAAGATGCAATAGATATTTCTAAACCACTAAATAGAAAAGTTGCAAGGAAATTTTATGCAGAATATTGAATTTAAGTTGAAAGCTGATTATAAAGATATGATAAAAATATTGCTGGAAGAAAATGTGAAATTTATTTTAGTTGGCGGCATAGCTGTAATTTTGTATGGTCATGTTAGAGGCACAAAAGATTTAGATCTATGGGTTTATGCAAATTCTCAAAACGCCCCATTACTTATTAAAGCTCTTGCCAAATTCGGAGCACCAATGCAAGACATTTCTGTCAATGACTTTGAGCTTGAAGGAACAGTTTTCCAAATAGGTACCGAACCTATTAGAATAGACATAATAACTAGAATTGCTGGATTAAATTTTGAAGAAGCTATGAATAATGTAAACATAATGGAAATTGACGGATTACAGGTTCCTGTTATTTCCATAGAAGATTTGATAAAAAATAAAAAGGCAAGTGGTAGATTTCAGGATTTAGCGGATGCCAAAGTTTTGGAAAAAATTTTAGAGAAGCGGAGTAGGTGAATATATGTCCCCAGCAGTTTCTTCACTTATGCTCCACAAGATTTGGCAGAGATGGTGAGTTTGCAGTAATTTTCTATATTTACACATATATTCAGCTAAAACAAGGAGAGTTTAAAATGCTAGCAAGATTTTTGAAATTTATGAGTGATTATGTTAATGTTAGCTGTCCTATATGCGGCAGTTCTAACATTGAACGCAAAGATGGAACTTGGTATTGCCAAGATTGCCAAAGTGTATGGTAAGGTAGCAAATTTTCTATATTACAACCTATGCCTTTAAATGCAGACATAATATCAAAAATAGTCCAAAGCCTTATAGGTTTGAACATCTATAAAATTATTCTATTTGGTTCTTACGCCAGAGGCACCGCAACGGAAGATAGTGATATAGATTTACTTGTAGTTTTAGACACAGAGGAATTTGCAAAAACTTTTAAAGATAGAATGGATAGAAATTTGACTGTTTCAAATGCTTTATTGGAGATAAATAGAGAATTTGCTATGGATATTATCGTTTATTCGCACGGTGAATTTGAATATTTAGACAAAAAAGAAAGCGATTTTATCAAAGAAATCAAAAATACAGGTGTTGAAATTTATGCAAAATGAAAAAGCCAAACAAAATCCTTGGCTATTCTTTGCAGATAATGATCTAGCCCTTGCCGAAGTAGCTATTGATAATCTCCAATTTACGGGGCAGGTTGCTTTTCTCTGTCAGCAAGCTATTGAAAAATATTTGAAAGCATTTTTATTTGAAAATAAAGTTCAAATAAAAAAGATACACGATCTCGAAAAATTATATTCAGAAGTTAGGAAAATAAAAGATTTCGGTATAAACGAGAATTTACTGCAAATTTTAAGGAATTTATATGTAGAATCTCGTTATCCCACAGATATTGCTTTTTTAGAAAATGGATTTTTGCCAACAAAAGAAGATGCTCAAAGTTACCTAGATTTTGCCAAAGAAATAGCAAGTATTATTAAAGAAGAAATTAACAATCCATCTCAAACTTAACATAACCAATATGTCCCCAGCAGTTAAAGTCTTGATTTCTTTAACAATTCCTTAATTTTTCACGCAACGAACAGAGAACAGGAGATTTTTATCCAGATGGTTTCTATGCACATTGCCGTTATCGTCTATACTTAGGAAGTAGGCGTTATTGAAATTTTTCTCCGAGGAACTCCACCAATAACTATAATTGCTAAAATTGTAGAAATTGCCATCGGCAGTGCCATAACCACACGTAAGAGAAGAAAATCCAGCGTTGCTTGCTAAAACTTTCCACTCATTACTAGTTGGCAAACGCCAACCTTGTGGGCAGGCATTCTTCGCTGTGCTCCAATCGTATAGCCGCCCGCATCTTGTACAATTTTTAGGATTGTTTTTGTAACATTTGCTTCCTGTTACGTTATAATTCAAATTTTCCGACATCAAAACTTGGTTTCCTATTTTTATGGTTTTATATTCTTTGCTTTGTTGTTGTTTATTTTCCTGTTGTTGCTCAGATTGTGCAGATACATATATAGCCGTCCCTATTATCCCCGCTAATATGAGCGGTAGCACGAATTTAATAATCGCTATAACAAATACTAAAATACCTAACATTCGGAACATTTCAATACAGAAAATATAAAATTAATAAGTCATTTATTGGCATATCATTTACTATATTTACACATATATTCAGCTAAAACAAGGAGAGTTTAAAATGCTAGCAAGATTTTTGAAATTTATGAGTGATTATGTTAATGTTAGCTGTCCTATATGCGGCAGTTCTAACATTGAACGCAAAGATGGAACTTGGTATTGCCAAGATTGCCAAAGTGTATGGTAAGGTAGCAAAATTTCTATATTACCCCCAATGGCAAAAATACTTGCGTTTTTCTATTTATGTTTTCCTCCAAGTTTTATACATCTCATATATATACGAAGCACTTTCCGTGTATAAACCACTTTCTATGTCTTGCAATTTTTCAAAAATTTGAGAATTAAAAAATCTTTCCATTGCAATATCTAGCGGCAAATTATCTTCCTGCGAGATAAAACAAATTACGTCTCTCGTTATGTATTCTATTAAATGCCTTTGCGTTTTATTCATAAACCATAAGCTCCTATTTTTTTCAGCAATTTTATGGCATTATCCGTATGAAAAGAAATTTGACTTGTGAGTTCTTTGTATTCCAATCTTTTTGTCAATTCTTCTATGGTTATTATTTTATCCTCAAACAAATCAAAAAGCAATCTTATGTCATCGTTTGCCACAGGTCCTTTAACGATGCCATACTTATTATCCAAATTACACTCCAAGCTGGCAATATTGGTAAAATTCCTATTCCTATTATTTATAATAAATAAAGTCCATTCATTTGTAGGAGCATAAAATATTTTTTTAGGGATATTGCAATTTTCAAATTCCTTGTCATCAATTGAAAATTTTGTCACACAAGGTTTTCCACCGAATATGCGAATTGTTCGTTTTGCCATATTCACAGCTTGTTCTTCCAGCTCTGTTGTATAGAATCCTTTTCCAAAGTCTTTGTAAGGTCTGCAAAAATTTAAATCTATTTGGTCAATTTCCAAATTTGAACCGTGAAACAATATCATACGAGATGTCCGCCGTTTTTATGGGCAATATGAGACAAGGCTTCCAAAGTGTCTTCTTTTGACAACGTATGCTCAATTTCGTAATTTTCCATTAAAAACTGCAAGCCGTTATACTTTTTCAAATACAAAAAAGCATCTTTAATGCTGGTTTTATACCTCTCTGCAAAATCAGCTATGCAGGTGATAAAATAGAGAATTGCCTTTTTATCCATTTTTGTACTCCAAAAAATGTTAATACAACGTTTATTAAATGTAGTAAATTTTGGAATTTTTCTATATTACCCCAAATGGCAAAAATACTTGTAGTTGATGACGAAGAAATTATGCGCGATATGGTGGCAGATAGCCTTGAACTCAATGGGCATCGCTGCACGGTTGCGGCAAATCCGCAAATAGCTTTGGAGCAAATTGCGGTTGTGAATCCAGATTTAATAATTTCAGATTACAAAATGCCGGGGATGACAGGGCTTGATTTGCTGAAAGCTGTGAAAAAAGACCGCCCTTCGCAACCGTTTTTGATGATGACCGCATTTGGTTCCATTGAAATGGCAGTAGAGGCTCTGCAAAACGGTGCAGACCATTTTATAGAAAAAAAAGATTTTGAGCACGCAGAGATAATAGAACACGCTGTTGCTATGGTACTTGAAAAATACAAGTACAGAATGGAAAATACGGTTTTGAAAAAACGCCTTTGCGAAAAAAATTTTATCGGGCATAGCGAAAAATTTGAGGCACTCAATAAATTTGTAGAAACCGTTGCGCCCACAAATGCTTCTGTTTTAATAACTGGAGAATCTGGGGTTGGAAAAGAGGTTTTAGCCCGCGCACTGCATTACCAAAGTTTGAGAGCAGGCAACCCGTTTGTAAAAATAAATTGCGCAGCTTTGCCGGAATCCTTAATAGAGAGCGAGCTTTTTGGGCACGAGAAGGGAGCCTTCACAGGAGCCTTGAAAACTAGGCGCGGCAAATTTGAGCTTGCAGATAGCGGTACCCTTTTGCTAGACGAAATAGGCGAAATGCCGCTTTCCGCTCAAAGCAAGCTGCTTCGCGTTTTGCAAGAACGTACAGTTGTACGCATTGGCGGAGACGATGAGATAAAAGTTGATGTCCGCATAATTTGCACCACCAATAGAGATTTGAAAAAAGAAGTGGAAAACGGAAATTTCAGAGAAGATTTATATTACCGCCTTAGCGTTGTGCCTGTGCATATCCCGCCACTCAGGGAACGCACAGAAGATATACCAGATTTGCTTAATTATTTTATCGGCAAATTCAACGAAGAGAACGGCCGTGCCGTGGAAGAAGCGAGCGAAGAAACGGTGTCTATGCTTCAAGAGCAAATGTGGCCAGGCAATATTCGCCAGCTGGAAAATGCCGTTGCACGAGCTATGGTATTCTGCAAAGGCACCACTTTAACACCAGAATTTTTTGAAATTGAAGGTGGCAAAAATATGTCTGCTGGCAAAGCGAAAAAGAAGGCATAATGCAAAACACAGATGAACCATTCTGGAGCATAAAAAGGCAAAAAGCCTATAAAATTTCACGCATCATTTGGGCTATTCAAATAGCAATAGCACTACTGGCTTCCGTTGGTTTGATAATATATCTCCTCTACGCTTAATTGCCCTGGGGCAAGAGCTTTTCCAATTGAGGCATAAGTTAAATTCGCGCCCTCTTTCAAAGAACGAACACGGCTTTCCTTTCCTTGCTCTCCCATTGCAAAAGCGGAAAATAATTCAAATTTTTCTCCGTATTTTTTTGCAAAATCGTACAGAGGTTCTGCATCGCGCTTCGAATGAGCCATAGCTGCTACTTTGCACCCTTGAACCCCAAGTTCTAAACATTCCTCGGCAAATTCGCTTAGTTCCTCAGCCCTTGGAACTCTGTCAAATAAATGCCAAGAGCAAATTATTTTATGGCTGTTTTTTTCGGTTATCATTCCTCTTTCCAAGTCTATCCAGTCTAAGGATTTGTCAAATAAACCGATTCTTTCGCTTGCTCTAACATTTTTCCATTTTCCACCGTCTTTTTCTAGCCTAATTGTGCCAAGCCTTAGAGCTTTTGGATTAAGCTCATAAACTTTTTGCGAAAGATTTGGCCAGTCGTCCATATTTTCAAATAAATCATATCGTATTTCCAAAATTCCGCATTTTTTTATTGAAATAGATTCCATTCCTGAGCCATTTTCAATAGCATTTTGCAAAACATCGGGGGCAATTAACCCTGCTATGAATTTTTTTCCCATAATGGAAATGTAAAAAATTGTATATTCTAGGTTGTGTTAAATCCATTAGGCATATTTTTTTCACGGCTTGCGCCAGAAGACAAACGTTTCATAAAGAAAATAGGTGTCTTTTTGGTTCTTTTGCTCGTTGCAAGCGGAACTTTGTTATATTTTTATTCAAATATTATTTATTCAACTGTTGGGAAAGACGTAATTGAGAAAGTTCAAGAAATTACTGGACTCAAACTAATTGCAGAAAAAGATTCTGCGGCTTTTGAGTTGCCACCTCCACCAGATGTTCCCGAAGATATAGATACAAAAGCGGAAAACTTAACTGATACTGACACTACCAAAACTTCTTATGCAACTGAACTTGCTAAAACAACTGAACTAGATAAAACCGATGAAGCGGATGTGGATTTCAAAGCAACTGAACTGGATAACCCAGTTTCCATACAAGGTATAACGAGAATGTTTTTGGAAAATCCAAAGCTTGCCGCACGAGTTGGGCATTTGCTTTTGGAAGCGGGCTATCCAGCAGAGGCGGTTTATATATTACAAAACGGAATAACGCTGGACTTGGCACCTGTGTCGGTTTTGGTGGATTTGGCTTATGGGTATTTTTACTCAAAAAGAATGGAAGCTGCTTTAAGCGGGCTAGATGCTGCACTGAGCAAAGATCCTAACAATATAGATTTGTTGACTGCAAAAGCCGCAATATCAGGGCAAAATCCAGATACAACTCAAAGGGGTGGTGCAGAAAATATGTTCAAAGCCATACTGAAAAAAAATCCCGAATTTGCAGAAGCAAATTACCAGTATGGGCGTTATATAATGCAAAAAGGGGATTTTAAAAAATCGTATGAATATTTAGAAAAAGCGTTTAAGAGTGAACCATATAATTCACGCTATATAGCACGACTAGGAATGGCAGAGTTTTATCTAAAACACGATTCAAATGCAGAAGACCTTTACAGAAAAGCCCTGAAAATAAACCCTTACGATTACCACACCTGGTTCAACCTCGGCGAACTCTATCTGAGCAAGGCCAACGAAAGTGGTTATACATCAGAGGTTCGCAAAAAAACAAAAGATGCTTTGGGAGCATACTTAAAAGCCATAGAACTGGATTCTCTGCACGCAAATGCGCATTATCGCATAGGCGTTATATTAAACATAAACGGCGGGTACAAAGAGGCTATACGGCATTTAACAATAGCTTTAGATAAAATGCCCAAAAACACTTCTGTTATGATGCAAATGGGTTCTGCTTATATGCAGCTTGGCGATACAGCTAAGTATATTGATTATTTGAATAATATTTTGCAAATAGATCCATTTGACAGAGTAGCTGGAAGCGAATTTAAGCGATTGAACAAGGAGAATAAAAAATAATATGAAAGGAATAGGAAATGTAACAAAAAGAGATTTGGTAAATGATATTTCCTCTAGAACGGGTTTGCCACAAATAGAAACAAAAAAAATAATTGAATGTTTTTTAGACTCTGTTGCTCGCTCTTTGATAGATGGCAATAATATTGAAATTCGCGGTTTTGGGCGTTTCAAAATTCGCAATAGAAACGGTTACAAAGCCCGCAACCCTCGCACTGGAGAGCCAATAGAGATAGAGGCTGGCAAAAAACCAGTATTTGAACCCAGCAAGGAATTGAAAAAGGTACTCAATAAAGATTGATAAACTCTTCACACTCAAGTGCTGCCAAACAGCCTGAACCTGCGGCTATTATGGCTTGCCTGTGGTGCGGGTTTTGAACATCGCCTGCTGCAAAAACTCCTTCTACGCTTGTTTTTGTGCTGCCAGGTTTTGTTATTATGAATCCCTGCTCATCTAGTTTAAGCTGCCCGCCCAAAAATTCTGTGTTTGGGTTGTGCCCAATGGCATAAAAAAATCCAGATATTTTGAGTTCTGTGTTTTCTTTTGTCAAAGTATTTTGCAGAGTCACCGATTCCAAAAATTTGCTTCCCTTAAACTCAACAGGAATACTGTTCCACATAATTTTTATTTTTGGATTGCTCTTTATTCTCTCTTGCAAAACAAGGCTTGCTCTGAATTCATCTCTGCGGTGGATAATCACCACTTCGCTTGCGAATTTGGCAAGATGTTCCGCCTCGCCCATTGCGGTATCTCCGCCGCCAACAACAGCAATGGTTTTATTTCTGAAAATGGGGAGAGCGCCATCGCACACAGCACAGGCAGAAATTCCCTTTTGCCAGTACTGCTTGCTGCCAGGAATGTTCAAAACTTTTGCAGTTGCTCCTGTTGCAACTATAACGCTTTTTGCCTCTACTTGCTCACCGCTTTCCAAGGTAAGCACAAAAGGCTTTTTTGCAAAATCAACAGAAGCAACCGTTTCTGTAACTATGCGAACAGAGTTTTTCAAAGACTGTTTGCGCATTTGCTCCATAAGCTCGGAGCCTAAAATTCCATCCGAAAAACCTGGGAAATTCTCGATGGTTTCGGTGGTGGTGAGCTGCCCCCCAGCGGCAATGCCTCCAGCCATAAAGCCCTCATACATAAGAGGCTCTCTTTTTGCCCTGCCCAAATAAATGGCTGCGGTATGACCCGCAGGCCCAGAGCCTACTATGACTACTTCTTCCATTTTGAAAACATAGTAATTTTTTTACTATATTTCCTGCACCTATGGATTTGAGAGAGAAATTGTCGCCCGTGCAGAGAATATCGGAATATTCTATTCGTTTTAGACTTATATGGATTCTCGTTGCGGTTGTGCTTTGTGCGGTAGCTTTGGTGCGCATAGATGGAGTTTTAGGTTCACTTGTGATTTTGGCAACCCAAACCTTGGATATTTTGCATAAATTCGTGATAGGTGATTTTCATTCATTAACTAGTAACTATGGAGCTATGTTTGCCATTTTTGCCCTGTTTCTTTTCAGGTGGAAATTTTTTGGTTTTAAATGCTCTTTGCTTTGGTTTTTCTTTTTGATTTTCAACTGCCTATTACTCACTGTCGTTGAAGAATTCAAAAATATAACGGAAATTCTTTTAGCCTGCATTTTTGTGATTGCTGTGACAAATTTCTTTTTTATACGCGGATTTGTTGCAAAATCTATGTTGCCTTTTATCCTTTTAGCTTATTCGCTTTCGGCTTGGTTATTATTTTTGAATGTTTCGAATTTGGCTTGGTTTGGATTTATTTCACTATTTTTTGCAGATGCCTTTCATTTTATCTCTACACTTAGTTATCAAATTCGCCGCGCAGAACACAAAAAAACCTTAAAGGGTGCAATAGTGCATAGCGTTCGCAAAACAATCCCAGTTAGCTTGCTTTCCATTATTCTGCTAATTATTTTGGATATAGTTTATTATTTTATGAAATTGCCATTGCTCGCTTCTGAAGATTTGCTGCACTCAATAATCATATATATTTGCTATGCTTTATGGATGCCATTTTTCACCGCGGCCATATTATCGTTTTGCCCTCTGGAAAACACATGCGAAAAAATCCAAAAGAAATCAAAATAATCAAAAGTCCAGCGGCTTTGCAAAAATTTTCAAAAAAAATGCGAGCTTTAGGAAAAAGCATTGGTTTGGTTCCAACTATGGGAGCCTTGCACGAGGGGCACGCTTCTCTTATTGAAATGTCTGCAAAAAACAACGATATCACCATTGTGAGCATTTTTGTGAATCCAACGCAATTCGGTGCAAACGAAGATTTTGCAATATATCCGCGCAGGCTCAAAGCCGATGCCAAAATATGCACCGAGGCAGGAGCAGATATTATTTTTGCGCCAAACTCGCAAGCCATGTACCCTTTGCCGCTCCAAACCTTTGTGTACAATCCAAGTCTTGAACACCTCTATTGCGGAAAATACCGTCCCGTGCATTTTGCGGGGGTTTTGAGCGTTGTGGCAAAACTATTCAACATATCCCTGCCGAGCAAAGCATATTTTGGCGAAAAAGATTTTCAGCAACTACATTTAATAAAAAGAATGGTTCTCGATTTGAATTTTCCTGTTAAAATTATAGGCGCAAAAACAATAAGAGAAAAAAGCGGCCTTGCAATATCCAGCAGAAACGAATACATGACCCAAAAAGAAAAAACAGCCGCCAATTCAATATATGCAGGAATGATAACCGCAAAAAAATTTTGCAACCGTAGGGGCAGACCTACGTGTCTGTCCATTACGGTTGCAAAATTGAAAACCATAATTCAAAAAAAAATACAGCAGGCGGGTGGGAAAATTCAATATATTGAAATAGCAAACAAAAGCGATTTAATGCCTGCAAAAAAAATAATTCCCAAAAATACAGTTATTTTGTTAGCCTGCTATTTTGGCAAAACCAGATTGATAGACCATTTGGAGTTGTGATTCTTTAAAAATAATGCAAGCAACGAACATAAGCCTTATGCGGGCCTTTGGACTGGAAATTGTTTCGAATTTCTGTATCCGAAGAAATAATCATCCAATAGTACGCATCGGGTTTCGGATGCTGAGTATCTACCCACCACATGGCTACGCTATTTTTATTTTCCTTGTCGTCTGGACCTTCGGAGAAACCATACGTATATTCATAATAATAGCCTCCTGGCAAAGCATTGAACCCATAACTATCCGTTCCGTTGCCGTTGAAGCTCCAGCCGCTTGTGGATTTGAGCCTATTGCCAGCAATGGAATCGCCACCAGCATAGTCAACCAATTCCTTCCAATCCTCATTTTTGGCAATGTAAAAATCTGGAGGGCATAGTGCTGGCCACATAACGCCTTGTTGGGGAGGGCAGCCTTCATCGGTATAGTTGCAAGTAGGAGGCAAACCCATTCCAGTTGCCCAATCATATAATATGCCATACGTGCTGCAATTGGAGGAATTTTCACCGTAACATACACCTTTATTTAGCGGTTCCTTAGTCTCATATTTTAAGTTTTCTGCCAGCCATATTTGCCTGCCTATTTGAGCAATTTCATATTCCTTGCCATCACGGAAATCCTTTGTTTTGCCCACAATTTTTCCGTTTGCTTCACATTTCATGCCCACCAAAGGGTCTTTTATATATGTGTCTCCTTTACCTTCTTGCCTGCATCTCAGCAAACTGTTATCTACACAGGTTCCGCGTGTGGACTCAATTGAGCATTTCGGATACAACTTGTTTGCAAAACAACCTTTCTCATAAGGGTTATAAATTGCACCGTTGCACAGAGGATATAGCTGGTCTTTATCGCAGAAATTTTTTGTTTTGTCGTAAGGTGCTCCGTTGCAGCAAGTTCCTTTGCAAACAGCAACTTCGTTTGAACTGCTGCCATCGCTATTTTGAGAATTACTGGATGTTTCGTCAATTGTTTCTGAAGTACCACCATCACCAGGCGACGAATTTGAGTTGCCGTTTACCTGTCCGCAAGCTATGACAATTACCGCTATTGCAAAAATAGCCCAGCCGTATATTTGCCAAATTTTGAAAGGATTTCTCATATATAAAATATACAAAATAGATTTTCAATCTAGTTTTGCAGTCCGTCAATTTGACATGTTTTTGGATTTGAGGTGTAGCAATCGGGAAGTTTAGTTGTGGCTTTTGAATTGTATTTATCCGTAAAATATTTAGGACAAGGAACCTCAATCCACTCCACTTCAGGGTTGTCTGCTGCCATAAACCACTCCGCATGCCACAAGCAGCCATCTAAAAGATTCTTTGGTTTGCCATCAAACGCTTTATGGCATTTATCGCTAAGGCATTTTTGCCAAGTATCCAAAGTGAATCTATCGCTTGTTGTACCATATTTTGCTGCATCTTCGCCTGCTGGGAATATGCAGTCGCTCAACAAACCGCCCATTACGCGCCCTAATTGAGGAGGAAAGCTTCCTTTTGGTAAACCGATTTGCTCTGAAAAACAATCAAATGCGCCCAAACCGCCACCAGGAATCATAATGTCAAAATGGTTTTCACCAACAGTACCGGTATTGTTTGCCATCACAATCAAGGTTTTGCCTTTAAGCGCTCTATGAGTTACCCTAGGCTTGCTATCATAAGTCCAGTCATTGTTGAATTGCAATTGAGCGCATTTGCCGCAAGCGAGAGTTGTCTCTAGCGTGGCTGCGAATGCGTAAGCTAAGGTATCGTTTACTACGTGTGGAGCCATATCAAAACAGGTATAAGCGTGGCTTTCTTTTGGGAAATCCGGATGGTCGCTCACCCAGTCTTTGTAGGTTTGGCTTCTGGGCCAAGCTTGGTCTGCCTCTTTGGCACATGGCACCGCTGTGTAATATGTTCCCCACTCGTTGGAGCGTGGATTGAGGTAAATGAGCGGGATTTCACTGGTACCGTCTTTAGCACAAGCTCTGCTGATAATCCAAGGGTTTGGTTTTCCAATATTTCCTATAAAAGAGCAAGAAGGTCTGCAACCATCCCAATAGCGCGTTGTTACGCCTTTTTTAACTCCCTTTGCTCCCACCTCAAGGGGAGGAAAATAATCTTCATATAATACTTTGGAAGAACTGCTCCTAATCCCTCTAGTACTAGAACTAGAACTAGAACTGGAGCTATAAATTTCTTCGGAAGAACTGCTACTGGGAGGTAATTCCTGCTCAATAGAAGACGATGATAATGGTAACGATGACGATGACACATATATGCTTGAACTGCTGGGCACTACAACAATTACGGTAATGCTAGAGCTTGAACTGGAGGATTTTGGTTTTACGCTAGAACTAGATTCCTCGTGATCTCCCCAAAAGACGAGCTGTAAGTTAAGTTTGCCATCGCTGCATCCTAAAACAGCGAGCACCAAGGCTATGGTAAGCAAAAATAAGCGCATAAAATAAATATATAAAATTTTAGGCAATATATATGTATTTTTTACTATATTTAAACTAATATGTCTATTTCGAGCTATAAATTCCTGCTAATCCTGTTTATCCTGGGTATAGGTATAGGGATTCAGACATTCATTTCCTGTACTTTGCACTTTCCACCAGAGGGAATTGAAGCTGAAGCTACCAGCTCAAGCTCGGAAGAAAATTCATCATCTTCAAATTTAGCAGGTAGCATATCCTCGTCCAGCAAACAAAATGAACCTTCTAGCTCAAGCTCGGAAGAAAATCAAAATGAATATTCAAGTAGTTCGGATTCTGAGAGCAGTAGTTCTTCCGACAATGCGCTTTCAAGTTCAAGTGATATTCCATCATCTTCAAGCAGAGTTTCATCATCTTCAAGCAACATACCTTCGTCTTCTAGCCTTGCATTATTGTCAAGTTCAAGTATTTGCACGGCAAAAAACAATACCCAAACTAAGTATTGCTCCGGTGGCACAATGAAAGAATACGGTGAGATGACCGATGGATCGCAAACCTATAAAACAGTTGTGATTGGCAAGCAAACTTGGATGGCTGCCAATTTGAACTATACCCCAAGCTCTGGAAAATCCAAATGCTATGCTGAAGGCAATGGAAATGGCGGAGATACTTGGCTTGCACCCGACAAAGCAGCAGATCAGCCTAAAATCAAAGCCAACTGCGATAAATATGGCAGGCTATATGATTGGTGGGCTGCTAAAAAGGCTTGCCCAAGCGGCTGGCATTTGCCAGACACCTCGGAATGGAATACATTGAGGGGATTCATTGAAAAAGAAATTTGGGATAATTGGGAAGACGAAGATTTTGGCTGGGATGTTGGCACAAAATTAAAAGCCATTACGGGTTGGAAAGAAACTTCTACCTCAGATAAAGGCGTGGACAGCTACGGCTTTGGTGCCATTGGTAGTGGGTACTGCGTTTCTTGCGACAAACTTTCAGATGCGTCAGGATTTTACGAAGGTAGTGAAATGGAAGCTCATTGGTGGAGTGCCACTGGGTATGTCAATAAAAACGTAAACCCTATTGATACAACGCAAGCCTACAAAATCACAATAACTTACAATAAAAAAGTGCTCAGTCAAAAGGCTGAAAAAAAGGCAGATTATCTATATTCCGTGCGTTGCGTAAAGAATAATTAATAAAAAATAGGCTTTTCCCTTGACATAATTCAAAAAAATTACTATATTTCTAAGCCATTCTAATTTTTTAGAGGGAAAAGCTGCCCTTAGAGGCAGAAAGTTGTCCTTAAAGGCGGCTTGCTGTTTGGAAAGTAGAGAGAAAAACTTGGTAGATTAGAGAATTAATGCCATGCTCTGTTAATTCAGAGAATAAATTGATTTTAAAAAGTCAGCAAACTTATGAAGAGTTTGATCCTGGCTCAGAACGAACGCTGGTGGCGTGTCTGATGCATGCAAGTCGAGCGAGTCGGGGGCAACCCTAGGCGAGCGGCGGACGGGT
>Ga0268262_10002772_pt1 | contig 19843 bp, 17 predicted proteins | sample TergutNc150P3_FD_190354 | JGI IMG/M metagenome (GOLD analysis project Ga0268262, IMG submission 190354) | Nasutitermes corniger P3 segment gut microbial community from laboratory colony in Florida, USA - Nc150 P3 (SPAdes) (version 2) | ecosystem: Host-associated > Arthropoda: Insects >... | reverse complement strand
GCAGGTGGAGCGCTCATCTCCTGATTGGGCAAAAAATTTAACTGCCAACAATGACAGTTACGGTTACGCCTTAGCTGCATAACCGCGTGGAACCGTCCCGCCGCTCTGAGGGACGGCTTCCGCGTCGCAAACAGGGCTGGCCCTGCCGTCGCTTCCGGAGGCGGACGGGCGAGATTACCCGGAATAAGGTTCGGCCGCGCGCTGTTTAGCCAAGCCGTTCCCGACAACACAATAAACAGCTAAACCTGTAGACGCCTGTATTTCGCGTATTAGGACGGGGGTTCGACTCCCCCCACCTCCAAATTCCGGTTTTTTCATTCCTTGACAAAACCCTCAGGAAGGTGTATAAAGATTTCGAGGGGTGTTATGGGTAATAATGATATAGTTCCTGGTTTTGACGATGAAATAGACGACAGTCTCAAAATTAAACTTGAGAATGTGCCTGAAGTAAAAAACTGCCTTATACTTAGCCTGAATGGTTCTATTGATACCTACAACTCCACTTACTTCCAGAAATGTATACATAAATTGGTTGAAGCGGGCTTTATGAAGCTGGTTTTTAATTGCGCCGGCCTTAACTATGTTTCATCAACAGGTATCGGCTCTTTTACCTCGTTTTTGAAAGTGCTGAAACCTAAAGGCGGCGATCTGGTTTTGTTTGAAATACAGCCGAAAGTGTATGAAGTTTTCCAATTACTCGGTTTCGCCCAGTTTTTTATTATAAAGAAAAACCTTGAGGAATCAGTAGGTTTCTTCAAGGGCTAGGCAGGATAGATAATCCCGCATTGTGGAAAACTTGTGAATAGTACATGGATAAACATGAGGGATGTATCTATTTCTATACAGGCTGAATGTATCTTTATGCGCGGCTGATTTTCAAATGAAGCTAACTCCTTACAGGATAAGGAGTTACGTGATTTAATATAAGCAGATAGTGTTTTTTATACTCGTGAATTTGTAAAATGTGCCGGAAAATCTCTATTTTTGATATTTTTTTCTTAAATTTAACCTGTGGATAACTTGTGTAAAGTGTTTTTTCCTCAAAAATTATCCTGTAACACTTGCATAAAGTGCTTTTTTTATGGTAATCTTGAAAGCGTGAGTAAGCTGGTCAGGCTAGCTGTACATTTTCTCCTCTGCTTTATGGGATTGTTCCTTGTCGCCGCAGGGATACGTTTCCTGGCGCTTCGCCTTGAATGGGCGCGGCTGTTAACCGTGCAGCCCGAGGCATTGTTAAACGAATTGGTTGTCGCCTCCCAATGGGCGCTTTCATTCGGGGTATATTGCAGTATAATCCTCGGTTTATGCTATATCAGCCGGGAGAAGATTTTTGCGCTGTTTGCGGTTATTTGCGTGGTCGCGCTGGTTGTTGCCCTTTCATACGCCGCCAGCCTTTGCATAGGGAACCTGGAAGGCAGGGTAGCTGTAAAAGTGCCGACGCGGCCTATAGGCGGGCCGGGTTTAATCCTTTCCAATCCCATGCGCCCCACAGGCACCGCTATCGTACTCCTCGACGGCCCTTCCAATCCGGGCGGGGCGCGGGTAGTGGCAATCCCTGAAAGGCCGATGGTCTACCAGGAAAATTTCCCCGGCAGGGATACCCCTGTTTCTATCCTGTCGATGACGCCGTTTGGGGAAGAAAGCCCCTGGGTTTTTAGAAGCCTTGCCATTGATTTAAGGATCAGCGCTGAAAATTTACAGCAGCGCTGGAACGAAGGGGTATTATCGTTTCTGGTATACATAGGGGCATTGGCTGTCCTGTTAACCTCTTTTTTATTTATCATGAATTTAAGCGCATGGCCTTTGGCCAATTTTTTTCTGTGCTGCCTCGCGTTCCGGGGTGTGCTTTACCTGGAGAACCTGCTTAACTCGCCGGATATACAGGCTTTTTTTGATTCATTTTTGCAAAACTTCCTGCCCGTTTCGGCGCTTGTTCCCATGATTTTCTGCATTGCAGGATTGCTGGCCAACCTTTACTCGTTCCTTATTTATCTCGCGAAAAGGAAGAGCGCCGATGAATACTAAAGATTTAACCCGCAGATCGCCGTCCTTTATATTTGTTGTTTATGTTATTGTCGCAATCGCGCTCATCATGATTTTCCGCTATATCTTTCCAGGTGAAACTTCCCCGCTGCCGATTTTTTCCAAAAGCTGGAAGCTGATAAGGGCCGTCATAGAGATTATTGCCCTGTTTCCCGCATTGGCTTTTTCCGGCCTTGTAGTCCCCTATGGAATGCCCTCCGAACTTGATTCTTTCGAGGAAGAGACTTCCCCGGTGGCTCTCTTTAACCGCTTTAAGACGCCCATTATTACGGTAATTTTAGCTTCGGTATTTTATGCCCTTATATTTTTTCTGGCTCTTCCTCTTGCCCAAAACGGCGAAAATAATATGCGCTTTCAGGGCGAAATGTACAAACTGGCTAAAAACCGGGCGGAAGGCCACAGGAGGGCAGGCGAATGGGTTCAAGCCGCGCAGTTTCTTGGCATTTGCGACAGTATATGGAAGAACAGCCCCGAACTGGATGCTTTGCGTGTGGATGTTAGAAGCAACCTGAATATATTGCAGGCTTCGGCGAGGCGGCGGCAGGAGGAAAAGCCGAACATCGCCTCAGTTTCCGCCCTGCCCGGGCAGAAGGAGCCGGTAAACGCCGGGGAAGCAATCGCAATGGGCGAAGCCGCTTATAAGGAAGGGCGTTTCCTCGACGCTCACTGGCTTGCTACCCTGGGAGGGCGCATAGCGGCGCCGGGCAGCCCGGAAGTTATTAGCGCGGCGCGGCTTGCCTCAAGGTCGTGGAATCAAATTGAAATCCTTCAGATGAGCGAAAGCGAAGAAAATGCCCATAGGCTGTACCGGCTTAAGCTCTCCGGTTATGAGGCTTTCGTCTCGGGCGATTTTATACGGGCGTTTTACATTTTTCAGGAACACGCCGCAGAAAGCCCCAATGACCCCGATACAAAGCGCCTTCTTGCGGCCAGCGAAAAAGGCACAAAGGAAATCGCGTTCTTTACAGACGAAATGGAAATGTTGATTGGGGATACCCAAATCAATACGATTTTGTCGCTGCCTCTTGTTGAAAACAGCCAGGCGGGGCGTTCTGTGATTCGGATAGGAAGCCTTTCCACAACCCCCGATGTCGCCTACGGGACAGGCATCGAGTATATGGCTTTCGATTCCAGTTCCCGCCTCCTGTTCAGCCTGTCCGCGCCTAACGTCAAAATCCTGCCGATAACCATCGAAGGCAGGCGCCAGATTCACATACTGATGCGGTCATTGGATCGCCAGGATTCCGAAAAACGCTGGGAACCGGCGTGGAGCGTCAGGAATGGAAATTTGCGCCATCCTGACAATGCTCAGCTCATTCTGGATATGAGTTATGAGACATTCCTTAAATTTATAAAATTACGGCAAGGGCTGCAGAGCCTGCGTATTAATGAACTTTTTGTCGCCGCCGAGCTTGCCAGTAATGCGGGTTACATTCCCCAGGTATACGAGGCGGAGATATTTAACCGTTTTGGCGGCTGTCTGTTTTTCCTGCCGATGGCAATCGTTGCGATTACAATGGGCTGGTATTTCCGCGCAAGGCAGAAGCCGCGCTATCTTTTCGTGCCGCTGCTCCCCGTTTTTCCGGTTGTGTTTAGCGGCATTGCCTTTTTATACAAGAAAACGCTCTCTGTCATAGGCTCCTCCTTGATTCTGTCCGTAGGTTTCTCCAATGCGTTTGCGTTCTTATTTGTCTTTTTGGGGCTTTCGTTCTTTATTTCCCTTATTGTTCTGGTTAAGCAGCGGTAAATCGGGCGGCCCTTTATAGGAACCACTACTGCATTACAAACAGTTTTTATGTATCAAATTTAAATGCTACTGGACAAATCGCCAGAAAAGGCGTATCTTTCTTATGAGGAACAATCCGTGACTGAACAAGCTGAATTGATACAGGAAATTGATAAACTTCCCTCCAGATATATTGGTGAAGTGCTTGATTATGTCGGGTATTTGCGGAAAAAAGCGCAAGATGAAAATACTGATGATATTGAGGCGTATAAAGCAATGGCTGCCGATACTGAACGAGAGCGGGAAGCCTGCGAATGGTGTAATGCCTATTTTGGTCCTGCTGCTTCCAATCCTGTACATCCGTCATGACGCGGGGCAGCATTTGGTGGGTTGAATTCGACCCTGCGGTAGGAACAGAAATACATAAAACAAGACCGGCGGTAATTGTAAGCAATGACACAGCCAACAAGTTCCTTGCCAGAGTAGTTGTAGTTCCGCTCACCAGTAATATTTCTCGCCTATATCCCGGCGAGGCAGTGGTTACTGTGAATGGCAATAAAAGTAAAGCCATGACAGATCAAATTATGAGCGCGGATAAAAGTCGTCTAAAGAACAAAATAGCGGAATTATCAAATAACGATATGGTTTCTCTTGAAACAGCTATGAAGCGTTTTCTTAATCTCCCATAATGCCATATTATAATCCTGTCGAAATTATTGCCCCGCCGGAATTGTAGACAAGTCAACTGGTAACAGGCACTCGGCGCGGCCTTTTTACGGGCGCAAAAAAATGTGGCGAGCAATACACCACAAAGGGGCATAGCCCCGACTGGTGTATTGCGTAGCCTAGCCGCCGTAAGGCGACGTACAGTTACCGACCTGTTATGTGCAATATGGGCGTATTTTTATTTATTTTCTTCATTTTTACAATCTTTCTTTGATTTAATAATTATTATTATTGATTCAATATTTATTAATATTGTTATTAATAATCCAGGAAAATATAATAATATTTCTAACTTATCTTTTACCTGAATTGCATATATAAAACTTACTAAATATATTGATAAATATAAAAACCCCACAATAATATTTATATATTTCATTATTATAATTTTAATATATGTATTTGCAATAACAATTAATACTGGTAAAATAAATAATAAATATCTAAAATAATCTATAAGCGAATAAATTATAAGTCTAGTATTTAAGGTTACAATGTTTTTAAAATTAATATCAAACCAATTTTCTACTTTACCAATAAATAACCAAATTAGATTTCCATTATAAGATGTTATTGCCAAGGCAATCCATAATATAATTAATAAAATTTTTTTATTTATTATATTACTTTCATATTTAGTATTTTCCATAAAATTTTATCATCCATTTTTATTATATTTTATTTTTAATATATTGTCAATATAAATATTTATATATTTCCAACCAATTTTAGGGTAAATGGCATATAACGTTATGTATGTGACACTTTTGGCCTCTTAATTCTGCAAAAGCGACCAAAATGGCCGGTTAACCGTCAAATTTGCGCGTTATCGGACCAAAAGTGTCGCTTTTGCCCTTGAATTATCGTATTAACGGACCAAAATGGTCGGTTAATACTTAAAATTCATGTTGTATACGACACTGTGTAGCCCTGATTGGGGATATTGTCAAGCTATCGGAACTTTCGGGTTTCTTGTCAACGTACCCTCTGTTACCTGTTATCTGTTACCTGTTATCTGATTCCGCGTGAGGTCTTCTTTTTTATTCAACCTTAAACCGCGCGACCTCGTGCAGTAAACTTTCAATGCCGTCGCGGTTTTTGGTGCTTATCTCGTTCACATTGTGTACCGCTATGTTTACCTGATCCGCGCCGGTCGCCATCTCGTTCATGCCGCCGGAAATCTCCTGGGTTACCTTTTCAAGATTCTGGCTTTCTTTTATTACTTCTTTGCTGCCTTCCAGCATTTCCTCGGAACCGCTCTTTACCCGCTTGGTAATTTCATTCAAACTGCCGGTGCCCTCAAGAAGCTGCTGGCTCCCCTCGCTCTGCTCCTCCATCGCCTTGCGGATTATCTCTTCCTGATCCGCCACAATCTTGACGCTCGTGTCAATCGCCTCGAAGCGGTCAAGCACAATCCCGGTGGATTTGGTTATATTATCCATCGAACTTTTTATCTTCTTTAAAACAACCTCAATAGTTTTGGCTTGCGCGCTTGAATTCTCCGCCAGCTTGCGGATTTCATTGGCGACTACGGCGAAGCCCTTGCCCGACTCCCCGGCGTGCGCCGCTTCTATCGCCGCGTTCATTGAAAGCAAATTGGTCTGGCTGGCGATATTTTTCATGACAGAGTTTATCTCCAAAAGCCCTTCGGACTCGCGGGCTATTTCCTGAACATCCGTCGCTACTTCCTGCAATCCGCTGCGGCCTACATCGGAGGCTTCTTTCAGAGTATGTACATTGTCCATGTTTTTTAGCAGGGTCTGGTTTACAGAATTGATGTTGTCTACCATTGCCTGAATAAAGGCGGACCGTTTTGTTATTGTGGTAGCCTGATCTTCTACATGACCGTTCAGTTTATTGATGTTGGTGACAATCTGTTCCATAGTCGCGTTGGTTTCGGTAACGCTGGCGCTCTGGTTAATCACCCTGCTCTTGATGCTCTGAATGTTAGCTGTAATTTGATTAATCGCTGCGGCGGTTTCGGTCATGTTGCTGGCAAGATCACTGCCGATTTTATTGAGGCTCGCCGCCTCTTTCTTAATCACAACAACCATGTTTTTGATTTTTTCAAGGGTATCGTTAAAATACCTCGCCATAACGCCGATTTCATCCCTGCTGGTAACCGTAAGCCGTTTAGTCAGGTCGCCTTCGCCTTCCGATATTTCCCTGAGCATCGCGGTTGCGGAATTAAGGGGCCGTAATAATACGAATTTGTAACTCAGCGCGTTTACCACAACGAACGCCAATAAAATGGCGGACGCAAGAAGGGCAATTGTTTTAATCTCTTTAACTATATTAGCGTGTATGATTTGTGTAATAGCGGTCATCTCGTTGCCGATAAACAAAATACCGATAACCGCTTTGCTTTTTTCATCAACAATCGGCCTGTATTCGGTGAGATAATTTTTACCGAGAATGACCGCTTCTCCCGAGTACGCCTTGCCGTCGCGCATGGAGGGATACGCGGCGCTGCCTTTTCCCAGAAAGGTATCCACCGCCCGTTTCCCCGCGTTGTCAACAATACTGGTGCTTATCCTGCGGAAATCATCACCGTCCCGGACAAAGACAGTCATCGCTATGTTCAGCTCCGAACTTAATTCGTCTATCAGCGCATAATTATACTTGAGAGAAACGCCTTCCTTGTTCACCAAATCGCCGTTTACAAGGCTTAATTGCCCGTATTCGGCTGACATCCTGTACGAAAAATGAATCATGTCGTTGGCAAGTTTGTTTTTGCCCATGATAACGGCGGTCTCGAAACTCGACGATTCCACGGAACGGACACTGATAACCGAGAAAATAGAAATCGCCAAAAGTACAAAGGCAATGGATATACTGGATAATTTTATCAGTAATCCAACGCTCCCGGAGTTTTTTTCATCAGCACGTTTCATTATTCTACCTTAAATCGCGCAACTTCCTTTATTAAGGCCTCAATGCTTTCGTGGTTCTTTGCGCTTATCTCGTTGACATTGTGTACCGCTACGTTCACCTGATCCGCGCCGGATGCCATCTCGTTCACGCCGCTGGTGATTTCCTGCGTCATCCTTTCCAGGTTCCGGCTCTCATTCATTACTTCCTTGCTGCCCTCAAGCATCTCTTCCGAACCGCTCTTTACCTGTTGGGTAAGCTCGTTCAAACTGGTCGCGCTTTGCAGGACTTGCCTGCTTCCCTGGCCCTGTTCCTCCATCGCGTTGCGGATGTTTTCTTCCTGATCCGCTACCGTCTTTACACCCGTGTCAATCGCCTCGAATCTTTTTAGCACGTTGTCTGTGGAGGTCGTAATCTTTTTGATTGATTCCGCTATCTTTTTCAGTACCGTGCCGATGGTCTTGGACTGCTCGCTGGAACTTTCCGCCAGTTTGCGGATTTCGTCCGCGACAACGGCGAAGCCTTTGCCCGCCTCTCCCGCGTGGGCCGCCTCTATAGCGGCGTTCATCGAGAGCAGGTTGGTCTGGCTGGCGATGTTTTCCATTACCGAGTTTATCTCCAAAAGCCCCTCGGACTCGCGGGCTATCTCCTGAATGTCAGTGGCGACTTCCTGCAATCCGTTACGGCCTACTTCGGAGGCTTCTTTTAGTACGTTTACGTTTTCGGTATTTTTGACCAGGGTTTGGGTCACCGAACTGATATTGGCGACCATTTCCTCAATGGCGGATGACGCCTGTGATACATTTTTGCTCTGGTTATCCACATGGCTGTTGAGTTTGTTGATGTTGGCAATAACCTGTTCCATGGTGGCGTTGGTTTCTGTAACGCTGGCGCTCTGGTTAATGACCCTGCCCTTGATGCTCTGGATGTTGGAGGCGATTTGATTAACTGCGGCGGCGGTTTCGGTCATGTTGCTTGCGAGATCATTGCCGATGATTTGGAGGCCCGACGCTTCTTTCTTGATGATCAGGACGAGGTTTTTGATCTTCTCCAGTGTTTTGTTGAAGTTCAGGGCAAGGTCGCCTATTTCGTCTTTGGAACTGACATCAATGTGGCGCGTTAAATCGCCCTCGCCTTCGGATATGTCCTTGAGGGTGTCGGCTACGTGAACGATCGGTTTTGTAATGTAGTGAAGGGTAAAGTATACAATTGCCGCCGCCACTATAAGGGCTATCAGAGATAAAACGGTAACAAACGCTGTAATTTCATTTATTTCTTTTAAAACGTAATCATCGTCCGCCGCAAGCATTATTGTCCACGTTACGCCGGTATCATCGCCAACATTAAAAGGCATTAAATCAATTGACACGTTTGATTTCAATGTTTGCGAGTATAATTTTGGATACTGTCTTTCTTCTCCTCTAAGGACGGCGTTGTTAGCGTCCTGGATTTGATTGCCGTACACTGTTTCAGCGTCAATCAGCTTCTTGCCTATGCGGGCGGGCGTCAGGTTCCCCAAAATAAACCCGGTGTTGGTGTAAATGGACATGGCGACAATCCCGTCGAGCTCTTTAATGGTCTTTTCCACCATGGGCTGCACCCCCTCAATACTTAAAAGACAGGTTACGCTCCCGACGACCTCGTCTTTGTCGTCGTCAATAATGGGAACCCCCAGCCTGAAAACATAGGATGGTTTTCCCAGTATTGTAAAGGGCTGGGGGTCTTCCACCCGTTCCTTGTGCGCGTTCGGCCCGTTCAAATGGGCCATCGTTTCTACGACATTGAGGTTCGGCGTGGCGATAATCTGGCCCGTGTCCCTGCCCCAGGTCATCGCGTACTGCCCCGTGGCGGTCGATCCCCGCCTGCCTATGTGACGGGAATCCGGCCCGTCAAGGATGTTGGGTTTAAAGATAGCGGATACGCGCATAAAGTTGGGCTGATCCTCCAGTGTGGACAACAGCATACCGTCAAACAGGTCGCGCCGCAGTTCGACGGGCATTGCGTCAAAATCGCCCATCGAGGACGCGAGCGTACGTAAAACCTCAAAATATCTTTGTTCCCTGCCTTCCCAATACATGGCCTGCGTGTCAGCCAGAAAGCTGACAGCGTCAAGGCTCTTCTGTAAAATGACTTTTTTAGCCTGATTCAGCAGAACGAGCGTAATAGTCCCCGCCACAGCCACCACGATGGCGATTACGATGAGGCTGAGTTTGATTTTGATTTTCATTTAGAGCGCTCCTTTACCTTTCTGAACAAAAAAATATATATAATGACTAATTATATAATAATTTTCTGTCTTCAACGTTACATAAATAAAGCATAAATTGTATATCAGAATGATTATATTATTATTTTCTACTATTTCGGGGAATTTATCAAGCGTTATTGGAAATACATGCCCCTTAACATCTGTTAAGGGGGTGTTTTCCGCTTTCGTTATAAAATCTGAAAAACGCTTGACAAGCACGGCGCGGATTGGATATATTTAGTTAGTCACAACTAACCAAGTGTGCGCGTAAAGGAGTACAAGCAGTGATGCCTTTAACAGTGTTAAAAAGCGGGGAAGAAAAGTCCATTAAAAAAGTGGGAGGCAAGGAAGAAACGCGGCAGTTTCTCGCCAAACTGGGCTTTATTCCCGGTTCGCACGTTACCGTTATTACCGAGATCGGCGGAAACATGATTGTAAATATCAAAGAATCCCGCGTGGCCGTCAGCCGCGAAATGGCCGCGAAAATCATGGTCTAATTTTAAGGAGAAAAAAAGTCATGCAGACACTGAAGGAAACAAAGCCCGGCGAAACCGTGCGTGTGGCGAAGATCAACGGCGCGGGTCCCATAAAGCGCCGAATCATGGAAATGGGCATTACCAAAGGGGTGGAGGTTCATGTCCGCAAAGTAGCCCCTTTGGGCGATCCGATAGAAGTTACAGTCCGGGGCTATGAGCTTTCCCTGCGGAAAGCCGACGCGGAAAGTATCGAAGTTGAAGGTTTAGAAGGTTAAGGAGGAAACCATGTCAATAAAAATCGCGCTTGCGGGAAATCCCAACAGCGGCAAAACAACCCTGTTTAACGCCCTCACCGGCTCGAATCAGTTTGTGGGGAACTGGCCGGGAGTAACAGTGGAAAAGAAAGAGGGCAAACTGAAAGGCAATAAGGACGTAACCGTAACGGATCTGCCGGGTATCTACTCCCTTTCCCCCTACACGCTGGAAGAAGTCGTTGCCCGCAATTATTTGATTGACGAACGCCCCGAAGTTATTCTCAACATTATTGACGCGACGAATTTGGAGCGCAATCTGTTCCTTACGACACAGCTCACGGAGCTTGGCATACCCGTTGTCGTGGCGTTAAACATGATGGACATTGTTCACAAAAACGGCGATAAAATTGACACCGCCCGCCTTGCCAAAGAACTCGGCTGTCATGTTGTGGAAATTTCCGCGCTTAAAGGCCACGGGCTGGAGGAAGCGGCAAACGCGGCGGTCAGGGCGGCGAGCGGGGTAAAAACCGTACCCCTGCACAGTTTCTCGGGCGGGGTTGAACATACCCTTGCCCATATCGAAGAAGCCGTGCTTCACAACCTGCCGCAGGAACAGCAGCGTTTTTTCGCGATTAAGCTGTTTGAGCGCGACGCGAAGATCATTGAAAAACTGCAACTGAAACCCGAACAGGTCGCGCACATTGACGGCGACATCAAACGGCGGGAAGCGGAACTGGAAGACGACAGCGAAAGCATCATCACCGCCGAGCGTTACACGTACATTGATTCAATCATTAAAGATTGCATCAAAATTAAAAACAAAGGCAAGCTCAACGTATCGGACAAAATAGACAGGGTTGTTACAAACAGAATTTTAGCGCTTCCGATTTTCGCGGCGGTAATGTTTATTGTTTATTTTGTTTCGGTAACAACCGTAGGCTCGATAGCGAACGATTGGGCGAACGAGGGCGTATTCGGGGAGGGCTGGCATCTCTTTGGAACCAGCGTATGGGTTCCCGGCGTTCCGGTAGCGCTGGGCAATGTGCTTGAAGCGATAAACTGCGCCGAATGGCTGCAAGGCCTGATTTTGGACGGCATTGTTGCGGGTGTCGGCGCGGTGCTTGGTTTTGTGCCGCAGATGTTTATACTTTTTATTTTCCTTGCGTTTCTGGAAGCCTGCGGCTATATGGCGCGTATCGCCTTTATCATGGACAGGATTTTCCGCCGCTTCGGGCTGTCGGGCAGGTCCTTCATCCCGATTCTGATTGGAACCGGCTGCGGCGTTCCGGGCATCATGGCATCCCGCACTATTGAAAACGACCGCGACCGAAAAATGACAATAATGACAACAACATTCATTCCCTGTTCTGCAAAACTGCCCATTATCGCGCTGATTGCCGGCGCGATGTTCGGCGGGGCGTGGTGGGTTGCCCCCAGCGCGTACTTTATCGGGATTGCGGCGATTATCTGTTCCGGCATTATTTTGAAAAAGACAAAAATGTTCGCCGGTGATGTCGCGCCCTTTGTCATGGAACTCCCCGCCTATCACTGGCCGACTGTTGAAAATATTCTGCGGAGCATGTGGGAGCGCGGCTGGTCGTTCATCAAAAAAGCCGGGACGATTATTCTTTTGGCGACGATCTTTGTCTGGTTCGCTTCGGATTTTGGGTTCGGGGAAAACGGCTTCGGCATGGTTGACATGGAAGAAAGCGTGCTGGCGGCGTTTGGCAGGATCATTGTCCCTATTTTTACGCCGCTGGGCTGGGGCAGATGGCAAGCCGTAGTCGCCGCCCTCACCGGACTGATTGCCAAAGAAAACGTGGTGGGAACCTTCGCCATTTTGTACGGCCCTGCCAACGGCGCAGCCGCAGACGGCGCGGAATTATGGGACGTGTTAGCCGCGCATTTCTCCATGCTGGCTGCTTATTCCTTTTTGGTTTTTAACCTCTTATGCGCCCCCTGTTTTGCCGCGATGGGCGCGATCAGGCGGGAGATGAACAACGCCAAATGGTTCTGGGCGGCGATAGGCTACCAGTGCGGCCTTGCCTACATCGTGTCGCTGTGTATCTATCAATTCGGCATGTTGTTTACAGGCTATTTCGGCTTCGGGACAGTCGTGGCGATTCTTATAACGGCGGGATTTCTGTTTATGCTTTTACGAGTGAAAAGGGAAAAGTGAAAAGTGAAAAGGGTTTTTGGCCGAAAACGTTTCGTGAAATTAACAAGCAGGGAGAAGGTATGTTGCTGAATAATATTGGAACGATTGTAGTCGCTTTGGTTTTGCTCGTAATTGTTGCGGCGATTATACTTAAAATACGCCGCGACAGGAAAAAAGGCGGATGCGCGGGAGTATGCGCGGGCTGCTCTCGCGGATGCGGAACGAAATAATGAGGAAAGGAAAGAATTAGGAATGAGGAATTAGGAATGAGGAATAAAGAGCGTTGCAGGCAAACCAAGCGTGAAGGTTTCAATAATCTTCTTCTATTCCTAATTCCTCATTCCTCATTCCTAATTCCCTATAATGCTATAATAAAGACAGAAGAGGTTTCAAAATGGGCATGAGCGAATATATGCTAAAACATGATGATACTGATGTTATAGTGTTTACTGTAAATACCGATTATTATAATGTTAATCATCTGGAAATATTGGATACTGTATTCAATCCGATCAATGAAACAGTTGATAATATAACCCAAATAGCTTTATTTAACGGATGGTTGGCAGATCGTTGTATACCTAATTCAAGGGAAGGGGCTGAACGTTTAAAATCAAAATATAATATTCAGGACATTAAACAATTAATGATCCTAATGCATGGTTTGTCATTAAGTGATCATTATTGGATAGACAGAAAACCGTATAACAACAAATGGAAAGATATAAATTTATACGAGAATCGTTATGATAATATAGTGGGTAATATATTATTTGATAAACATTTTAAATTAGTTAAAAACATTCAATCTTATGGTAACAGGAGTCCTGATATAACAACAATAGGGAATTTAAAAAAATATTGGTTTTATAATGAATTTGACAAGATCAATTATCTGGTAAAAAGCGGGAGTAAATTTGATTTTCAGGAACCTTTTAATGAATTTTATGCACATTTATTGTTAAAGGAGCTAAATTTTAAACACACCCCCTATACTCTGGAAAAGATAAATAATGAATTCTTTAGTGTTTGTCCCTGTATATCTGATATGGATAACGAAATGGTTAGTGCAATTGATATAATAAGGAGATATGGTATAACCAAAGATTATAACGGCTTTGTTTCTATAGGACAAAAAAATGGATGTATTGGATTTGAACATGAAGTAAACAAGATGATTATTCTTGACTATTTTATTGATAATATTGATCGGCATTGGTATAACTTTGGAATAATGAGGGATACAAGAACCGGTTCCTGGAATGGTCTTATTCCAATTTATGATAATGGATATTCTTTATGGAATAAAGATTATATAAACAGTAAAATTATATCGGAAAGTATGTCTTTTTCAGATAACAATGAAGAATGTATGAAATATGTTACTATTGGTAATTATATAAATAAAATGCCTGATATAGTTTCGATATTCGATCAGGCATTTGAAAAATATGAAAACAAGACCAGAAAAGAAGAAATTCGCAAAGGGATAAAAGAGAAAATATTTCTTATAGAAAATTTTATTGGAGTTCCTTAACCGCTTCTTTTATATATTCCAGGTGTTCCTGAATTTTGGGCAAATGCTTGCAGATGATTTCTATTGGTTTATTGCTGTTTTTGACTGCGCCGTTAGTCAGATACTCAACAGACGTGTTAAGCGAAACCGCTATGCGTATTGCCTCGTTAACCCTTGGATATATGCCCTTTGAAATCCACCCTTGAAAAGTATTGAAACTGATACCTGAATGTTTTGCTACCCATTCCTGGGTTGTATTCTGTGATTTTATCTCCCTTTTGACGTTTTCCCAGAAAATTGAAGCTCCCTCATCCATAATTACGTTATTTTAAAAGAAAAAACACAAAAAATATGTCTAAACAGATAGAAAAATCCTTGACTAATACATCCAAATAGATGTATACTACAAATAATATGTCTATTCGGACAGATACGGCATCTGGCTTTATACAGAAAAAATTTTGTCGTGTTTAAAAAGGAGATTCGAGCATGAAAACAAATGAACGAGCCGCTATTGCGGCACCCATTTTAGCTTTCATTTTTGCCGCCCTGTTTTTGGCAGGGCTGTCGCTGGCAGCTTGCAAAAATCCCAGCGATGACGTTGCCAATCAAACGCCGACAGCCGCCGATTATACCATCGGCAAACTGACGCAGACGGCGGGGAGCGTTACCGCCGTAACCATAACGCCGAAATCAGGCAAGTCAACAGGGGCGGTCACTATTTATTACGCCAAAAGTAAAACGCTCCCGATGGCAGCGGGGACATACGCCGTAACTTTTGACGTGGCGGCGGCAGCGGGATGGAACGCGGCAGCAGGCCTGAGCGCCGGAACGCTGACCATTAATGCAGGCAACCCTGTCGTTAACACAACCACCCCTGTTGTGGGTGATTATGAGATTGGGAACCTGACGCAGACAGTAGGGAATGTTATCGCTGTGACCGTAAGGCCGAAATCCGGCAAATCAACAGGGGCAGTCACCGTTTATTACAACGGTTCGACCACTCTGCCAACGGCGGCGGGTACATACGCCGTCACCTTTGACGTGGCGGCGGCAAGCGGTTTTAACGCGGTAAAAGGCTTGAGCGCGGGGACTCTTACCATTAACGCAACAAATAACATTCCCACCCCCACCGCCGCCGACTATAACATTGGCAACATGACACAAACGGCGGGGAATGTTACCGCTGTGACCATAACGCCGAAGTCCGGCAAGTCAACAGGGGCGGTCACCATTTACTACAACGGTTCTACAACACTGCCAACGGCGGTGGGAAACTATAGCGTAACTTTTGACGTGGCAACGGCGAGCGGCTGGAATGCGACAACAGGCTTGAATGCGGGAACCTTCATCATCGGCAGCCCAGGCAACCGGTCCCCCGCAGCCGCTGATTATGAGATTAGCGGGACCGGAACCTTTACCTACGACGGCAGCGTCAAAACCGTAACCGTAACGGCGAAGCTGGGCAAGTCAGCGGGAACAGTCACCGTTAAATACAACAACGGTACTGCCGCCCCTTCGGCAGTTGGAATCTACACCGTAACCTTTGACGTAGCAGAAGCAAGCGGCTGGAACGCTGCTAGCAGTCTAAGCGCGGGCACGCTTACCATTACTAACCCGACTCCTGTTGCGGACGATTTTACCGTCAGCAATCTGACGCAGACAGCGGGGAATATTACGCCGGTAATAATATCGCCTAAACCAAATAAATCAACCGGAACGATAACCATCCGTTATAACGGCTCAACCATACTCCCCACGACAGCGGGAAGCTACACCGTAACATTTGACGTAGCGGTTGCTACAGGCTGGAATGAAGCGGCTTGGTTGGCCGCCGGAACGCTGGTCATTAATCCGGTAGCCTTATGGGCGCGGTCGGTCAGCGCGGGAGACAATGCGTCATTATTCAATGCGGTAGCGGTAGATGCTTCCGGCAACGTGTACGCGGCTGGAGGTCAGAGTACCGGCACATATACCTATGGCGCGGGGGTTTCCGCCCAGGGTATCGGTGCAGTGCTGGTTAAGTATAACTCAAGCGGCGCGGCGCAGTGGGCGCGGTCGGTCGAGAATGATTACCCGTCGAATAGGGGGTCTCGATTCACTGCGGTGGCGGTAGATGCTTCCGGCAACGTGTACGCGGCTGGATGCCAGTACGGTATTGGCACATATACCTACGGCACGGGGGTTTCTGTCCAGGGAACCGCTAATTTTTATATACAAGATGGATTTTACAATTATTATGACAACGTAGTGCTGGTTAAGTATAACGCAAACGGCGAAGCACAATGGGCGCGGACGGTCAGCGCGGGAAGTAGCGATTCACGATTCTATGCGGTGGCAGTAGATGCTTTGGGCAATGTGTATGCGGCTGGATCTCAGAAAGGTACCGGCTCATATGCCTACAGTGCGGGGGTTTCCGCCCAGGGAACCGACAGCGGTGAAAATGAAGTGCTGGTTAAATATAACTCAAGCGGTACGGCACTGTGGGCGAAGACTGCCAGCGAGGGAGGCGGTAGATTTAACGCGGTGGCGGTAGATTCTTCGGGCAATGTGTACGCGGCGGGTCGTAGTCTGGTTAAATATAACTCAAGCGGCACGGTACTGTGGGCGGAGACTGCCAGAGAGGGACACAGTAGCTTTAACGCGGTGGCGGTAGATTCTTCGGGCAATGTGTACGCGGCGGGAAGTCAATTTGGCGATTATTCTTCTTCTTCTTCTTCCTATGGCCCAGGAGTTTCCGTCCAGGGATCTGGCGTAGTGCTGGTTAAATATAACTCAAGCGGTACGGCGCAATGGGCGCGGACATCCAGCGGGGGGCTTTCGACGACGGGGATAGAATTCAATGCGGTGGCGGTAGATTCTTCGGGCAACGTGTACGCGGCGGGAATCCAACAAGGCGGCACTTATACTTATGGCCCGGAGGTTTCCGCCCAGGGACCTTATGATTTTGGCTCTAATGTACTGCTGGTTAAGTATAACACAAGCGGTACGGCGCAGTGGGCGCGGACGGTCAGCGCGGGAGACAACGCCTCACGATTCAACGCGGTGGCGGTCGATTCATCCGGCAGCGTGTACGCGGCGGGATACCAGAGCGGCAACAGCATTTTCACCTACGACCCGGGGGTTTCCGCTCAGGGAACTTTCCAATACTTGAACGAAGTCGACAGTTACATCTCCTACAACGTAGTGCTGGTTAAGTATAAGAACTGAACGAGTACAGGTAACAAATAACAGGTAACAGATAACAAAGGGAAAAGTACTCCTCTTGTTATCTGTTACCTGATTGTGTGTAAGTGATTATGGATTCTGTACACTGAAGTTTTCAGTGTTTTGAATACCGTCCGTTGGGCGGGGAAAATTAACAGCCAGTCGGCTGAAAACGCGAAAACCTGACATGTAACGTGTCAGTGGTAAAAGGAGATTGACAATGAAAACAAAAAGGTCAAAAAATTTGACAGCTTTTATTTTCTTTACGGTGTTGGTAATATCAACTCTGTTTTTTGCTTGTGAACTATCGAAGGATGATGGATCTTCAACTGGCGGGCCTAGGCCGCCTATAACTGAAGATCCGCTAACCCCACCACAACCTCAGCCACAGCCTCAGCCACAGCCACAACCTCAGCCACAACCTCAGCCTCAACCCCAGCCTCAGCCCTCGCCTCTACCTCCGCGATCTGTCCAGGAAGCACTAAACGAGGTAAAAACAATTCAAGAATCCGCTTCTTCGGCAAGATTAATTTCTGCCAACTATGATCCGGATTTACAATATATAATCCTTACCTATAAAGTCGGAACAATTAGGGACATGTTCCTGCAATACCTCTCGACAGGCGTGGTAGCAGCGCCTGGCCGAGAAATAACATACAGTGAGATTGTTGGACACAGTGTGACAAAGCAGGTTGAAAATATAAATACCATAGCGATGAATCTTAATGGAACAATATGGTATGCTGGAGCGGGAGCAGGAGCAGGAGCAGGAGCGGGTGCTGGAGCTATTGCAGGGGCAGATGCCTTTGCCGGATTAGATTTGCTCTCTGGTCTTAAATCAGGGGCTAAAGCGGAATCGAAAGCCTACGCTGGTGCAGGTGCGGGAGCTGGAGCGGGTGCTGGAGCGGCGGCTGGCAACTTCAGATTTGCTTTAGAATCTGTTACAACTACGAGTTATACACAAACATATCAACAATATCTTGTTGTTAAAAATACATTTAAGCAGGACATGAGTATTTACCCTGCCGGAAAAAAGTATGCGCTTGCCGTTTTTGCCGATGTCGGAATTTACCAGATTCTAAGATATGATCCTCAAACCAAAACCGCATCTGCCATACCGGGAAAATCCTTGTGGTTTAATGTTGAATCACTGCCTGCCAGGGATATGTATGAATATTCAAGAGATGAAGAACTGTCTATTCCTCAACAACTAAAACCTTTTGAGAGGGTTAATGTTGAAGTCAGGGAATCTGATTTATTTGTTGCACTTAAAAAGGCTTATACTGAAACACGTTCTAAAAACGGAGACCAGGACATTACCGGCATCGGTTATTCTCCTTCAAAAAATGAAACATATAACCCGGATTTACTTATACCGGTTTTAAAACAGTTTGGATATACCAAGCTGAAGATAGATGTATCATTTGATTACAAGGCCGATTATAATTTGCTTAATTGGGGAAAATTATGCCTTCAAGTTGCAGATTATAATAAAAATATCATCGGAAGAAAAGAGTTTGGTTATATTCGGGATTGGACCAGAGAGTCTTTTTCGAATACGGTTTTTATAGACGCAACTAACGACAATACAGGCCAATTCATGCTGTTGTGGAGCAGGGTTGAACCTGATTCTGGTTTAAATTGGACTAAATATAGTGTCGGTAACAGAACGGTAACCGTAACGGCGCAAAAATGAAAACCTGTACCCGCCCAAGCGTCAGTTACTGCACTGTGGCACCTGACGCTGTGGCGGGAATAACAATCTTACCTTTGCTAATTTTTATTCCTCATTCCTCATTCCTAATTCCTAATTTTTTTCCCGCGTCCTTTGCGTGAGGAATAGCAAGTATAAAATAACGGCTTAAAACCTGAGTTAACAGGAAAACAGAAGATTGAAAATGCGTAGTTCGTGCGTGGCGACTGTTACCAGTTGATTTGTTTACAATTCCGGCGGGGCAATAATTTCAACCATTTCATTCTGTAAAGGTTGAGACGCTCCCTTTATTTCATCAATGACTAATTCTGAAATAAAAACATTATATTCATCAATATGTTCCCAGAGGAATCATCCGTTCGGTTGTTTTTGCATAGGCTTTTACTGCTCTTAAAATATGAATTTCCATTAGCATATTATCGGAAGGAAATTCTTTATGGGCTTCTTGTTCAAATTTATGAATAATTTCTGATGGAACAGATAATTCCTCGCCAAGAGATCGATAATCAAACATTAAATATTCCATAAATTCACCTCTGTATTTCGTATTATATTATGAAAGTAATAAAATGTAAAGGCAGCTATACAGCACGACAAACGCATTAACATACAGTTTTGGAAGAGAATTAACCACGAACCACACAAACCACACGAACTCTTACTTAGTATTTGCCGGAAAACCTTCATGTTCCATCTTTTTTTATGGAATTTGAAGCAATGTCAACAAGTTAAGCCTTCAACAATTTGATTTTTGGTTATGATGAAACTTTGCCTTACGCGGTATGTTTCTGGGGAAAGAGCGATTAGGTCGTATCGGGATTATCCTTTTCTTAAGCATATCCGTTATTTCATCAAACATTTCTCTGCGCTTTTCCCTGTCTTCTTCACATAATGTTATTATCAG
>Ga0268262_10002771_pt1 | contig 19844 bp, 19 predicted proteins | sample TergutNc150P3_FD_190354 | JGI IMG/M metagenome (GOLD analysis project Ga0268262, IMG submission 190354) | Nasutitermes corniger P3 segment gut microbial community from laboratory colony in Florida, USA - Nc150 P3 (SPAdes) (version 2) | ecosystem: Host-associated > Arthropoda: Insects >... | reverse complement strand
AAATAAACAATTCATGCGATTTGTCATTAAAAAATCATCGACAGTGTCAAAAACAGGAGAGAACTGTCCTATAAGCCTCGCTGTGTTGCGCCTTTTTGGATAACGGTCATCTGTTCTTAGTAGTGCCAAAGTACATCCTATTATTCAAGCCAAAAATTTGGCAAACAGATTAATTTAAGGTTAGCTTATGAGATTTGTCAAGATTTTTTTTAAAAATAAATATAAGTACATAACAATTGGAAACTATAGACTTAACTTGGGGGAATGCTATAGAAACTTGCTGTTATTCATGTATGTATCCTTAATTTAAAATTATATATCCTGTAATAACAGTACTTAAAATTCTTGTCCAATCAAAGTATATAAATTTAATAATAATTTAATTTTGAAATTAGCAATTCGACTTGAAATTGAAAAATTAATAGTAGTATTTTATGGAAAAAATCGAATTGTTTGAAGGCATTATCAAAGAGATCAAGTTTGCCAGTCCGCCCAAACTTGTCACAAAATCAAATGGAATTATAATTGAAACAGAAGTTTGCACTGAACTTACTATGCCGACAATTATCCCAATGTATGAATATTTGTATTAATAAATTTTAACATTATTTTTTCATATCCACTCAACCATATAACTACCTTAATTTTCGCTTGTATTGTTTTCACATCGGTGTGTTGTATTCCATGAGCTTCTTGCAAAACTCTGCGGTACGTCTGTTCCCGACCTTCCGCCGACTCTGGCTGGATTTAACAACTTGTTTACTGACAATATTTACGCCAGAGCCTGCTCCGGTCGGGCGCAGCCTAACAACTCCGTTGGACTTGCAAAACTAATGTTTCGCAAGTGGCTCGTTATATAGCAATTTTTTTTTTATTGTCACAGTAGCTTTAGTCTGCGCTTGTAATGAAGCTTTTAGGGGCTGTTGACACTATATTGGGAACGTGTTAATTTCAGGGCATGAGAATAACAGCCGACTTCATAGAGATTCAATTTGCTCCGGTGCTTTGAAACGAACCCTCTCAGGCTCGCCCTCCAACACTTCATCGCTTGCCTTGACCGCACGGCTGAATTCGCGCCATGCATTGATGCGGACTTGCTTTTTGCCATCGTCCATTTCTTCTATGTTCAGCACGGCCCTTTGTTTGCCCTTGATGTTGGCAATGGGTCTGTCAGGAACAAACACGCCATTCTCAAAAAAGCCACTGACTACTAACATTCCTACCCCCTTGTGACATCATACATTAACGGGCTGAATATAGTTCAAGTCAGCCGCTGACCACATCCTGAAACCTCAGAGCCGCAGATGGCGATGAGCCAGCGGGGGACAATTACGGCTCATACCAATTTGCATTCCTATGAGCCACTTGCAAAACGTTAGTTTTGCAAGTGGCTCTATATGCAACTCCGAATTGAACCGCTATAATATGCGTATCGGTGTCGTTATCGCGCCTTGCTTTGATTCTCTAAAGGAAACTCTTTGACGCACGCAAGAAGAATTAGTTCGGCAGGTGTCGGCTACGCGAGTTTGCCTTCGCCAAGTGCACCGGATACACATTTGACTTCAAGCGTATTGATGATAAGGCCAGTTCGCTTTGGTTTTAATGAAGAAACGGTAGTGAATAACGCTTTTCAGAAAAAGGGCGATAGCGATGCGCAAGAGTTGGCTTTGGCGGAATTTGAATGCTTTGTCAAACTGCTTGAGGCAAACGGCATAAATGTCACTGTGGTTGAAGATACCATCAGTCCTCACACACCGGATTCCATATTTCCAAACAACTGGTTTTCAACACACTCCACAGGCGAGTTGGTACTGTATCCTATGTGCGCCCCAAACCGCCGCCGCGAGAGAAAAGATGCCCCGCTCAAAGTTGTTAAAGAGCTTGGTAAAAGTGGCGGGATGAACAGAACCATTGACTTGTCGGGATGGGAGGCCAGGGAGCGTTTTTTGGAAGGAACGGGCAGCATGGTTCTGGACAGGGTCAATAAAACAGCTTTTGTTTGCCGGTCGCCAAGAAGCGATGAGGACGTCCTTATCAGGTTCTGTGAGGAGCTTGACTACAGCTATTATTATTTTGACGCTTATGATCGTAATATGTCACTTGTTTATCATACGAATGTAATGATGTGTATGGGCGATAAATTTGTGGTTGTCTGTTTGGATTCAATACGCAATGACAATGAAAGAAAAACATTCATGGAAATTGTAAAAAAATATGGCAAGGAAATTGTGGAAATATCATTTGAGCAAATGGAAAATTTCGCCGGCAATATGTTGCAATTAATCAATGGAAATAATGAGAGCGTCTTGGTAATGTCGTCAACGGCCAAATGCTCATTAAACAGCGATCAGATTGCGGCCTTGGGAAAATACTGCAAGATTATCGCGCCGGAAATTAACGCTATTGAAAGCAACGGCGGTGGCTCCGCGCGCTGTATGCTCGCGGAATTGTTTTTTTAATACTTTTTGGGGTTGTATCATGTCAGACCAACTAGTAATTAAATCGTTCAAAGAGGGCGATGTGTTTACGGGCTATCTGCTGACGCAGGAAGCCGCTTACAAGACCAGTTCCAGAGGGACGGACTATCTTGAGCTTACTCTGTCAGACGCGACAGGCCGCATAAAGGCGTTCCTCTGGGATTTGAGGGCCGTTGATGGCGACATTGATCTGGTGCAGCCGGACGCGTTTTTAAAAGTCAAGGGTTCCGTTACCATGTTCAACAGCCGTCTACAGCTAAAGTTGGACAAAATCCGCTATACGCCCGATAAGGAAATACCTGATATGTCCGACTTTTTCCCTTTGTCCGGCAGAGACGCCGATGAAATGCTTGCCGAACTGGATCGCTTCATTGACAGTTTGAAAGACCCTTGGCTCAATAAACTAGTCGTGGCCATGCTTCGGGACAATAAAACATTGCGCGAGGCATTCGTGAAAGCGCCCGCCGCCAAGCACCTTCATCATGTGTTTCTGGGAGGTCTGCTGGAACATACGCTTTCAGTCGCTTCAATGGCGGAAAAGGCATGTGGTCATTACAAAGGGTTGAACAGGGATCTTGTCATAGCCTCAGTCATTTTGCACGACATCGGTAAAACCGTAGAACTCTGTTATAACCGCTCTTTTGGATACTCGGACGAAGGTAATTTGCTGGGACATATTTCCATTGAAGTACAGTGGGTTCAAAACGCGATATCCGGCATTGATAATTTCCCCAATGAAATCAGGTTGCAATTACTTCATATATTGTTGAGCCATCACGGGAAGCTGGAATTTGGCTCCCCGGTTTTACCAAAAACACCAGAGGCCATTCTGGTTAATTACTTAGATGATTTGGACGGCAAACTGGAATCGGTTTTTACCAATATCAGAGAAGATTGTGGGACAGGAAACTGGACACAGTACAACAGATCCCTAGAACGTCCACTATATAAGGTACACTGGCCATCTGTGGATGGTATAATCAATCTTTCGGAGTAATACTTATGAAGAGCTTAATACTCATCCTGTTTTTTTCAGTGCTTTTGCATGGCCAACTGCCGCAAGACACTCCCAAACCAAGAATTGAGTTGAAATACGGAGCGCAGCGCGAAGGGCGTCGGACTGATCCAGACATGGCGAGATGGCGCGGCCACCGCCTTGGTATGATCATTCACTATGGCCTGTATTCTCAGGCCGGAGGCGAGTGGAAAGGCGTCAATTACAAGTATGCCGCTGAGTTTATCAAATCCTCCGCAAAAATACCAGATGAAGAGTACAACCTGTTGTTAAAGACATTCAATCCAGATCGAAACGCCCCCAAAAATTGGGCCAAGCTCGCAAAACAAATGGGAGCCAAGTATGTCGTGATTACAACAAAGCATCATGAGGGATTTTGTCTGTGGCCGAGCAAGTACACCGACTTTGATGTGGAATCAACGCCGTACAAGACAGATTTTTTGGGTGAATTTGTCAAAGCCTGTAATGAACAGGGTTTAGATGTGATGCTTTACTATTCGATACTGGATTGGCACCACAAAGGCTGGAAATACCAATTTAAAGATGAGTCTGATCGCGCTGAATTTATGAAGTTTTGGGAATTTGCGTCATTGCAGTTGGAAGAACTGCTCGAACGCTACCCAAGTATAAAGGGATTCTGGTTTGACGGTACATGGGACAGCTCTGTTAAGAACAATGGACATTTAACTTTTGAACTGGAGCAGCGCCTGCGAAAAATCAATCCCGGCTTGGTCATTGGTTCCAGATTGAGAGCGGATGAGACAGGGGCCAGGCATTTTGACGCAAATGGGCAGTTGATGGGCGATTACGAACAAGGCTGGGAAAGGAAACTACCCGCTGAGCCGCTTAAAAATGATTGGGAATGTGTAATGACAATACCGGAAAACCAATGGGGCTACCATGCAAAATGGACAGGCCACATAAAGGATTCCATTGAATTAATAGAAATGGCGAGCAAGTGTACATCCCTTGACGGCAATTTTGTAATGAATATCGGCCCAAGGGGCGATGGCTCAATTCGGCCTGAGGAAACCAAGTTGATTCAGGAAATAGGGGCATGGATGGCGGTAAATGGCGATGCCATATATGCTTGCGGCACTTCCGGGCTTCAAAATCAGGCTTGGGGCTGGCTTACACGCAGAGAAAAATCTGAGGAAATAAATGCGATTGTATTTAATATTCCTATTTCCGGACGATTGGCTATACAGTTGAATAAAGGGGAGACAATCAAAGGCGCGACTATGGCCAGTCAAAAACTGGACGTTGAGGAAGACAGTGGTGGGCGTTATTTAATCCACCTGCCCAAGGTACTCCCTAAGACAGCTTTTGTTGTAAAAGTGCAGGTTAATGCAGGTAATCAAATTACCGTGGAAGCGGCGAAAACATAGCATCTCATTTTAAAGAGGGATAGTGTTGCATTTGTAATGATATTTATTGAGGGTACCTCGTGTTTTTGCGGGTTATTTGAGCATAAATCATACCTATGCAACACCCCAAGGAGGCTCTTGATGGTTCAAACTGAAACAGCGCCGCAGCAAACCGTGCGGCATTTTACTTCAGTACTGCGAATTGTCGAACAATTCCGCTACGACGAAAGCAAGCTGGTGCCAATACTACAGGCAGTCCAGGAAGAATACCGCTACTTGCCTGAGGAAGTGATGACCTTTGTCGCCACGGTGCTTGATATTCCGCCCGCGCGCGTATTTGGTGTCGCCACTTTTTACAGCCACTTCGCGCTGGAACCCAAGGGCAAGTATGTAATAAAGGTGTGCGACGGAACGGCATGTCACGTTAAAGGCAGCCAAGAACTCGTGGATACGCTTAAAGAACGCCTCAAATTGGCAAAGGGCAAAAAAACCACACCCGACATGCTCTTTACTTTGGAAACAGTCAGTTGTCTAGGAGCTTGTGGACTGGCTCCGGCGGTTGTGATAAACGAAGACGTGCATGGTCAGGTGACTCCTGCGGAGGCCGTTGCCCTTATTGATGGTATCTGTGCGGAGGAAGGCCGGTGAACATCTCAAAGCCGATAGATCTGCAAAAAATTGCCCGGGATTACACCAGCGCCGAAAAGACCTTTGCGAGGCGTGTTGTCATCTGCGCGGGAACGGGTTGCATGGCGAATGGAGCACGGAAAGTGTTCGATGCTCTGCAAAACCAGGCCAAGACCCGTGGAATCAGCCTGGAAATTAATCTTGATTACGAAAACAAAAAAAGCAAAGACGGGCTTTTGACCAAGAGCGGTTGCCAGGGCTTCTGTCAGATGGGTCCTTTGCTCTCCATTGAGCCGGATGGGATTTTGTACTGCCGCGTAAAGCCTGAGGACATTCCGGAAATAATTGGAACCACGCTTCAAGGTGGCAAACTCGTAGAGCGCCTGCTCTACAAAGTGCCGGCCACAGGAGCCATTTGCAGGGGACACGGTGACATCCCATTCTACGCGATGCAGCAGAGGACTGTGCTGAAAGCCTGCGGAAGCCTTGATCCTGAAAATCTGCATGAATATATTGCCCAAGGCGGCTATTTGTCTGCCCAAAAAGCCTTTGCTTCCATGACTGACGAGGAGATCTGCAAAGAAATCTCGGATTCAGGTTTGCGGGGCCGCGGCGGCGGCGGCTTCCCCACCGGCAGAAAGTGGGAGCTCTCCCGTGTCCAGCCCAAGGGCAAAAAATACGTGATCTGCAACGGCGACGAGGGCGACCCCGGCGCGTTCATGGATCGCTCAATTATGGAGGGCAACCCGCACTCCGTGATCGAAGGCATGATGGTCTGCGCCAAAGCCATAGGCGCTGATGAAGGATATGTCTATGTCCGCGCGGAATACCCGCTGGCCGTCGCCCGCATAAGGAAGGCCGTTAAAGACGCGGAGGCGCATGGGATATTGGGAGACGGCATCTTTGGGACAGATTACAGCTTCATGGTACATGTGATGGAGGGAGCGGGGGCTTTCGTCTGCGGCGAGGCGACGGCTTTGGTGGCATCCATCGAGGGCCGCAGGGGAATGCCATCCCCCAAGCCGCCTTACCTCGCCGAGTTCGGCCTGAACGGGAAACCTACCGTACTCAACAACGTGGAGACCTTTGCATCCGTACCCCTGATAATGACGAATGGCGTGGCTTGGTACCGCTCGGTGGGCGTGGAAAAAAGCCCGGGGACAAAGACATTCGCCCTGACAGGACATGTGGCGAATACTGGCCTGATCGAAGTACCGTTCGGCGTAACTCTGCGCAGGATAGTCTTTGACATTGGCGGCGGCATAACCATCAAGGGCGGAAATATAGACAACAACGCGTTCAAGGCAGTCCAAATCGGCGGACCCAGCGGTGGCTGCCTCACAAAAGACCACCTGGACATGCCCCTGGATTTCGATGGCCTGACAAGCATCGGCGCGATGGTCGGCTCCGGCGGCCTGGTGGTGATGAACAATGAAACCTGCATGGTGAGGATAGCCAAATTCTTCATGCAGTTCACACAGAACGAGAGTTGCGGCAAGTGCGTCCCGTGCAGGGAGGGTACCAAGCAGATGCTGGCAATCCTGGAGGACATCACCGAGGGCAGGGGGACGGAAGACACATTGGCGTTACTGGAAACATTGGCCAAAAATGTCGGTATAGGTTCCCTCTGCGGTCTTGGCAAGTCAGCCCCCAACCCGGTACTGTCAACCCTGAAGCATTTCAGGAGCGAATATGAAGCTCACGTTGTGCGCAAGGTCTGTCCGGCAAGGGAATGCAAAGCTCTGCTCACTCCCGAAATCAATCCGGCACTCTGTAAGGGTTGCACACTTTGCGCCAAGAAATGTCCTTCAAAGGCAATACAAGGTGAACGGAAAATGCCACACAGAATAGACGCGGCTACCTGTATCCGTTGCGGGGCATGTGTGGAAGCCTGCAAATTCAATGCAATCGCTGGGATATGAGGGACATCGCCATGAGCAATGACAAATACGTTTCAATAGACGGTTTCCGCATAATGATCGAAGATGAGCGGAATCTTCTCCAGGTGATACGCAAAGCCCACATAGAGTTGCCGACATTTTGCTACCACTCCGAGCTTTCAGTGTATGGCGCGTGCCGTTTGTGCATGGTCGAGGTGGAAGGCAAGGGGCTGTTGACCGCCTGCACCACGCCTCCTGCGCCCGGCATGGTGGTAAATACCCAGACAGTCCAGGTTAGGGAACTGAGAAAAATATATATTGAGCTCCTGTTGGCTAGCGGCAACCATGATTGCCCTACCTGCGGCAAGAGCGGCTCCTGCAAGCTACAGAGTCTGGCCGAAAGGCTGGGGGTAAAAAATGTGCGATTCAAGAAGCCCCGGGAACAAAAACCGCTGGATCGCACCAGCCCAAGCTTGGTACGCGACCCTAACAAATGCGTTCTATGTGGCGACTGCGTGCGCTTCTGCTCAGAGATACAGGGGCTGGGCGTACTGGACTTCGCCCACCGCGGCTCAAATTCGGCCATTTCACCCGCATTCGGCAAAGGTCTTTTTGACGTTGGTTGCGTGGCCTGCGGCCAATGCGCCGCAGTATGCCCTGTGGGTGCGATATTGGTAAATAATGAAATAGAAAAAGCGCACCAATATCTTCAGGATCAAAGCAAGACAGTGGTGGCCCAGGTGGCCCCTGCGGTTCGTGCCGCCATCAGCGAGGCTTTTGGCGCGCAAGACGACGCATCCACAATGGGGCGCATAGTGGCGGCCTTGCGGAGGCTCGGTTTTGACAAGGTTTTTGATACATCATTTTCGGCGGATCTGACCATCTGGGAAGAGGCCAATGAATTTCTCTCCAGGAAGAAAAACGGCGGGACATTGCCGATGTTCACAAGCTGCTGCCCCGCCTGGGTGAAAATGGCGGAACAACATTACCCCGAATTGCTTGATAACATTTCGACTTGCCGCAGTCCCCAGCAGATGTTTGGCAGCCTAGCCAAAGAAATGCTCCCGGGACTACTGGGTATAGAGCGTAAGAATCTTGTAGTAGTGGGCATAATGCCCTGCACAGCGAAAAAATTTGAGGCAGGGCGCGATGAATTTCACATCGATGGCTCAAGGGATGTTGACCTTGTTCTGACCACGCAGGAATTGGCCCGCATGATTCTTGAAAGCGGCATTCAATTCCAAGAATTGCCGGTGGATAGGGTTGACCAGCCCTTCGGCGTAAAAACCGGTTCGGGGGTCATCTTCGCCAATTCCGGCGGGGTGTCCGAGGCGGTTATCCGCTTTGTGGCCGGGTACCTGGGCCATGATGATCCGCTGATAGAAGAAATCCGTAGCAGCAAAAACCGCCGCGAGCTTTCCCTGCCAACATCGGGCAGCGAAATCCGCATGGCAGTTGTATATGGCCTGGCAAAGGCAAAAGAACTGGTAAAAGAAATTCAGTCGGGACAGTGCAAAGCAGATTTTGTAGAAATAATGGCCTGTCCGGGGGGCTGTATAGGGGGCGGCGGCCAGCCGGTAACGCATTCTCAAGAGACAAGGGCACAGAGGACACAGGCGATACGCGACATTGACACAACGCATGATGCCCATTGCCCCCAAGAAAACCGCACAATTGCCGACATATACCATCAGCGTCTTGGCGAGCCAAATGGCGCTGAAGCCCATAGGCTGCTGCACACGCACTACCACAGCCGTAAGCGCATTGCCGGGGAGGGCATTTCACTGTCCGAGATAACAGGCAAGGCTAAGATTCCGGTCAGCATCTGCATTGGCACGGCCTGCCACCTTCGCGGGGCGCAGAGCCTGCTGAAGCAAGTCCTGCAACATGTGTCGGATTCAGAATTGGAAGAGCAATTTGACATAAGCGCCACGTTCTGCATGGAAAATTGCGAGCACGGGCCTTCCGTGAGGATTAACGGCCACCTCTTCAAACACGCGACGTTTGATTTGGTAAAGGAGAAACTATCGGCCGCTTCAGCCGGAACTCTAGCGACTGTGGGCGGCGATGCTCGGGAAAAATGCAATGGCTGATTACGCGCATGAAATCGTCATCTGCATGGGGAGCGCCTGCTTCGCGCGTGGGAATGTGGCCACCGCCCGCACTGTACAGGAATACGTCAAATCCAAAGGTATGGAAGACAGCGTAGAAGTCACCGGCACCCTCTGCCAGCGGATGTGCCGCGAAGGGCCAAACATAAAAGTTGATGGGGAGTGCGTTTGCGGAGTTGACTCCACAACACTCCCCGCCATCCTGGATGAGCGCTTTGGCGGCAAAGTTAGCGCCAACAAAGCCTGATTACAAACAAAAATTGTTCTACATGACCATCTGTTTAGGCCATTATCCAATATAGGCTGATGCAGAAAGTTTTTGTAAATCGCCGTAATATAGCAATTTTCGCTTTTACTGCTTGCTTACTATAGGCAAAGCCCGCCTGCAAGCAATGAGCAGTCTGGATTTGCAATACAAGCGAAAATTGCTATATGGCAGTCACTTCGTCAAAGCAGTTCATGTTGAATTTAAAGGGACTTCTGATTTTTATGATCTGGAAGTCTGCCGGTTTTTTTAAGGCAATCCCGCAGACAGTATTCTATCTGCCCGTTGAGGCTGCGCATTTCGTCCGCCGCCCATCGCTGAAGGGCGTCCAACAGTTCCGCGTCCATGCGGAGCAGGAATGGCTTGCGCTCGGGCATATCGTATCAATTATAAAGAGTGCCTGTGTTTACGATAGGCTGGGCAGATCTTTCTGAACACAGCACTACAAGCAGGTTGGATACCATAGCGGCTTTGCGCTCATCGTCAAGTTTGACTTTTCCCCGTGATTCAAGGTGGTCTAGGGCCATCTCCACCATTCCCACCGCGCCCTCGACAATGAGCTGCCGCGCCGCTATTATGGCTCCGGCCTGCTGTCTCTGGAGCATTGCCTGGGCTATTTCCTGCGCGTACGCCAGATGGCTTATGCGGGCCTCCAGGACTTCCACGCCCGCTTCGGCAAGCCTCTTTTCCACCTCTGTTTTCAATTTTTCGGCCACCAAGTCTGTGTGGCTTCTCAAAGCGATCTTTTCGTCATTGTGAGCGTCATAGGGGAAATGTGTCGCAAGATTCCTCAGCGCGGCCTCGCTTTGGATTGTAACGAACTGATTATAAGCCTCCACGTTAAAGACAGCCTGTGCGGTATCTGTCACGCGCCAAGTTATAACGGCTCCGATTTCAATGGGGTTTCCGTCAAGGTCATTGACTTTTAATTTGGAAGATTCAAAAGTGTTGACTCTCAGGCTCACCTTACTGGCTATGTAAAATGGGTTCACCCAGCATAGTCCGCCATTTGTCCGCACCGTGCCGCGGTAGCTGCCAAATAGTTTCAAGACTGCCGCTTGGTTCGGATTCAGCAGAAAAAAACCGCAAAAAACAATGCAAGAGCTCAACAGCACGAGCGAAGAAATAAGAATCATCAAAACCGGAAACAGCACCGATAATCCACTATTTGAATAGCTTTTGGCCAGGTTTCCATAATAGATAAGGCCGCCAATAGAGGCCAGAAACAGCAGCGTGTCCAGTAACAGCGTAGGAATGCCAGAGACTGGTTTGAAGATTTGCTCTTTGAACATAGAATCCTCCAAAATTCATGATTGCAGAATGATATCATTTTGATTTCTTGTCAAGCGAAAAAATTAAGACAGCATTATCAAAGTCGCGTTCTGAGATTTTGATATGGAACCGCTATAAACTGGTTTCATGAGGTATTATGCACTCGGATTACGAAGCTGTAATTGGATTGGAAGTTCACGCCCAGCTCTCAACAGTGAGCAAGATGTTCTGTGCCTGCGCCAATAAATACGGCGCCGAGCCAAATACGCTGACATGCCCAATATGCCTTGGTCTGCCTGGTACGCTCCCCGCGCTCAACGCCAGAGCGGTGGATATGGCCATAGCCTTTGGTCTGGCTGTCAACGCCGTGATTCAAAAAACAAGCCGCTTCTACAGAAAACAGTACTTTTATCCCGATCTCCCAAAGGGCTATCAAATAACACAAGGCCCTGTAGCTGTGGTTGAAAACGGTTCGCTGGAAATCATCGGCGATCCCGCTGTGCGCGGGTTTGAAGGAACTATTCAGGTTGGCATTGAGAGGGCGCACCTGGAAGAGGACAGCGGCAAGAGTGTGCATGAGGCCAGGCGCAGCCTTGTTGATTTGAACCGCGCCGGCGTACCTCTGCTCGAAATTGTAGGCAGGCCGGAGCTTCGTAGCCCGACTGAAGCATACAATTACCTGAAAGCCCTGCACAGATTAGTGACGGCGCTGGGTATTTGCGATGGGAACATGGAAGAGGGCTCTTTCCGATGTGACGCTAATGTCTCTGTTCGTCCCAGGGGACAGGAGGCATTCGGCGTACGCGTGGAAATCAAAAACCTAAATTCTTTCCGCTATGTTCGCCAGGCGCTGGAATATGAGGTAAAGCGCCACACGGAACTGCTCAGCGCCGGTTCATCCCCTGTGCAGGAAACCAGGGGATGGGACGCGGAAAAGGGCGAGAGCAGGGTTCAAAGAGAAAAGGCAGAGGCGATGGATTACCGCTATTTCCCCGAGCCGGACTTGCCGCCGCTGGAGATCACACAGGCTGCGATAGAGGATGTAAGAGCTTCAATGCCCGAACTCCCATCAGCCCACAAAAAGCGATTTAAAGACTCCTATGGACTGACTGACTACGAAGCCGAAATGCTCACGCAGGATCGCGCATTCGCGGATTACTTTGAGAGCGCGGCCAAGTTGTGCAATAACCCCAAACAAACCTGTAACTGGATGTTGGGCGAATTGAGCCGCGCTATTAATGAACGTGGCGGAAATATAGAAACGCTGGGCATTTCCGTCGAACACCTGGCTGAACTGATCTCCCAGGTTGATAACAAGACAATCAATCTGAATACGGCCAAAGAAGCTGTCTTTCCCGCGCTGCTTGCCGGAGAGGGTAGTCCGCGTGAAATTGTTGATAAGCGTGGCTTGGCTCAGATTTCCGATACCGGCGCAGTAGAGGCCATTGTTGATTCCGTTTTGGCCGCTCATCCAGCACAAGTATCCGAACTGCGCGCAGGCAACGCCAAGCTGCGTGGATTCCTGGTTGGCCAGATAATGAAAGCAGGAAAAGGAAAAGTCAATCCGCAAACAGTGAATGAAATGCTGGATCGAAAGCTATAGAATAGATATTTTGACTTGATCGAATTTTGAGGAATGCAATGAACCGGGAACATGATTCCGAAGAAGATATATCAGAAAACGAAAACGGCGACTTACTTGATGAAAATAGCGATATTCAAATCAAACAGGATGGTTATCGGCATGTAATCTTTGGCCAGATAGCCGATGGCCTGATACCTTCCCGCCCGGGGCCATCCGAATCCACAGATGATGAACTCAGCATAGCCGCCTTGTCCGACCCGGCGGCCTCAGAATTGGAAAAGCAAGAACAGCAGCCCACAGCCTGGCGGATAGTCTTTTTAATAGTCATCATCAGCGTTGCCCTGGCAGTTGTATTTTGGAAAAAATAAAAACAGGCTCCACTATGCGGTTAATTATCAATGGCAAAACAGTTGACACGCCAGAGTTAAACACTGTCGCCGACCTGGCGGACTGGCTTGAGCTGCCCGCTTTTGGTTCCGCCGTTGAATTGAATGGCATCGTGATAAGAAAGGCGGATCACGCGACCACACCATTAAAAGAAAACGATAGACTGGAAATCGTCAGGCTGGTTGGCGGAGGGTAAAAAATAAAAACCCTGCCTTTGTCCCTATTTAGAAGCGGAACTATCCGGTTTGGGCGGGAGGCTGTAAATTACTTCGCCGGAATCATTAAAAAACATCATTTGCGCCTCGCCTTTGGGCGTAACCAACATCATTATCCGCGGCAGGCCTTTCGCGTCGGCGAGTACAACACTGGATGCCTGATCCGAGCTTTTGCCAAAAAACATTCTTGGCACTTGATATGCCCCAACTTCCTGAAGTTTTTGCTTTATCGCCTTCTTTTCTTCTTCTGTACCGGCCTTTTTCAATGCTTCAAGAAGTGGCGCGTAGTCCTTTTCCAATCCCCGGTCGTAAATATTTAAGCCGGTGTTCATACGTCCATTACCTTCGTAATGGCCCAGGGCAAGCTGCTGGTCACCGCCGAAGCGATCCATCGAAAAGTGCATACCGGATGAGGGATTGCCTTTAGAGTCCAATTTTCCCCCATATATCAGGCCGCCGCACTCATCCCCAATGTCGTTGTAAAAAATAATGCCCGGCTTATTGCGATCTTCACCAACTTCCTTGCCTTCTATAACGGCTTTTGGGAGTAGCTTTCGGTTTGATATGACCATTTCGCGCTTGCCGTCCGGCGATATGATATTTATACGCTCTACGTCAATTTCTTTGAAGCGCGACTTCGCCGAATCGGCGGCCACAAAGGTCAAGAGTACCGCTCCTGTAGCGATGGCTATCTTGAGTAGGCGGTTCTGCTTTTTGAGCTGAGCAAGTTCTGAGTTCATGGTTTCTCCGAAGAAAGACAGCTAATTCGAGCTGTCATTTTGATTAATAGATTTTAGCTCGCATAATGATGTGTTGGAATGTATTAGTATCAAGCATGATACCAAAATCCTGATTCTGATGTAACAAATGATCGTACAAACACTTTTGTTTACTGCATATTGCCTTGTAAATTTTTAACAATAGTAATGGGATTTGATATTATAAGCAATGTGGCGATCTAAATAACTCATGTATAATTAAAGCGACAATACTGTAAAAACATATATATCTCAAAAAGTCATGTAACTAAAAGATTTCTGAAAAGAAAGTTTGAAATAAATTATATCTATTCGACAATTATAAATAGAATTAAATTGAATTATTACAACATTTTAACAAGTTACAAAATAGATTTTAATAATACTAATATTAAACACTCAATTAAAATATCAAAATATGAATAAAATTATACAATTATCATAAAAGTGTGAAATACAAGGACAATACTGTAAAAAAATGACAACAAATTTTAAGTAATTGAGTGTTTTAGGTAGCTAACTTCATTCGATTTTGCTCAGATAAACATCATATCTATTGAATTCAATATTAGAATTTGTAGTTGGGTTTGATTCAAATTTAAATTGCAATTTTGCATTCTTGTGATAAACTGATCTTATTAGCACTCATAGGAGGAGAAAATGCTAAGTCTTTTAATCACTGCCCTCATCGGTATTTTTGCCGGTTTTATTGCCGGAAAAATCATGAAAGGCAAAGGATTCGGCCTTTTTGGAGACCTGATAGTTGGTCTCATAGGCGGTCTGCTTGGCGGTTGGCTCGCCGGGCTAGTTGGCCTCGGCGGCAATGGCTATATCGTTAGAATAGTGATAGCCATTATTGGGGCCTGCATTCTTTTGTGGCTGGTACGGCTGTTCAAAAGATGACGTTGCAACAGCTTTCGCTTGCATAGCAGTTCAGCCTAAAACAAGGTTGAATTGCTACAGAATGGCCTAAAGCAAGTGCCCATCTTCAGCAGCCGAAAGCTTAGGCTTGCCTGGGAGTTCGCCCCGCTATTGCCAGGTCAGGATTCGGTCACTTTATAGCTGAACTGCTATGCTTGGATTTGCAAAGCAAATTCAAGCCGCGTATTGCTTGTAGGTGGGCTTCGCCCACCGTAAGCAAGCAATACAAGCGAAAATTGCTATACAGACGAAATCAAGGTTGGATTGGGCATTGCGGCAACGAACTACAATAAGTCATACCAATTTGCGTTCAAAGGAACGCAGATTGGTATGACTTATTTACCGTACTTGGCAAAACCGGCGTTATGCAACAGCCCTATCGGTTATATCTGGGATACGGAGGTCTTTTCACTTTGACCGGCGGGTTCTTTTTGAGTTCTTCCATAACCTCGCTTATTGCTCTTTCTAGCTGGCTATCCCTGCCTTCACGCCAGGCTTTTGGTTCCAGGTCAACTTCAATGTCGGGGGCGACCCCTTCGTTTTCAATGGCAAACTGACCTTCAGGCGTATAGAAAGCAAAGTGGGGCGCTGTTACCGAACCGCCGTCCATGAGAGTGGGATAGCCGCCGATACCAACCAGCCCGCCCCAGGTACGCTTGCCGATGAGCGGCCCAAGACCGGCCCGTCTGAACAGCCACGGCATGTAATCGCCGCCGCTTCCTGCGTGCTCATTTATCATCATTACTTTAGGGCCGGGCATCGTGCCAAATGGCTGCCTGAAATCCGCGCCGTCACGCACCGCCCAGTAGCTGTTCACTGGTTTCTTCAGGTAGTCAATGATGTAGTCGGCGGCGCTGCCCCCGCCATTGAAGCGCTCATCAATAACAGCGCCGTCCTTGTCCAACTGAGCAAACCAATAGCGATTGAAATTGGTATAGCCACCGCTGCCGGTGTCGGGGAGCCATACATAAGCAATGCGTCCGCCTGTAGCTTGCGTTACAATGCGGCGGTTGTTCTCTATCCAGTCTAAATTGCGCAGACTGTTCTCACTCGCAACCGGTACAACGGTCACATTTCTCGCGTCTTTGCCGCTCGGGTCAGAGGCGACGCGCAAAACCACCTGCTTGCCTGCGGTGTTTTCGAGAAGTTGGTATGGATTACCCTTATCTGTCAGTTCACGCCCATTGACGGCCAGGAGATATTCGCCGGCTTTCACTTCTGAGCCAGGCTCAGTCAGGGGCGCTCTAAGTCCGGGGTTCCAGTTTTCGCCGTTATAGACTTTGACAAAGCGATAGCGGCCATTTTCAATTTTGAAATCAGCGCCCAGCAAACCGCCTGGAACGCGCTTGACTGAAGGTAAATCGCCGCCTCTTACGTATAGGTGGCCAACAGTGAGTTCACCGAACATCTCGTCAAAGAGATAGTTCAAATCAGCCCTGTGACTAAGCCCATCAAGGTATGGGGCGTAGCGCGCTTCTGTGGCCTTTAGATCCAAGCCGTGGTGGCCGGGGTCATAAAAGTAATCGCGCTGGATGCGCCAAGCTTCTTTGTACATCTGCGCCCACTCGGCCCTGGGGTCAATCCTTACTTCGGCCTCGTTTACGCGGAGTCTGGTATCTGTGGGCTTGGGAGCTTGATCCGCCGGGACTATGAACCAGTTGTCCTGTGTTCTCACCAATGCTTTTTCTCCGTTGCCGGAGAGCGAAAAACTCCCGATACCGTCAGCGACTTTATCCAGTTTTCGCTTTTTTAAGTCGAATTTTTGCAGCGTCATACCGCCAGAACCCTGGCCGCGTCCACTTGGTAATTCTACTACAAAGAGGATTCCAGGCTTTCCGGCAGCCAAACTGGCAATATTTCTTTCGGGAATGGGAAGGGCCACAATGCGCTGACTTATGCCGTCAAAGTCAATTATGGTCTCATTTTCTGGTTTTTTGTCCGCGGGCTTTGCCACAACAGACTTGGACGCTGCGGCTTTAGAATCCGATGCTTTTGCGTCATCGCTCTTTTCGGCGGACTTTTCTTCATCGCTCTCGGATGCCAGCGGCGATGCTTCGCCTTTTCTGAGTACAGCCAGATAAACGCTTCTGGTCTGACTATGGGGATATGAGTTCATATCAAAGCCGGACATCATCGGCCCAATGTTTGTGCTGGCCGTAAAGAACAAGTACTTGCCAGAACGGTCGAACCGCGGACTGTTGGCATAGCTCATTCCGTCGGTTATTTGATGTGTTTTCCTGGTTTGCAAGTTACACACGAATATTGCGGTGTAGAAATTTGCCAGCGGCTTTGAGTATGTAATCCACTGACTATCCGGCGACCAATCCAACTGTGTGCCGCCGCGTTCAAGCGTGTCCAGTTTTTCCGGCCTGCCTTTATCAAGATCAACGAGCCAAATATTTAGGCGCTTGTCGGTGAAAGCGATTTTTTTGGAATCAGGCGACCATGTCGGGCTGTAGTAAAAGCTGGGCTCTAAATTAATGACACGGGGATTGCCCGTCCCATCCTGCGCTTTGATGTGCAGCGCGTACTCGCCTGAAGCGTCAGAAAAATACGCTATGGATTTGCCATCGGGCGACCATGCCGGATCGCGTTCCATGATACCGGTAGTGTCGGTGATGTTTCTGACACTGCCCTTTTCCGCGGGAACAGTGAAAATCTCGCCTCTGGCCTCGAATACTGCCCTGGCTCCATTCGGTGATATGTCGGCGTTCTGAACGCGGTTGGCCAGAGGCTCAAAGCGCGTCCTTACTCCGGGCATGTCGCCCGCAAGAGTAATATTTACTTTTTTGCTCTGATTAGCTGACAGGTCGTATAAGTAGATGACGCCGAACTGCTCATAGGCAATGGCTCCGGGGCCGGCGCTGGCGCTCTTGAAATCCAATCCGGTATTATTTATCGTACGCTCGACTTGTTTTGTGTTTGTGTCATAGGAATAAAGGGTTATAGGGCCTTCGCGGTCTGAAAGGAAATAGATTTTTTTATCAACCCATATGGGGCAAAAATCGTTGCTGTTTGTCCTTGGGATTTTAACCACGCTGGAATCCTTCAGGTCGGCAATCCAGAGATAGGACGCCGTTCCGCCTCGGTAGCGCTTCCAAGCGTTAAAGGCTCTGCGCATCGGCTCATAGGCCAGGTACTTGCCATCGGGCGAAAAAGAGCCTTCGTGAGCCATCGGCAGTGGAATCGGTTCAGGCCAGACGCCATCAGGTGAAATAGTAAACAGTTGGGCTGTTCTGCCGGTTTGACTGTTGCGGAAAGAAGAAAAAAGCACCTTGCCGTCTGGAGACCAACCAACAGCGGTATCAGACCCGGGATGATAGGTCAGACGTTTTGGCGTACCCCCTGACACGGGAACAACATACACGTCTGTATTACCATCGTATTCACCCGTAAAAGCGACCATGCCGCCGTCTGGGGAAAAATATGGGCGGGCTTCTACTCCAATGCCGGATGTCAATCTGCGAGCCTCTCCGCCCTCTCTGCCGACAATCCAAATATCACCGGCATGGGAAAACGCGATGTGCGTCTTGTTCACGGTCGGCGCGGTGAACAGCAATGGGGTGTCTGCCTGAGCAAGCGCGCCCGCCGCCAAAAAGAAGAGTGTGGGGAGGTAATTCCACTTCATAGAGTCTCCATAAAGGAATAATGAAATAACTGGCCATAGCCAAGAACGAGATAAAAACATTTTAGTGGACAAATTGAGGCCAGTCCACCAAACTTAGTGATGAACGGTTCCTTTTGGGAGGATTTGAAATGTATTCACTTTTAACTCTTGCTTACCTGCTCTTGGCTCCTTGGTCCCAGGAAAAACAGGAAGCACCCCCGCCAAATGTACCCAAGGAAATAGCGCGTGAATTAATTGGCGATGCCAAGTCGGTTAAAGGCGAAAGGTTAATCCCAGCCGCTCCTCCATTAAGCGAAAAAAACCTTGGCGGCAAGGGAAGCGGGGCTTCCAGCGTTGGCAGCCACAGTGCTGCGGCTAGAGTCAGTGATACGTATAGACGCACAAACAGCGCGGAAAAAAGCTCAAGCCATGTAACCCATATTAATGACGCCAACGAAAAGATTTCGGCTATCTTTGTTGAAAACGCGCTTTATCAACAAGAGCTGGCAAATCGCAATAGGGTTATATCAGTTGAGGATATTAGCACACCTGAAGCCGCTCTTGCCGAGCTGAAAGCCGGAAACAGCCGCTTTATCAAAGGCGGACGTGTCAGAACACTTATGACAGCACAGGATACAGAGTTGCGCGCCACACTGGCAAAAAAGCAGACTCCATTCGCCGTTGTTGTCACATGTTCCGACAGCCGCACTATGGACAACCTGATCTTTGATCAGGAATTGGGCAGGGTTTTTTCAATTCGCGCGGCGGGGAACAGCCCGGACACACTGGGTATAGCAAGCATTGAATACGCCGTGGGGCATTTAGGCTCAAAAATTGTAATCATCATGGGTCACACAAAGTGCGGCGCGGTTGGAGCAGTTGCGGACGCCAAGGGTGAGCCGCTTGGAGACAATCTGTACATTTTCCAGCATCTCATGGCGGGATTGCTGGAAACCACACCTAAAGCCAAAGACGAGTCAGACGCCGATTACAAAGACCGCTTGGAACAGGTGAACGCCAGACGTCAGGCACAGATCGTATATGATCGAAGCAACGTCATCCGCGAATTGGTTGACCGCAAAAAGATTTGGCTGGTACCCGCCTCATACGACTTATCCACAGGCGAAGTGACTTTCTTTAATTTAACGGCGGGTAGCCCGCGCGCTAACAGCTCCAATCACTAATCAGTTTTAATAGTTCCGCTGTTTATCACTAGAGATAAACATTGCAGTCTGAAAAAAGCCGGGAAAAATCAAAGTGCGGAAACAAAACACACACAGCTTGACACAAGATGCCTTCAGTCTCTCACTTGTCGCTATAATTAATAAATCCTCTATGTTACATAATCGGGGGGGGG